>Ga0153946_1000149_pt1 | contig 27162 bp, 26 predicted proteins | sample TSNJ030MetaG_FD_104751 | JGI IMG/M metagenome (GOLD analysis project Ga0153946, IMG submission 104751) | Attine ant fungus gardens microbial communities from New Jersey, USA - TSNJ030 MetaG | ecosystem: Host-associated > Fungi > Mycelium > Unclassified | place: USA: New Jersey, Wharton State... | reverse complement strand
GCAGACGGAGAAAATGAAAATGCTGTTGCTAAGTCTGCGGTGCAGCTGCTGACATCACGGCATATGAACGATGGAGACAATCTATTTACAAAACAGCAGGAAATGGATGTGACCGGTATAATGGGAACGCTGCTGGATACAGTGACGGCATTTATTGCATTTGTGGCGGGAATTTCTTTACTGGTAGGCGGTATAGGCGTCATGAATATCATGTTGGTATCGGTGACCGAGCGAACCAGAGAAATAGGCATCCGGAGAGCGTTAGGAGCAAAAACGGGTTCTATTATTGCACAATTTTTATGTGAATCGGCAATCATCTCAGGGCTTGGAGGCATTATCGGAATCATATTGGGAGCGGGAATAGCCGGATTAATATCGGCATTGGAAATAGCAGGATTATCTGCGAGGTTATCTTTGACAGCAATTATTCTCACCACATGTTTCTCGTGTGGTGTGGGTATAATATTCGGAATCTATCCGGCCAGAAAGGCAGCGAGGATGAGTCCGATGGAAGCATTGAGACAGTTATAAAGCAGGAGGAATGAGTTATGTTTAAACCAAAGGGATTATTAAAAGTAATATCAGTGATCATGATTATCTTCGGAGTTCTGGGAATTGTATTTACAGTATTTGCCTATATGATGCTCCCTCAAATAGGAGAGTCGGCTGGGCTGGATATGAATGCGTATGCAGATGCGTTTACGCCGCTGGTCATGGCGATCTCGATCATAAGTCCGGTATGCTGCATTATGGCCGGAGTATTTGGCGTGTCAGGTAAATCGATGCGGTGGGCGATGATTTTTGGAGGTATATATACGCTGTTCGTAATTTACAATGTCATAACTACGGTGATGGCAGGCGGGGTATTATATACACTGATTCTCAGTGTTCTGATACCGATATTGTACTGGTGGGGTATTTACCAGTCAAAAGAATAAGGTTGGCTATCGGACGCGGAAAAGGGAAGTAAAATATCTCACCACGGGCTGTCGCAGAATTATCGCGACAGCCCGTTTACAGTTATTTAATAAATCCAAAACAGTTTAATATTACAATAATGGTTAGAATGGGAACGACAACGGTCATGATGATTTTGTCATACAGCCGGAGCTTTCCATCGCGTCCGTCTTTGGTCATTTCTTTCTCATAGCCTTTAAAGCCCCATACAAAAACACAGTAAAAGCATGTGAGCAAACAGCCGAGAGGTAATAATACATAACCGGAGAAGCAGTCGATCCAATCATATATATTGTAATAGACGATTCCATCCCCAAATACAAACCAGGGAAGCTTTACCCCGCTTAATAAGCCGTTGCCCTGACTCAAAGAACAGAAGATGCCTCCGATAAAGATGACCACTGCAGTAACGATGGTTGCTGTCTTGTGTGACATGTTCAATTTCTCCTCGACGCATTTTACCGGAATTTCCAGAATCGTAAAATAAGTTGACAGCACTGCTAATATCAAAGCAAAGAAGAAGAAAACACCAATGATGGTTCCGCCGGGCAGTTTACTGAAGATATCGGTCATTGCGAGAAATACCAGAGACGGTCCGGAGGCCATAGTGGAACCGGCGCCGACTACAGAAGGAATAATGACAAATCCTGCTAAAAGCGCAACCGCCAGATCACATGTGGTGACCCACATGGAATCTTTCCTGATATTAGCGCTGTCTGACATGGTAGCTCCTAATGTGACAAAGATAGCCCACCCGATTCCGACGGAAAACATAACCTGCATACAGGCATCCGCAAAAGATTTGATCGTAAAGCTGGAAAAATCGGGTATGAGGTAAAACTTCAGCCCTTCCATAGCGCCCTCCGATGAAAAGAGTGCCCATATTCCACAGATAACCAATAAAATAAACAGCACGGGCATAATAACCTTTGTTACTTTTTCAACCAGTTCGGTGATTCCGCCGGCAAGCAGGACGACTACGATAATCATCAGAATTCCGGCAAAGATAAGGGGTTCGACCGGTGAAGAGATGAAGTTCATGTAATAAGCTTCTTTATCCCCGCCGAAATTAGCTCCTAAAAGATATGCTACGGCGTATTTCAATACATAACCGCTGACAATGATATAGTACATATCGATCAAGGTAGTACATATAACATTTACTGCACCTGCAAATTTCCATTTCTTGTTAATCTTTCCATAAGCATCGATAGAGTTGGATTTGGCATAACGCCCAATGGCTGATTCCATCTCAACTACAGGATGCCCAAGGACATAGCAGAGGATTATGTAGACGACCAGGAACGCGCCGCCGCCGTTTCCGTAAGCAAGATATGGAAATTTCCAGATGTTACCTAACCCGATTGCCGCACCTGCTGCGACCATAATATAGCCAAACCTCGAGTTAAAGCTGGCCTTTTGTTTCTTTTCACTACTCATAAAAACACTCCAATCCTTTTTAAGTTTTTTTGTTGTTTTCGTGTGCAAGAACCGAGAACGACAAAAGGATGCACGCACATTTTATTGCGGGAGCATCCTTTGCTTTGAATTTAGTCCTCTAGTTAATTATAAGTATTTGATTAAACATTGTCAAGCCCGGAAAAAGTGAAAGGCGGGGCAGAAGACACCTTGACATCTGCGGGAAACTGATATATCATAATTTATATCTTATTGATCATTAGCTTCAATAAGTATAACTTAATAGAACATAGGGGGGGGCTGGGCGCGCCGGCTGAGAGGAAATACGAACGATTTCGACCCATGAACCTGATACGGATAATGCCGGCGTAGGAAGCAAAGAAGCGATAGTTGTAAGATCGATGCACCCCATCAGGGGTGCATTTTTTATAGTATAGGAAACTTCGTTCCCTATACTATAAAACGCTCCGCGGGATGCGCACTCGCTTAAGAGGAAGCGCTCGGCGCGACGATTGTGCAGAGCACAATCTTTATTTAATGGTATAAAATGCCGTAAAAGGTGCCAACCAAAGGAGGTATGAGATGTACACGACACAAATGGATGCTGCGAGAAAAGGAATTATCACAAAAGAGATGGAGGAGGTTGCCGGAAAGGAACAAATGGATGTACAGGAATTGATGAACTACATGGCCAAAGGGCAGGTGATCATCCCCTGTAACAAAAGGCATACAGCAATCGAGCCGAATGGAATCGGTCAGGCACTTAAGACAAAGATCAATGTAAATCTGGGGATTTCTAGAGACTGTAAGGACATGGATGTGGAAATCGAAAAAGTAAACAATGCGGTAAAGATGGGTGCAGAGTCTATTATGGATTTAAGTTCTTACGGAGATACCAGAACCTTTCGTAAAAGGCTGACCAAAGAATGTCCGGCGATCATCGGTACCGTACCCATTTACGACGCGGTAGTGTATTACCATAAACCCCTGAAGGATATTACAGCGAAAGAATGGCTGGATGTTGTCAGAATGCATGCAGAAGACGGTGTGGATTTTATGACCATCCACTGCGGTATTAATAAGGAGACTGCCGATAAATTTAAGCGCAACAAAAGGTTGATGAATATTGTTTCCCGCGGCGGCTCGATTATATTTGCCTGGATGGAAATGACCGGGGAAGAAAATCCATTTTATCAGTATTATGATGAGATCCTGGATATCTGTCAGGAATATGATATCACCATGAGTTTGGGCGATGCCTGCCGCCCTGGTTGTTTAAAAGATGCATCGGACATTTCACAGATCGAAGAACTGCTTACGTTGGGCGAATTGACGAAGCGGGCATGGGAGAAGAATGTTCAGGTCATGGTGGAAGGACCGGGGCATATGCCGCTGGATCAGATTGAGGCGAACGTGAGAATACAGAAGAGCATCTGTCAGGGGGCGCCGTTCTATGTATTGGGTCCGCTTGTGACCGATGTAGCTCCGGGATATGATCATATTACGTCAGCAATCGGCGGTGCGATCGCAGCTGCATATGGAGTGTCCTTTCTGTGCTATGTAACGCCGGCTGAACATTTGCGATTACCGAATCTGGAGGATGTGAAGGAAGGGATCATCGCAACCCGGATTGCCGCTCATGCGGCTGATATTGCTAAAGGAATCAAAGGAGCTGCTGAATGGGATCACGAAATGAGTCAGGCCAGAAAAAATCTGGATTGGGAGCAGATGTTTGCGCTCAGTATGGATCCGGAAAAGGCACGGCGGTATCGGGAAGAGGCCAAACCGGAGAAAGAAGATACCTGCAGTATGTGCGGAAACTTCTGTGCGGTGAAAAACATGAATCGGATATTGGATGGGGAAATTGTCAATATCTATGATGAATAGGGTGACTTTCTATTGCCTTAATGCGTGCGCGGAAGCAAAAGGCCCACCTCCGAAGAGGTGAGCCTTTAACTGAAGTAAAGCGCGGGTGAAGCGATCCTTAGTCTATATTTTTTTCGGTTTCCCATTCTGCCATCGAAAAAGCACTCCTTTAGTTTAAGGCCCAGTTTTCCTTTCTACCATAAAAATATCTTATGGTAATATCATTTTATGCACGTATCCGGCCTGCTGCTTTTTACAAAATGGGCTTACTGTAAGTATTGTACATTTTTTGCTTGATAGTTGGTATAGTATAATCAAAGGAACATTAGTTCAACATTTTGAAGGAGATAAGAAAGAGAGGCGTTATGATAAGTGATCAGAGAATTGACAGCGGAAAGGTATTTGACTGGGGAAGAGCCTCCGGGGATTACGCCAGATACAGGGATATTTATCCGGAAGAGTTTTATGACCGGATTGCTGCCGAAGGACTTTGTACCAAAGGGCAGCGGGTATTAGATCTGGGAACCGGTACCGGTGTCCTGCCGCGCAATATGTATCGGCATGGTGCACTGTTTACCGGTACAGATATTGCGGAGAATCAGATTAAGGAAGCGATCCGGCTCTCGCAGGAAGCCGGTATGGATATAGCATATCAGTGCTGTGCAGCAGAAACGCTTGAATATGCAGCTAATTCATTTGATGTAGTCACCGCCTGTCAGTGCTTTTTCTATTTTCAGCACGAAGTTATTGCAGAAAAACTATACAGTTTGCTGAAGCCAGGCGGAAAACTGGTAATCCTTTATATGGCATGGCTGCCGTTTGAAGATCCGGTGGCAGGAGAAAGTGAAAAGCTGATTTTAAAATATAACCCGGCCTGGTCAGGCTGCGGCGAAGTGCGGCGGATCATCGGCATACCGGATATCTATAAGAACTTCTTTGAGGTAGAGAAAGAAACGGTATATGATCTGCAGGTGCCTTTCACCAGAGCAACATGGAATGGACGGATGCGGGCGTGCAGGGGCATAGGAGCTTCACTGACAGAGGAGAAAATCACACAGTTTAGCAGAGAACATGCGGAACTTCTGGATAGAATTGCACCAGTTGAATTTGGAGTATTGCATTATGCTGCGATGTCGATTTTAAAAGTCAAGAATCTTTGAAGAAATCAATAAAGACCATTTTTTTGGGGGATTGCAGTTTTTCTACACTTTATGTATAATAAGTGTGCACGTTAACACAAAAAAGTGAGGTAGAAAAATGGCTGTAACATTACAACAGATAGCAGAAAAAGCCGGGGTATCCCGCGGGACAGTGGACAGGGCCCTGAATAACCGCGGACGAATTCGTCCGGAAGTGGCGGAGAATGTACGTAGAATCGCCAAGGAGATGGGATACCATGCGAACATTGCGGGAAGAGCGATGTCGATAAAAAAGAACTTGAATATCGGTGTAATTGTGCAGTCAGCAGAAACCCCATTTATTCAGGAAGTGGTGCTAGGGATTAGACAGGCCAAGAAGGAAGTGGAAAATCTCGGCGGAACAGTGACGATTTATCAGGTTGAGGGGATGGATGCGGCACAGGTGATCAGTATTATGGAAGAGCTGCATGAGAAGGAGTATAATGCGATTGCGTTAATGCCGTCAGAAGACCAGCTGCTGCGGCGAACTATTGATATGTTTGTCGAAGAATATAGTATTCCGGTGGTTACGTTTAATGCGGACCTTGAAGAAACGAAGCGAATGTGCTTTGTCGGTCAAGATGGTGTAAAAGGCGGACAGGCCGCTGCCGGGCTAATGGGTGAGATTGTCAACGAGTTCGGTAAAGTATGTGTGATTTCCGGAAATGAACATAATCAAGTCCTGCTTGGCAGGGTGAAAGGATTTATGGATGAGATGCATAGCCGGTTCCCGGAAATTGAAGTGATCGGTCCGCGTTATACTTATGATGATAACTGGGTCGCCGAACGAATCATGGAAGAGAATCTCGCCGAACACCCGGATATAAAGGGAGTTTATCTTGCCGGACATGGGGTGCAGGGTGTGTGTCAGTGCCTTGATAAGAAGAATGCAGAGAGTCGGGTAAAAGTAGTGGCTAATGATATTATAAAGGAAAATATTCCATATCTTAAAAGTGGCAGTATCAACTTTTTGATCGGACAAAACCCACAGGCGCAGGGACTGGAGCCAACGATGATACTTTACCGTCTGCTGCTTGAGGGAAAGGCACCGGAAAAAGAATTATTATATACCGACATTGAGATAAAAACAAGATATAATGTATAGTTCATACTGGTGAAATAGATCTGTATTTGAGAGCAGATCTATTTTTTTTCGGTTGAAATGCACAAAAACGGAGTGCAGTTTTTGGAACAATCATGCATTGCGTTCACGAGCACGCGGTGATAAAATAGGTTAAAACAATCAATTAGGAGGTAATAGCAATGCTGAGGATAGGTGTAATAGGGTGCGGCATGATGGGGCAGGATCACATCAAAAGGCTGACCGATAAGATTCAGGGTGCGGAAGTAACGGCAGTTACCGATGTGCTTACGGCGAATGCTGAGGCTGCTGCGAAAATCTGCGGGGCTAAAATTTATCGGGAAGAGAAGGAGCTCATTGAGGCTGAGGAGGTTGATGCGATTCTGATTGTATCACCGGGATTTGCTCACAAGGAGCCGCTTTTGCAGGCGATTGCGGCAGGCAAGCATATCTTCTGTGAGAAACCGCTGTGCACAACGGCGGCGGACTGTCTGGAAATCGTACAGGCAGAAGCGGCAGGAGGTAGGCATTTAGTTCAGCTTGGCTTTATGCGTCGTTATGACAGGGGGTACCGGCAATTGAAAGAAGCGCTGGATTCAGGTGTGTATGGTGAACCGCTGATGCTGCACTGTACCCATCGGAACCCGGAAGTGGGAACCAATTATAATACCCCGATGGCGGTGCACGATACCGCAATTCACGAAATCGACGTACTGCATTGGCTGGTGGATGATGAATATGATACGGTGCAGGTTATCACGCCGCGGGTGACCAAGTATTCTCATTCAGAGCTTAAGGATCCGCAGATGATGCTGATGCGTACGAAGAAGGGGGTCTGCATTGACGTCGAGGTTTTTGTAAATTGTAAGTTTGGTTATGATATCAATTGTGAAATGGTGTGTGAGGACGGTGCGATAAAAATGTCAGAGCCACGCTATCCAGACATCCGCAAAAGTGCAGCTGTTTCGCGGACAATTGATACTGACTGTTTCGTGAGATTTGCAGAAGCTTATGACGTCGAGGTTCAGGACTGGGTGGATGCAGCGGTGCAGGGAACGGTCAATGGGCCGACTGCGTGGGATGGCTATCTTGCGGCAGTTACAGCAGATGCATTAGTGAAGGCACAGGAGACAGGAAATATTGAAACAGTAGTAACATCTGTGGAAAAGCCGGATTTTTATAACTAAATAAATACATAGACAGGAGGAAGAAAAGATGAAAACAGGATTTAATCAGGCAACCGCATTAGAGTGCCGGGGTCAGTCACTGCAAGCGGATCTGGAAATGTGTGAAAAATATGGATTTGACTATATCGAAATACGTTTTGACTGTGTCAAAGATTATCTGAAAGAGCATACTCTCGATGAATTGGCGGCATGGTTTCAGAGCCATCATTTAAAACCGTGGGCGTATAATACCCTGATATATTTTAACCAGCGGGATAAGCAGGGCGAAAAGGAGATCGATGAAGAGGTAGATTTTATTATGGAAGTATCTCAGGCGATCGGTATGAAAATGCTCATCACCGTACCGTCTTTCGATATAAAAGACAAAACAATTGCGGAAATTAAGGAAGAAGCAGTGGTGCGGCTGCGCTATCTGGCAGATAAAGTGGGTTCGGATATGAAGATTTCACTGGAATTCTGCGGTGCACCGAATTGTTCAGTCAATCAGTTTGGCACGGCATATGACATTATCAAGGCAGTAGACCGCGATAATGTAGGTGTGACGGTCGATACGTTCCATTTTCATGAGATGTGCTCACGGTTGGAAGATTTGGAACATGCCGACAGTTCTAAAATATTTGCCTATCACCTGAATGACTGTGAAGATCTGCCGCTTGGTTCTTGTGGTGATGATAAACGCCTGTGGCCGGAGGAAGGTGTTGTTGATCATGCCGGAATCGCTGCGGCACTTAAGAAAATCGGCTTTGATGGCGTATGCACGATTGAAGAGTTCAGACCGGAGTATTACGAGCTTTCGCACGAAGAGAATATTAAAAAGGCAGCTCAGGTAACTCAGGACTTTGTGCGGAAATATTTTGGATAAGAAAGAAATGGTGGAAATATGCTGGATAAAGAAAAAGTAAAACTGGGAATCGCACCGATTGCCTGGACCAATGATGATATGCCGGATCTGGGAAAAGAGAATACTTTTGAGCAATGTGTCAGTGAAATGGCTTTGGCCGGATTTACCGGTTCCGAGATAGGCGGCAAGTATCCGACCGACTTAAATATACTGAAAAAGGCACTGGCATTGAGAAACATACAGATCTGTAATTGCTGGTTTTCAACCTTCCTGATTTCGAAACCTTATCAGGAGACCGAAGGCGCATTTATCAAACAGGTGGAATTTTTAGCGGCTCTGGGAGCCAAAGTTATTGGTGTATCAGAGCAGAGTTATAGTATTCAGGGGAAACTGGACCAGCCGGTCTGGGAAGGGAAGTACGTGATGAATGACGAAGAATGGGAGCTGCTGACGACCGGTTTGAATAAACTTGGGAAAATCGCGCAGGAAAAAGGTGTGCTTCTGACCTTTCATCATCATATGGGTACGGTCGTCCAAACGGAGGAAGAGATTGACCGTTTTATGAAGGCGGTGGATCCGGAACTGGTATATCTGCTGTTTGACAGCGGGCATCTTTCCTTTGCCGGAATTGATCCGGAGAAGGTATTGAAGAAATATGTGGGCCGCATACGCCATGTACATGTAAAGGATATTCGCCGGGAGATGGTTCGAAAGTCGGAGCAGGAACAGTGGAGTTTCCTGAAAAGTGTACGGCAGGGAGTGTTTACAGTACCCGGCGACGGTGATGTGGACTTTGGACCGATCTTTCAGATATTAGCAGAAGTGGATTACCGGGGTTATATCGTTGTCGAAGCTGAGCAAGATCCGGCAGCTGCCAATCCGCTGGAGTATGCTTTGAAGGCCAGAGAATATATCGCCCAAAAGACCGGTTTGTAATTTGAATTGCCGAAAGAAATGTTCACGGGAACGCGACTTCTAATAATGTCGACCAAAAGAGAACATAGCCTTGATAATGAACAGGTGATGTTTGAAATGTATATAAAATTGTTAATAATTAGACGAATATTGGATAAAATTCACAAAAATAAAAAATGATAATGTGCAAAATAAACAAAAATATATTTATTTGTTGTACTTTTTTGAGGATGGTGCTATAATCACAGAAAATAGTGTTCACGCGAACGCAAAGAAACAATATGAAAAGGAGTAGGGATTATGAAAAAGAAATTATTAGCAACACTGCTTGTAAGTGCACTGACATGCAGCCTGATAGCCGGTTGCGGCGGAGGTTCAGATCAAGAGACCTCGGCTGACGGAGAGAGCGGCAGCGGTGACGCCGCAGCATCAGGAAACAAAGCCATCACACTGGTGCTCAGCCAGCGGGATGAATGGCTGTCAACTTTGGACACTGCAGCGAAGGAAGCAGCATCATCAGCGGGATATAGCATGACTTCACAGGATGCATTATCCGACAGCAGTAAGCAGATTCAGTTTGTTGCAACTGCGGCGTCAGCGGGAGAAGAAGCCGTTATTGTCAATTTGGTTGAACCTAATATTGCAGGCGACATTATCGAGGCAGCCGGTGACATGAAGGTAGTATTTGTAAACCGCCCGCCGGAAGATATGAGTCTATTGAACGAAAACGTAGCTTATGTTGGTTCTGATGAGATGACATCCGGATATTATCAGGGTGAATGGCTGGCAGAATACTTTAAAGAACAGGGTAAGACAGAAATTAAATACATACTCTTAAATGGTATCTTAGGACAGGTATCGACAACCAATCGTACGGCATCGGTGCTGCAGGCACTTGAGGACAACGGAATTACAGCGACCGAAGCATCTTCTCCGCTGGCCTGTAAGTATGACCGCGCCGAAGCGATGACCCTGCTAACCCCTCTGCTCACTTCGGGTGTTGAATTTGACTGTATTATTTCTAATAATGATTCGATGGCACTGGGTGCAATAGAAGCATTGGAAAATGCAGACATTGATCCGTCAACGATTCCGATTGTCGGAATTGATGCTACTGCAGACGGTGTGCAGGCTGTCAAAGAAGGAAAAATGGCAATGACGGTATTTCAGAATGCAACCGGTCAGGGGAGCGCTGCAATGCAGGCAGCAATTAATATGATCGCCGGAAATGAAATTAACGAAGGTATGGAATACGAAGTCGATGACGAGAACCAGTATGTGATCTGGATACCGTTCGAGCCGGTAACACCTGAAAATGTTTCGGATTATGAGTAAGTACGCCAAGGTGTACCAGAGTAAATAGGCAGGGCAGCGCATCGGTGAAGAACAATGCGCTGCCATAATTTTAAAAAGGAAGAAGAGGTGAACGAAGTGAGCCAAGAGTATGTCCTTGAAATGAGTGATATTGTTAAGGAATTTCCGGGAGTCAAGGCGCTGAAAGGGGTCGAACTGAAAGTTCGGCCGGGTACGGTACATACCCTGATGGGAGAAAACGGCGCCGGGAAATCAACCTTGATGAAATGTCTGATTGGAATTCAGAAACCAACCTCGGGCCAAATTATCTATGATGGAAAAGAGGTTCTGTTCAATAATACAATCAGTGCGATGAATGCCGGAATATCGATGATCCATCAGGAATTATCTCCGGTTCCGGAACGGACGGTCTGTGATAATGTCTGGTTGGGGCGGTACCCGAAAAAGGGACCGATTATCGATAAAGCCAGAATGCGTCGGGAATGTATTGAGCTTTTTGAGAAGCTGGGGCTTGAGCTGGATCCGGATGAAAAGATGGGCAATTTGACGGTTGCTAAAATGCAGATGGTGGAAATTGCTAAGGCAGTTTCTTATGACACTAAAATAGTAATTATGGATGAACCGACTTCTGCTTTGACGGATTCAGAAGTAGAATATCTTTTTAAGATTATTGAAGATTTAAAAGCAAAAAATGTTGCAGTAATCTATATTTCACACAAGATGGATGAGATTTTCCGAATTTCCGATGATATTACAGTCTATCGTGATGGTGAATATATTACTACGGACCGGGCGGAAAATCTGACGATCGATAAACTGATTTCACTGATGGTGGGACGGGAAATGGGGGATATGTTTCCAAAAGTGGAATGTCCCATTGGTGATGTCATCTTTAAAGTGGAAAATCTATCCTCAGGCCGTGCGGTTAAGAACGTATCGTTTGAACTGCACCGCGGTGAGATATTAGGATTTGCCGGTCTGGTTGGAGCGGGACGGACTGAAACGGTCGAAACGATCTTTGGCATGCGGCCCAGAACGGGCGGGAAGATTTATAAAAATGGAACGGAGCTTAACATTAAATCACCGGAAGGAGCAATTAAGCACGGCATCGGTCTGCTGACCGAAGACCGCCGGGGAAATGGTATTGTCGGACTGCTCAGTGTCAGCGAGAATGCACTTCTGGCGAATTTAAAAGAATATGGATTTCCGCTGAAGCATGCAAAAATGGGAACCGATGCGGCAGAGTATGTTGAAAAATTAAATGTTAAAACACCAACACTTGATACACCGATTAAGAATTTGTCGGGCGGCAATCAGCAGAAGGTCTTAGTGGCACGCTGGCTGCTGACCGATCCGGATATATTAATCGTAGATGAGCCGACGCGGGGAATCGATGTAGGAGCCAAGGCAGAGATTCATGCCCTGATCACGAAGCTGGCAGGCGAAGGAAAAGCAATTATTATGATTTCCAGTGAGTTGCAGGAAGTATTTGGCATGGCTGATCGGATTCTTGTTATGCATGAAGGCAAAATGACGGGGATCATCGATCGCAGCGATGCATCGCAAGAACTGATTATGAAATATGCCACCGGTGATGTTGCACAGGCCGGGGCAGCAGAATAAGGAGGAGAATACAGGTGAAAAATGCAATGAAGATAGACTGGAAGAAGTTTGTGTCTCAGAATTCGATCTGGGGCGTGCTGATAGTATTAGTTGTTGCTTTATCGATTGCCCGGCCGGCGTTTCTCAGTACGGCAAATTTGAAGGGGCTTTTAGAAGGGGAGTCGATCAAGGGTGTCATGGCTTTCGGAGTAATGTGGGCGATTCTGGCCAAGGGAATCGACTTGGGACCGGGTGCCGTAGCGGCGCTGGTATCGGTTGTGGTGGCATCATTTGTCCAGCCGGCGGAACTGGCGACCCGTCTGATTCCGGGAGGAACGCAGCTGCCGGTGTGGGCGGCAATTATTCTTGGGATTCTGATTGGTGCAGTAATTGGTGCGATTGTCGGCATTGTTATCGCCTATACCCATATCCCGCCATTTATCGCGACACTGGGTTCGCAGCTGATCTGCCGGGCGCTGTCGAAGATGTATTCTACCGCACCGGTTTCTAATTTGTCGGATGAATTCCGCTGGATTGCCAAAGGGAAATTATTTGGCGTAATACCAATGATTGTCGTGGTATTTATCATCATGTTCATTATCTCGGCATTTTTACTGACCCAGACCCGTTTTGGGAAAAACATCTATGCGATTGGCGGCAATGACCAAGCGGCGCGGGTGGCCGGAATCAATGTGGAAAAGAATCTGATTCTCGTCTATGTCTGGTGTTCGGTATGTGCGGCAATCGGCGGAATCCTGCTGGCTGCCCGGACCGGTTCTTCGGATCCTTCCACTTCCGGTCTTAACTATGAGCTGGATGCCATTGCAGCGGCGACAGTCGGAGGGACTTCGCACACCGGCGGTATTTGCCGCGTGTCGGGAGTATTATGCGGCGTTTTGATTCTCGGAGTGATCAATAATGGTCTGGTAATGCTGGGCGTAAATGACAATATGACAAACATTATCAAAGGTCTGATTATTGTCGGAGCAGTAGCCTTTGATATGCGTAAGAACACCCGCAAAATCTAGTTAAGATATTAATTTTATATTAAAGAAGAGGAGGAATTGACAATGAAAATTGCATTTGACGTCGATGTTCTGGCGAAGCAAATGGATATCAATCGAATGGTACATCAGGTGGCGGACTGGGGATACAAATACATCGAGCAGTCTCCGCATCCGCGGATCAATCCTTTTTATAAGCATCCGCTTTTCTCCCGCGAATGCGAACAGGAATACCGTCAGGCTCTGCGCGAGACCGGTGTCGAACTGTCGTCACTGATTGCGGTTTACCGCTGGGCCGGTCCTGCAGAAGAGCAAAGACAGTGTGCAGTTGCCAACTGGAAACGGCTGATCGAAATCGCCGTGAATCTGGATGTACAGGTTATCAATACGGAACTTTCCGGTGATCCCAATCAGCAGGAAATCTGTAATGGTATGTGGTTTAAATCAATGGAGGAACTGCTTCCGATTCTGGAAAAAGAAGGAATCCGGGTAGAAATCCAGTCTCATCCTTATGACTTTTGCGAGCTGAACAATGAATGCTGTGATCTGGTTAAGTCATTCCGCTCTGACAATCTGAAATATGTCTATGCCACAGCACATGGTTTCTTTTATGATCAGGGGAAAGGTAATGTGAAAAGCATGTTGGAATATGCCGGGGACGACTTGTCTCATATTCTTTTCGGTGATACTTTTAATCAGACTCTGGATTGCCGGTACATTGTAAATCCCCCATGGCTTAACAGCCGCGGAGCAGCGGATGTTACGGTTCATCAGCATCTGGCAATGGGCGGGGGAGATGTTGATTTTGATACAATTTTCAAGACTTTACGTGAAATGAATTTCCAGAGCCGCAATTTCAAGGTCGGCGGGGAATCGATTGCTGCCGTTTCTTACTTTGGTTTCCCGGAAAAAATGGATAAACAGGCACCAGAAGCAAGAGAGAAAATTGAAAAAGAGCTGTTGGTATAGATTTCAACTTGAAAAAGTGTCGATTCAGACAAAAGTTCTGAATCGACTTTTCCTTTATCAGTTTGCCGGCGGAAGTTTTTCACCTTTACAAATTAAGTGGTTTCATGTAATCTTACAGTATGAGACGGTTTGGTAATGTTAGGAAATCCGATACAAGAAAGGGGCTATGATTATATGATCAGAGTAGTAGCAAAATTTAATTTTAAACCAGAAGAAAAAGAAAAAGCGATGGCGCTTTGCAAAGAATTAGTGGATGAAACGAGAAAAGAAACCGGATGTAAAGGATATGATCTGGCTCAGTCTGCAAATGATGAGAACCAGTATGTTGTTTTAGAGACGTGGGAAAACCAGGAAGTACTGGATGTACATTCCGCTTCGGAGCATTTTACCAGAATTGTACCGCAGCTGGTGGAAATGTCTGCAGCGGCTCCAATTCTTGAATCGTATATGCAGGTAATCTAAGTTTCTCAGAGACCTGGCAGGAAATAATTTGTAATTTAATCTTTACAAACAAAGTATTATATGATATACTGTAACACGTTAAAGTGTAAAAATGATAATTGTAAGGCAGGAATGAAATTATGAAAGTTCAAACCAATTTTGCTTTTACAACTGCATACTATTACTACAGTTATTTTGGAGATTCTAATCGAATTTTACTGCAGAAATAGCTTCGTTTTGGTTGCGTATTCTATCGTAGGTACGGCCCGCAGTGAAATTCATTGCGGGTCTTTTTGTTTGTCCTGCGATGTGCAGGCGAGATGCCATTTTATCCGATGACTAACCAGCTCTAATTCCCCCGCCTTTAAAGGCGGCGGGATAAGAGCTGCTAAGTTTCACTTTAGGAACAGGAGGAAAGAAAAATGATTGTAGTATTAAAGCAAGACAGCAACGAAGAACAGGTGGAAAATTTAAAACAATTCTTACGCAGTCTGGGACTTGAGACGCACATGTCAGTCGGAACTACCCAGACCATTATGGGGCTGATCGGTGATACTTCAGTAGTCGATATGGATCTGATCCGGTCTCTGGATATCGTCGAAAATGTACAGCGGATTCAGGAACCGTTTAAAAGTGCCAACCGTAAGTTCCACCAGGATGATACTGTTGTGGATGTGAACGGTGTTAAAATCGGAGGCGGGCACTTCCAGCTGATCGCCGGTCCGTGCTCGGTGGAATCAGAAGAGCAGATCTGCTATGTAGCGCGGCGGGTCAAGGAGTCCGGAGCCGGATTGCTGCGCGGCGGAGCATTTAAGCCGAGAACTTCCCCTTATGCTTTTCAGGGGCTGAAGGCTGAAGGGATCGATCTGCTGCTGGAAGCAAAGAAGGAGACCGGTATGCCGATTGTCTCAGAGATCATGAATATTTCTCATTTGCCGATGTTCGAAGAAGTCGATGTGATACAGGTTGGAGCCCGCAACATGCAGAACTTTGATCTGCTGCGGGAACTGGGACAGACCCGCAAGCCGATTCTGCTGAAACGGGGACTGGCCAATACGATTCAGGAGCTGCTGATGAGTGCGGAATACATTATGGCTGGCGGCAATGAGCAGGTGATCCTGTGTGAACGAGGAATCCGTACCTTTGAGACGGAGTATACCCGCAATACTTTAGATTTATCAGCGATTCCGGTGCTGCGACGGCTGACCCACTTACCGATAGTGATAGATCCGAGCCACGCGACCGGACACACCTACCTTGTCAAATCGATGGCGATGGCAGCAGCGGTAGCAGGAGCTGATGGTGTTATGGCAGAGGTTCACAACGATCCGCCGCGGGCTCTTTGTGACGGAGCACAGTCATTGACCCCGGAAGCATTTGACGATGTCGCGAAGGCGGTTCTGGAAGTGCAGCAATTTGCATGCAGATAGGAGAGAGAAGATGGTTATTGGAGTAATAGGATTAGGATTGATCGGCGGTTCGATGGCCAGAGCGATCAAATTGAATACCGGCAATAAAGTGTTGGGATGGGATATTTCTGAAGTGGTTCGCTATCGTGCCAAGCTGGTCGGTGCGGTGGATGATTTTCTGGAAGCAGGAGATCCTTCAGAGTGTGATATGGTAATCGTGGCATTATATCCCACCGAGACAATGGAATATATGAAGGCACAGCAGGATCATTTTAAGAAAGGTGCAATCGTGGTGGATTGCTGCGGGATTAAGACGACTATCTGCGAGATGGCTCTGCCGATTGCCCGCGAGAAGGGCTTTCAATTTGTCGGCGGACATCCGATGGCGGGAATTGAACGCTCCGGCTTTGCATTTTCCAAGGCTGATTTATTTAAAGGGGCGACGATGATTCTGACTCCGGAGAAGGGTGCCGACCTGACCATGATGAACAACTTAAGCTTTTTCTTCCGTTCCCTTGGATTTGGCAATCTGCAGATTACGACCTGGCAGGAGCATGACCGGATGATCGCTTATACTTCACAGCTGGCTCATGTGGTCTCCAGTGCGTATATTAAAAATGATCTTTCACATAAGTACAAAGGCTTTTCTGCCGGAAGTTTTCAGGATATGACTCGGGTTGCCAAATTAAATGAAACGATGTGGACAGCATTATTTATGGATAACCGTGAGTATCTGCTGGAAGAAGTAGAACAGCTGATCACACGGCTGACCACTTATAAAGAGGCAATTGAGAAGGAAGATGACGGAACTTTAAAACAATTATTAAAAGAAGGCCGGGAAAAGCGGCAGGCAATTGAAGAAGAACCAGAATTCGAATAGAAAAATTAATGATACAAAATATGCACAGAATTGTACGGTTCAATCGTATTAGATAATAGAAACACCTGATATCCAGGGAAATCTATCGATAAGTAAGGGAATGTACCCGGAGGAGGCCACTATGAAAAGCGAGCAGGAGGCGAAGCTTGCAATTGATAAATACGCAGATACGGTGCGCCGGATTTGTTTTGTACATCTGAAAAACTATCACGATGTTGAAGATATATTTCAGGATGTATTTTTAAAATACCTGCTTTGCGAGAAGGAATTTATGAGTGATGAGCATGAAAAGGCCTGGCTTATCCGGGTTACGATTAATGCCTGTAAAGATACTTTAAAGAGCTTTTTTCGCAAGAAGGTCAGCTCTTTGGAAGAGCTTGTCACTGAGCCGCATTATATAGAAGAGGATAACCGTGAGGTTCTGGAAGCGATTTTACAATTACCAGATAAATATAAAACGGTTATATATCTGCATTACTATGAGGGATATACAGTTGTGGAGATTGCCGCAATACTGGGTAAGAATCAAAATACAGTCTACAGCTGGCTAAGCAGAGCGAAGACGCAGTTAAGAGAAAGATTAGGAGGTGAACCTTTTGGACAACAAGATGCACAAAGTATTTGATAATATAAAAGCTGAGGAACAGCTAAAGAATGATACTTATGATTTTCTGAAACAAAGGATAAATCAAAAGAAAAAAGTGTCATATAAAAGGTTTGCAGCCATAGTTGCTGCAGCGGCTGCGGTAATGCTGCTATGCTTCATGCCTTATAATTTATACTCTGCAGAAGCGGCTTACCTTGATATTGATGTAAATCCCAGTATTGAGCTGGGGCTTAATAAGTTTGACCGGGTTATCAGTGTCAAAGCATATAATGAAGAGGGGCAGGAAGTGCTGGACAATGTCAGTATCAAGAACAAATCATATGAGGATGCGCTGCTGATATTGATTGAGGAAATGATTTCTTTAGGGTATATTAAAAATGAGGCGCTATTTACTGCGACTTTACAGACCCAAGAAAATGAAGAGGAATGGCTGGATGCATTGCAGAACTATATTAATTCGGTGTTGCAGGCAAATCATGTAATTGTTGAACAGGATATTTTTGCAGTAGATGCTGATACAAAGACTCATGCTCATGATGAAAATCTCACTCCGGCTAAATATCTGGCGATATTGGAAGCACAGGAAGTTGATCCTGACGCAACGTTTGATAATTGTCGGGATCATACGATCAGTGAGATCAAAGAGAAGACTCATAGACATACGGAGGGGGGAAATTCGGATCATGATAACGCTGATTCGGATGAGAAACATGATGAATCAGAGGGGATAGACTCTGAAGAAGACAACTTATCTCATGATGGGAGCAAAACAAAAGGAAAACATGGAAATGATCATTAATTATGTATTCAATCAGCCAATGTGTTTCTGCTTAATGAAGGGAGGGAAAGTGGTTGTTGTGATGTGATGCAAAAATATAGCCGGATGAAAAAACGGTGAACTCCAGTCAACCACTTTTCTAGATTATAAACGGGATAAACATTTTTGTTCTCGTCATATACTGCTTATACTCTTCGCCAAACTCACTAATCATGTCATTTTCCTCTTTCTTTGCCAGTCTTGTATACATGAAAATCATAACCGGAAACATAATAAGCATAGGTAATGTAGCCCATTCTATCATCATTCCTAAAGATAAAAGAAGTAACCCGGTGTATTGCGGATGTCTGATGAATCTATAAATTCCTGATGTTACAAGCTTTCCACTGCCGGTTTCTTTTGACCAATATTTTTTGTAGATGTTGTACCAGCCGTTCAATATCAGGAATAGAGCAATGATTGCGCATCCGATATTAATGTACATCCCCAGGTATCCGATGGAAGAAAAGAGCGTATGCCCCCATAAGATACCTTCCGGTAAATTCCTGCCGATAATCCATGAGATCAGATACATACTGAATGGAATACCATGCATTTCGATAGCAAAAGCAATTACGAAAGCAATATAGACCCCGCGGGGTTTGGTATCCATTTTTCTATAAAATGGGATGAACAATAGTACAATGCTGTATAATGCAACAAAAAACAGCACACCAAACCAATTATGAAAATGACTTTCTAATGTTTCCATGATTCCCTCCGATAAAAAAGCTGGATTATTCGTTACACTATCATTATAACAGCGTTACCTTAAATCCAGCCTGCTCTATTCTTAAATCAACCTTAAATAGCGGGAATACGGATTTCAAACTCACTGCCAACAGCAGAGTCGGCTTTAAGTGATATTTCACCGCCATGCTTTTGAACAATCATATGAACAATGGAAAGTCCTAATCCCGTTCCTCCTGTTTGTGAGTTTCTTGAAGCATCCGCCCTCATAAAAGGATTAAAAACATCTTTAGCCAAATAATCAGGAATACCAACACCATTATCCTTAAAAATAATAACCGCGTGGGAATCCTCTTTTTGCACATGAACGGATACATTTGTTCCTCTATCGTTATACTTTATTACGTTATCTACAAGATTGGCAAATACACGATTCAATTGTTCTTTGTCAATCATGGTAAATATCTCTTGTTCAGGTATATCAAATTTATAGGTAAAGCCCGCGTTATCCAGGGCAGAGAGTGTGTTACTCATGTTTTCCCGAATATATTCACAAATATCCTCATGGCTTTTTTTTAATTGAAACTCTGCACTTTCCAACTTTGATAATTCAAAAAGATTGGTTAAAAGTTTATTCGCACGAAGACTATTGTCATAAACGATTGATAAGTAATCAGCCAGCTCTTTATCCGCAGACTCTTGGTTTTTCAGACACAGCTCAGAATAACCGGATATAATTGATAAAGGGTTTTTTAGATCATGAGAAATATCCAATATCAGTTTTTTTCGGTTTTCCTCAGATTGCTTTCTAAGGGAGATTTCGTGCTCAATTTGCTCTGCCATTGCATTAAAAGTATCTTGTAATTCAGCAAATTCGTTCTTCAAGTTAAGATGCACCCTTGTAGTATATTCTCCGTTTCGCAGCTGCCTTGTACCAGCAGATAGCTTTTTTAAAGGATTTGTAATGCGGACGGCGGTTAATTTGGAGTATGCCATGGTGCATATTGTAAGCAAAATAAAGTAGAACATAACTACCGCTGCAATTGCGCCAATTACATTTTGTTTATCTTCTGAAGGGATATCTTTATTATGTGCAATATCAAAGTCAATCCGTATGGAGGTGGGGAAAGTGACAATAAGCCAAAATTTTTCTTTTTCGTTATATTGGATATCCATATTATATGCCAGGCCTTTACTTTTGCTTTGTATCAAGAAATCAGTAAATTCTTCTGTCGTAAGTATTCCATTACCAACTACATTAAGTCCGCCTGATAATACAATCTCAAGATTTTCAGTTACTATTTGTATTCCGCCGCCATGTTCCGTAATCGGAGTCATGTCGATTTTTCTGTAATCATCCTGCATAACGCTTTCAGCTGTGTATTTGTTTTTCACAAGCGTATTTGAAATAACACTATCTGCAAATCTAAGTAAAGCTAAAGCAAAAATAGCTGCTATGATTGAAATGACAAATACTATGAGATAATTAGTGAAAAATTGATTCGATATTTTTCTTTTCATGTCAGACCTCGTTCTTTGAGAATTTATATCCAATTCCTCGAATGGTCTTGATATATTCAGGATTTTTAGGATCTGATTCAATTTTGCTCCGCAAATGGCTGATGTGCACCATAATTGTATTATCATCAAAGTAAAATTCATCATCCCAAACTGCTTTGTAAAGCTGTCTCTTGGTAAATACTTTGTCCGGCACAGTCATAAAGTTAAGCAATAATTTATATTCTTTGGCATTTAATTCAATAGGCCGGCCATCTTTGTAAAGGAGACAACTATCCTCATCTAGTATCAAATTCTTGATCTCGATTCTTGTATTCGTTTGTTTATTGGAAGAATATTCATTGTACCTTCTCAGTTGGGCACCAACTCTTGCAATCAACTCCGATGGACTAAATGGTTTTATCATATAATCGTCAGCGCCAAGCCCTAAGCCTAATACTTTATCCATATCATCATTTCGGGCTGTCAAAAATATGACTGGGATTTTACTTGTTTCACGAATTTTGCGCAGTAAATTGAAACCGTCAAGCTTTGGCATCATCACGTCCAATACGGCAAGGTCAATTTTATGGACTTTCATAACTGAAAGTGCCTCAATGCCGTCACTTGCGGTAAAAACCGTATAACCAGCATCTCGCAGGTTTAACTTCAATAAATTTTGCAGATCAACCTCGTCCTCCACTACCATTATATTCAATAGATCATCTCCCTCCATTGCGCTGAATCTTATCCTCCAGAAGCACTTTTTAATATTCTATATCAGAAAAATTAAATAAGCAATGGGTAATTTTAGCGATAATGGGTATCCTAAATTGTATGTTTTTAAGTACAAAACCCAGTGTTTAAGGGCTTTGCAGTGATTATTGTATTTTATCAAATACAAATGAGAATTGTTATCAAATGCATCTTGCTATTTAAATAATGGGATGTTATTCTAAGTGCGGTGAAATAAGAATGTTGATTATAGAAGGAGGCTGTTACTATGAGACAGTATGAGCAATGGGCAGGATTCAAAGGCAAGCTTTGGAGAGAAGGAGTTGATGTACGGAAATTCATCCGTGACAATTACACGCCATATGAAGGAGATGAATCTTTCCTGGCAGAACCAACTGAAGCAACCGATAAGCTGTGGGGGAAACTTCAGGAACTTCAGAAAGAGCAGCGCGCAAAAGGCGGCGTTTTGGATATGGAAACGGAAATCGTATCCGACTTAACTTCATATGGAGCAGGGTATATTAGTGAAGAGGACAAAGATTTAGAAAAAGTAGTCGGACTTCAGACTGACAAACCACTTAAGAGAGCGTTTATGCCATTCGGCGGAATTAATATGGCGGTTAAGGCATGCACCAGTAATGGTTACGAACCAAAAGAAGAGCTTTCTGAGATCTTCACCAGATATCACAAAACTCACAATCAGGGTGTATTTGACATCTATACACCGGAAATGAAGAAAGCGCGTCACAATAAAGTTATTACCGGTCTTCCGGATTCTTATGGCAGAGGTCGTATCGTAGGTGATTATCGTCGTATTGCACTTTACGGAATCGATTATCTGATTGAAAAGAAAATGGAAGATTTTGATGAAACAGCAAGGCATGGTATGAAAGGTACTGATTTCCGCATTCGTGAAGAAGTGGCGGATCAGATTAAAGCTTTAGAGGGTATGAAAGAAATGGCTGCGGCATATGGCTGCGACATCTCTCAGCCGGCGAAAGATGCCAGAGAAGCAGTACAATGGGTATACTTCGGTTATCTGGCAGCAATTAAGACCCAGAACGGGGCAGCAATGAGTGTCGGACGTGTTTCTACCTTCCTGGATATCTATATCGAGCGGGATCTCAATAATGGTACCCTGACTGAGGTTGAGGCACAGGAACTTATCGACCACATGACGATGAAGTTTAGAATGGTTAAATTTGCGAGAATTTCTTCTTATAATGAATTATTCTCTGGTGATCCGGTATGGGCAACCGTAGCTTTAGCCGGACTGGGACAGGACGGCCGTTCTATGGTAACTAAGAGCGATTACCGCTTCCTGCATACGCTGGAGAATATGGGACCGGCTCCGGAACCGAACCTGACAGTACTTTATTCATCACGCCTTCCGGAAAACTTCAAGAAATATTCAGCTTATATTTCGATTGAAACAAGTTCGATCCAGTATGAAAATGATGATGTGATGCGTCCGGTATGGGGTGATGATTATTCAATCTGCTGCTGTGTATCTGCAACACAGACCGGAGAGGAGATCCAGTTCTTCGGAGCACGTGCAAACCTTGCAAAAGCACTGCTGTATGCTATCAATGGCGGTGTGGATGTAAAGACCAGAGAGCAGGTCGGACCGGCATTTAAACCAATTGAATCAGAATATCTGGAATATGATGAGCTGATTCGGAAGTTTGATGCTGTACTGGAATGGCTTGCAAAGCTTTACGTGGATACCCTGAATATGATACACTATATGCATGATAAGTATTATTATGAAGCAGCAGAAATGGCGCTTATCAATACAGATGTAAGGCGTACATTTGCAACCGGTATTGCAGGATTTTCACACGTTGTGGATTCGTTAAGCGCCGTGAAGCATACAAAGGTGAAAGTGATCCGCGATGAAGAAGGACTGGCGGTAGACTTTGAGACAGAAGGAGATTTTCCAAAGTATGGTAATGATGATGACAGGGCAGATGATATTGCAATTGAGCTTCTGAAGACATTCATGAGCAAATTGAAAAAGTGTCATACCTACAGAAATTCAGAACCTACGACATCTATTCTTACCATTACATCCAATGTAGTATACGGAAAGGCAACAGGAGCGCTTCCAGATGGAAGAAAAGCCGGGGAACCGCTGGCACCGGGTGCAAACCCATCATACGGAGCAGAACATAATGGCCTGCTTGCATCACTCAATTCAGTTGCAAAACTGCCTTACGAAGAGGCATTGGATGGTATTTCCAATACACAGACGATCAGTCCGGGAGCACTCGGCCACAGTGTGGAGGAAAGAGTGAATACACTTACTCATCTGATGGACGGATATTTTGATCAGGGCGCTCATCACTTGAATGTCAATGTATTCGGAGTGGAAAAACTGAAAGATGCCATGGAACATCCGGAAAAAGAAGAATACGCAAACTTTACCATCCGTGTATCCGGATATGCCGTGAAATTTATCGATTTAACACGCGAACAGCAGTTGGATGTAATTTCCAGAACTACACACGAAAGGGTATAAGATAATGGATGGACAGAACATGAAACAGAATAAGAAACAATTGGTGGGATATGTCCACTCATTAGAAAGTTTCGGTTCTGTTGATGGTCCGGGGATACGGTATTTGATATTTTTGACCGGCTGTGCAATGCGCTGCCAGTATCGTCATAATCCGGATACCTGGAATATGCGGTCGGGGACAGCGTATACCGCCGAAGAACTGCTGGAAAAGGCAGTGAAATACCGCTCTTACTGGGGCAGTAAGGGGGGAATTACCATCAGCGGAGGCGATCCGCTTCTGCAGATTGATTTCCTGACAGACCTATGCAGGAAGGCGAAAGCGGAAGACATTCATGTTGCGATTGACACAAGCGGCCATCCCTTTACCAGAAAAGAACCTTTTTTTACTAAATTTCAGGAATTGATGAAGTATATCGACCTGATTCTGATGGATATCAAGCATATGGATGAAGAACAGCATGAAATTCTAACTGGTTTTACGAATAAGAATATTCTGGATATGGCGGAATACCTTTCGGAAATCGAAAAGCCTGTTTGGATCCGCCACGTCCTTGTGCCGGAGCGTAGTGATAAGGATGAATATTTGGAACAGTTGTATCAATTTATCCGTTCGCTGCATAATGTTGAGAAGGTGGAAATACTTCCTTATCACACACTGGGTGTATCAAAGTGGAAAGAACTTGGGATGGAATACCCACTGAAAGGCATTGAGCCGCCGAGTAAAGAACGGATAGAAAATGCTAAGCGTATATTGCATTTAGATGTCTTTGACACTCCCCATGCCTAAAGGAAGGGGCTTTACGGTTCATTTGGTAAATAGAATAGTTACGAAAGATAAGATGCCATGCTGACGGGATATAAACCAGCATGGCATCTGTTTTTTCGTCTGTACTCTCAAAAAATCATCCTCAGCGAATCCACCAGTTATTTTTAGTCAATCGCCGGTCTCGGGTACATAGACAATCAAAAGGTTTAAGTTCGCTGCATTCCAGATACCGCTTATATAATAATCTTCAACCAGATATGAGAAGTTAGCTGCTGATATAGGATAGATAATATTACTGCGATAATCGACTACAGCCAGTTCGTAATCAGCATCCCGGATAATATAATTCGTGCATTCAGCGCAAAGCGGAATGGCATTTGAAGCTCTGGCATATGTTCCGGAGTTCTGAAAAGCTAGTGTGAGATTCCATAGCTTTCTGTCACCATAGCCCAATACACTTACCGGACTGTTCCCCCAGCTCCTGATGTTGAAGGAGCCGGATGAAGCACCGTCGTCTGATTCTAATTCGATTATTTCCATTGTGTCCAGATGGACAATGCCCCAACCGGTGTTGCAAGAGCTGATTAAAGTCTTTTGCACACAGTTCGGACATAGTGAAAAACCTTCCTTTTGCTCTGTCTTCACTTGGTTCGTTGCGTTAGTTGTAAGAGCATTAATAATGATACATAATACTAGTAAAATTATGCTGATTATTAAAAGGCTTAAATTTAATATTTTATTCCTGAATAAGTTTGGTTTTATGTTCATCATTGGTTGTCCGGTTTCCGTTTGAATATTTCTGAAGATATGCCGGGAGCTTCATCGCAGTTGAATATTTATATGCAGTTCCAACATAAGCAGCGATGGAACCGGACATACTGATAGAAGCTGAACCGGACATGATATAGGTGTTTCGCAGTCGAGCTTCATAGTAGTCTTCAGACTCGATATCGCTCCCTTTTAAATACTTTTAACGATATATATGTTATGTAAAACCAAACATATTAGAAAAAAGTAATGTTTGAGTTGGTTTAATTATATAATGAAATCGATTAAAATACAACTAAAAATGTATTTTCGATTTAAATAAACACTATCGGAGTTGGGTAGGGATGAAAAAAGAAAAACTGGAATTGGATAAGAAGGTATTTGCAAGTTTTTTGCGTCGTGCTATTGATAAGAAAAGCATGACTCAACAGGAAGTGGCTGATGCGTCAGGGGTAGATCGTCATACAATTGCAGAAATGGTGGGTGGTAATTCATTTACCAGTATTCCTACTTTGATAGCTATCTGCAGAGTGCTGGACATTACGCCGGATTATTTATTGGCTGAATATGTGACCGAAGGGGAAAAGCAGCCAGAAGATGAATATCATAAATTGATACAGATGCTGCAGGGATTAGAACTTAATGAAATAAACTTTTTACACGGGATTACGGAATTGATGATTAAGGAAATAAGATAGCCGCCGGCATCGCAATATCAGGGGGGGCATGCTGAATCGTTGTTGAAGGCTCTTAAGCGCTTGAGCGAGTGATGCAGCTCGAGCAGTGAATTTTCAGCTTTCTTTTCACGGAGCAGTTCTTCGGCAAGCTGTATGCCGGCCTTGATTCCTAACTCCATATAGATGTGTTGTACCTGGGTAATGATGTCATGGAGAGCAAAATAGAGCTGAGAATTCTCACCTTCTTCCGTATAAGTTTCTGCAAGATTATTGCAGATATCATAGATTTTTTCCAGTTGTTCATCATATGATTCTGTTTTGGGGATCTCTTCTTCACGGCCGTAAAGCAGAAACTCTCTGAGTTTGGCCAGTGTTGCACGTTCAAATATCTCATCATTCTGTGGCATATGGACTCCTTTCTTTTGATATCAACAGAGTGAAACATAAAACGGGCAATTGTTAATATTACCTATTTTAAGAGTATTCGATTATACGACTAAATGAATTATACTTTTAGAGTGGTATCTTTGTCAATGGATATTTTAAGAGTGGGGTGAGAAGATGGCGAAGCGGGAATATGAAGTGGTGGATCAGTTGGATAAAGAAGAATTTGCCTGTTTGATGCGGAAGGCTCTTGAGAAGCGGAAAATGACCCAGGAACAGTTGGCTGAACAGATTGGGGTGAGCCGTAATACCATTGCGCAGATGTGTACTGGTAAGCGATTTACTTCGATACCAACGTTAATAAAAATCTGCGATATTCTGGAGATTACACCGGATTTTCTGCTGAGACCTTATTTGAAAGAGGCCAAACCGGAGAAAATGTCACAGGATGAATACCATAAGGTGCTGGGCATTATGCATGAACTGCGGTCGAATGAACTGGGGATGCTGTATGGGATCATTGATTTGATTATCAGAAACAGAAGTAAATAAGAAGTGAAAGTAGTATTATTATAACGCTATTTTGGGAGATGTCAAGAGCGATCAGAAGAACTGAAAATATGAGAAGGCAGTATTG
>Ga0153946_1000147_pt1 | contig 27216 bp, 24 predicted proteins | sample TSNJ030MetaG_FD_104751 | JGI IMG/M metagenome (GOLD analysis project Ga0153946, IMG submission 104751) | Attine ant fungus gardens microbial communities from New Jersey, USA - TSNJ030 MetaG | ecosystem: Host-associated > Fungi > Mycelium > Unclassified | place: USA: New Jersey, Wharton State... | reverse complement strand
GAAATATTTTCCTTTCGCTAATACTTTACTTGATGAAAATGCAGACCATATAAAAAGCATTTTTAGGCATAATGGAGTTGTAACATCTCCCTCTATACTAAATTTCAAAGCATTTTTTTTATCAATAAAATCAGCATTAAATAAAATACATTTTTCATTATATTCTTTTAAAATATATTCTTCAAAGCAAATAAATGAACTATTTAGAGGTATAATTTCAGGATGGATATCTTGATGATTACATTTTATATAAATATCTTTCAAAACAGAAGTGAATACCAGGTACTTTGCAGAATCTGTTTGAAAAACACCCCAAAAATGGACAGCGATTTTGTCAATTAATCGCAATTCTTTTTTTATGGAGTATTCGTAATGAATTAATGGGTTTATGTCTTTTGAAAAACAGTCTCTGTTTGCCTCCATATATGTGTGAGTATTTAACAATTTACTAGGGTTTCTATTTTCCCTCCAACCTTGTATTAAGTAATGCTCCAAAGGTTCAATATTTGAATAATCAATGTCTGTATATTGTTTCTTATACCATTTTTCATTGAAATATTTTGTCATATAGATGTGACCATACCGATTTTGCCGTCCTTCACGTTTGCCATATTTTTCATAATGTAATAAAGGACATATACCAGCTTGCTTAACATCTAGATTATCCATTAAATAGAATCTAGTACTGAAAATAGGACTTGGATTCTTCATCTCTTTCCATCCGTAATTTATATAATGCTCAAGCGGATTCATATTTAAGGAGTTAACATCCTTATATCGCGTTAAATACCAAACCGCATTAAAACAATTAGATTCTGCCACTTTTTTATAATCGTCAACAAGGCTCATTTTATTCTATGTATTGTGAAATACTTTCCTTCCTATAATGTCAAGCCCAAATTCATTATTATTTTGGGCCTTTGTTACTGTTCACAGCCGATGCTATTCATAGCAAGATGATTCACGCAAATTGTAAAATCATGCAAGAGATGCCGACTATTCTTACCGACCTGACAGGGCTTTCTATTGGCACTGATTTCTTCTGTGTATGCTATACCATTTTCAGTTATCTGCTGGTTCTTGTGCATGAGTAACCCTTCTGTTCGCTTCACCGCTATAGGTTTTTTTTCCAGAACCCTAGCTGACTTTCGCATTGTTATCCGAATACCCGACAGGGGTCTGGAATATAGGATGCAATGTCTTGATTACTATGCTGCCATAAACTGTGATTTTAATATCCTTCAGCACTTTCTCTGGATCAATCAGTATCTTAGCCGTTTATGTTCTCTATGGCTGATTTTGGTCTCTCCCTTATGCTTTTCCGAAATGAATGCAACAAGCACTATCCCGCTGAGTTTCTGTATTCCGCTCTAGTCGAGAAAATACTTACCAATTTCTCTCCATATATCTTGTGAAATATCTTCTTGGCTTTTGTTTCCATCAATTATTATAAAATTTTCATTATTTCTTTGTTTTTCAAAGGCTTCCAAATATTTTGTCCTGACCTTAATCAACCTTGATTCTTTTTCAAATAATTCTCTATGAAATCTGTTCTGAGAGATTCTTTTTATTGCCTCCTTGGGGCTAATGTCAATAAATACAGTAACTGTCGGTTTCAAAATAGCACTGCTTTGTTCATTTGCACTAATAACCCAGTCCATTGGCATATCAACACTATGATAAGCATACGATGAAAAATAGTATCTATCAGTAATTACTGTAATCCCATCAGATATTTTAGGAGCAATTCCATTCACATCATTTAATAAATGGTCTAAGCGATCTGCTACAAACAAGGCTGCAATCACTTTATTATCTGTTTTAATTCTTCCCGTCATAATTTGATGTATCAATGTACCAATTGGAGAATCTGTAGGTTCCATGGTCGTATAACAGGTAATTCCCAAACTTCGCAATTTTTCTGTTAATAATTGTATTTGAGTACTTTTTCCACTCCCATCAATTCCCTCAAATGCAATAAATTTCCCTTTATTCTTTTGTGATCTAGAATTATTTATCACTTTCATATCCTTTAAACCTTTCTTATATTTTTTTTGTATAAATAAACTGACTCCAAATCAATGTCTATTTGATATGAACTTCAGCAAATAGATAAATAGATAAATACATAAATACATAAATACATAAATACATAAATACATCTGCTACTTCTTCATGTAAATCCCCCTTTCCCCTAAAGCTTAAAATTTCCTCGAGCAATCATCTTAATTATATTTGTAATTTCCCTCACTTCAGCCGTTAACGCAACTAATAAAAACATAAATTATCAATATTTTCATCTGTTACCTTCCTATAGGTATGAATATAATATATTTAATATCCAAGACATTTTCCTATTCTTCATATCTGTTTCCTTCCATTAATATCCTATCCAATGTTGTTAGTGCCTCAAAATACGTTGAAAGATTAATACCTTTTACCTGTTTCAGTCTAACTAAAATATCGTGCATAATAGCGTTTCTATTTGTTATATCTACACGGGCAAATTCATCATTCATCACCGTAACCGTATAATAGCCTTCTGCTTGTGCAATATATGGCATAACTCTCTCCATTGCATGATTAAATGTTCCATCCACAGGCATTGGCTCACTTGGAAAAGCTTCCTCTAAATAGCCATGATCAAAAAGTTTTCTTACTGCACTTCTTCTGCACCATAACACACTTCCTAGTGTAATAGGAGGTTTTTTTTCATCTATTGGTACATGCACATTTAATTCCTTTAAAATTTCACATGTTTCCTTATAACAAATCGTCCAATAATCAATTGATGTGTGAAAATAAGTTCCATGATAAACTTCTGGAGGTGCAATTATTCCTATTTGAGGGTTATCTTCAAATAAAGCTAGAATATTTTCGACATAATTTTCACTTCCGATTGCATTTTCCCATAAGCTGGTAAAAAAGGAATGTCCCACCGAAGAATAGTATAATTGCGATGATTTTTTATCATGTATCAAGCAGAAGTATTCATACGCTGTTATTCTTTTTGCGTGAATAATCAAGAAAGCTGCCCACTCTCTTCCACGCAGGTTACACACTTCTATAAAACAGTTTTCCCATACCATTTGCTTTAATTTAAATGCTTTTTTATCTGTATCTGTTGATATGTAAATATCAATGTATTTAGGTATTTCTTTCAAGTAATCAAGACATATATCAAATAAGTCTTCATAAAATAAATGTACAAAAAGAGCTACCTTTTTTTTATATTGTAAATTATTTATATTTATTTTTAGTGGTAATACATAATTCAGGTTTAGGTTTAACTTTAAATCATATATATTACATCTTCTGATTAAATAATCATAAATTAAGTTTACATTATAATTTGTTTGTGTTTTAACAAATGCAAGAACTTTATCTGCCTGATTACCCATATTATAAGACAGAACTGTTTGTCTATTATTTAAAAATAAATATTTGGGTATCACAGGTAATTTCTTTTCTCTAAGCATTTTATAAGTTTCCAATAAATAAAATGAAATATACTGTTTTGCACTTTCTTTTTCCCAATCAGTTGTATCCGAATATACAGCCCATTTAAATCCATATTGTTCAAAATATGATGTTAAGCTAAATTCAAATTTTTCTTCATACTCTTTATAATCCTTAAACAAAGCAATTTCTTTCCAAAACTTCTTGAATAGCTTATTTGATAAGATATTTTTCTCAAATACCAAAAAATATGTCTGCAGAAAACGTGACCAAGTAATTTCATCCTTTATTATATTACCATGAACAGTTATCCCCCAAAAATCAATTTGCTTTTTATACATTTCATCAAAAACATATTTTATATCAAAAATTGGACCTAAAAATGAGTCATTAAATAATACTAGCTGATCACATTTCATTAACTTCCCTTGTTTATATAATTTTAATATGATATACTTCCATCTATTTCCATCATATCCTTTTACATTTTGATATATCTTATTTGTAAATCGTCTCAACTTTTTAATTTCCTGTTCAGGAAATTGCGAATTACAAATAATATATATTTCTTTAAAAAGTCCTTGGAGCTTTTCTAATAGGTACAATTTTTCCTCATCTATAAATAAATATGTATCTGCAATTGAAAAAACACCAATTCTACATATCATATGTATACTCCTCTTAAATAATATCTAACCACCTTGCCAATTCCTTTGGTGGGTATAAACAGAGAGAATTACCTCTGTTGACAAATATGCTCTTATGTGTATCCAAATCCAAGGATATGTCCCGAACCTGCGAAACTTAAACATCCATAAACTTCTTAATCCATACCGCTCATATATTTCCAACTACAGTGCCAGATTATTCTATTTTAAAACATGTAATCCCATTTTCTAAATGTTTCTAGAATTTTAATCCGATATATAACTTCTTTAATATCAGTAAAATTAAGTGTATCTCAATAATATATTTCAGCAATAAAGTGTTGCTTTATTCATTTTCTGACATGTCAATATAATACGACATTATATTGAATTAATAATATAAAAGGCATAATATTGTCATCTGTTTATAGGACATCTATTACCCTTAAAGTGTTAAAAAACAATGAAAATTCTGAGTCACAGAATAATGTGGTACGATATTACTAAATTAATGATTGCAAAATTCAATATAATGTCGTAGAATATGGAGAGGCTTACTGTTAAATATTTATCTGCAAAGAAAGGAATACTTCTAATGATAAATGATATACTGCAAAAGCTTCATCAATACCTACCTAATCATAAGTCAAAACCTATAGTAAATTTTTTAAATAGTTTATCAGTTGATATGGAGGATGGAGTATATCCAATAGATGGTGATGACATTTATGCAAAAGTAATGACTTATCCAACCCAAACATTGGAAAAGTGTAAGATAGAAGCACACAATATTTACCGGGACATTCAATTTACACTTATAGGTGCGGAAGGGATCAGCCTTTTTAGCAGGAACGAATTGCAGGAAGAAACAATATATGATTCAGTTAATGATTGTATCTTTTTCAATCAAGGTATTATGAATAGTTATATAAGAGTAATAAATAAACCTGGTTATTTTACGATGATTTTACCGAACGAAGCCCATCGGCCACAGGAAGCGGTAGAAGGAGAAAGTAAAATAGTTAAAAAATGTGTAATAAAGATAAGAGAGACATTATGGATAAAAAGTTGATTGCAATGATTCCTGCAAGATTGGGCTCCAAGAGAATCCCCAGAAAAAATATCAGATATATGGGTGACAAACCTTTGATACATTACCCTATTGAGATGGCAAAATCTGTAAATCGGTTTGACAGCATATGGCTTAATACGGAAAGCGAAGAGTTAGGGCGGTTATCATCTGCTATGGGCATTGGGTTTCATAAAAGGGCAGATGAATTGGCAGGGGATACAGCTACCAATCGCGAGTTTACATATGAATTTCTTCAACAGCATATTTGTGATTATGTTGTTATGATAAATTCCACTTCACCTCTGCTGCGTAAAGAGACTGTGGAAAGGTTTCTTGATTATGTAACTGATAATGATTTTGATACGGTTTTATCAGTTATATCAGAGAAAGAAGAAGTTTTTTATAATGGAAAGCCATTAAACTTTTCCTTGCAGGAAAAAATAAACAGCCAGCTTCTGGAACCAGTGGAAACTATATGCTGGTCCCTGACAGCATGGAAGAGAGAAACTTTTATGAAGCTTCAGGAACAGGGGAGCAATCCTGTATTTGGCGGAGTTATTGGGAGATTTGTAATTCCCAAAGATGAGGCATGTGACCTGGATACCCTGGAAGATTGGAAAATAGCGGAAGGCATATTAATGTCCAGAATAAACATATTTGAGGAAAGGTATATGGAATTATGAACTTAGGTGGATATTCAGGAGAATATTTTAAAGACATAACTGCCGCGCTTAAAAACACGATAGCAACCGATCATGAAAAAAAGGTATTAGAACTTGAGGATGCTTTCGAAAGATGGATTGACATTAGTGAGAAAAAGAAAAAGGAAAGAGGTATTTTCTTTTTCTGCGGAAATGGTGCCAGTGCTACCATGGCAGAACATATGTCCCATGATTGTTACCAGAATGCAGATTTTTTAACTCAGACATGTTCAGAGACATCCCATATAACAGCTATCAGCAATGATTTATCGTTTGATGATGTATTTTCATATCGAATCAGTAAAATGCTGGGGAAAAATGATATGTTAATTACTATTTCATCCTCAGGTAACTCCAAAAATATTATCAAGGCAATTAAAATGGCAAAGAATCTGGGTGTATTTACTGTTACAGTATCAGGCATGAAGGAAGACAATATGTCGAGACAGTTGGGTGATTTAAACTTTTTTGTTCCTTTGGACACCTATGGAATGGTGGAATCAGCCCATGCTGTTTTATTACATTGTTGGCTGGACATGTATATGGATAAGTATACGGGAGGCAGGCATTAATGAAAATAGTAGTCGGAGCATCATCTTTTGCTGAAAACAGTGAAAAAGCAATGAATATATTACTGAATAAAGGAATTGAAGTTGTCAGGAATCCATACGGCAGAAAGCTGACAATTAAGGAAACAATTGAACATCTTCAAGGGGCCGAAGGACTGTTGGCTGGTTTGGAAATTTTAAATGAGGAAGTATTTGCCAGATGTCCCAAACTGAAGGCTATAGCAAGAATCGGTATCGGAATGGATAATGTGGACGTAGAAGCGGCAATGCAATATGGAATCAAGGTGTCCAATACGCCTGATGCGCCTACTGAAGCTGTAGCTGAAATGGCACTGTCGGCACTTTTAACAATAGGACATGAAATAATCCCTTGTAATGAGGATTTGCATAACAAGATTTGGAAAAAAAGAATGGGGTTCTCTTTAACAGGATTAAATGTATTGTTCATAGGATATGGGAGAATTGGAAGAAAATTTGCCGATCACTTAAGAGCATTGGGCAGTAACATTATAATTTATGACCCATTCCAGCCGGAAATTTCTGAATTGGATTTAAAATCTGCACTGATGAAAGCAGATGTAGTAACAATTCATGCGTCCGGAAAGGAAGAAATCTTAACACCGGATGTTTTTGCATACATGAAAGAAGGAATCGTAATCTTGAACTGTTCCCGTGGTGCACTAATTAATGAAGATGCATTATGTGATGGTTTACATAGTGGAACAGTAGCTTATTTTTGGGGAGATGTATTTTGGCAGGAGCCATATATGGGAAAATTAACTGATTGTAAAAATGCTGTATTAACTCCTCATATTTCCACATACAACACACGTTGCCGGGAATCAATGGAAATGGATGCTATAAAGAATTTGCTGGAGGATTTGTGTTGTGAATAAAAGCAGGGAATTAGAACTTGCCATACAGGCAGCGAAAGCAGCAGGCAGTTTTTTACAAAAAAGAGAGCAAATATATGTGGCCTCTATGGAAGGTAAGGATATTAAGCTTTCATCGGATCAATTAAGTGAAAAGATTATAATGGATATCCTGGAACCTTCAGGTATTTCTGTTTTATCAGAAGAATACGGTTTCAAAGGGCAGGAAAGCAGATATTGCTGGATTGTAGATCCTTTGGATGGAACTATTAACTATTTTAAAGGGATGGATGAATTGTCCTGTGTATCGATCGCATTGTGGAAAGATGAGAAACCGGTGCTTGGGGTGGTATATAGATTTATGGTTGATGAATTATTCTATGGAGAGGAAGGATTTGGATCCTGGTGCAATAACAGTAAAGTATTCCCTTCTTCAATAACTGAAACGACTAATGCGGTAATGGCTACAGGATTTCCTGTTAAGAGAGCATATGATACGGGAAGCTTACAGGAATATATTAAGCAGGTACAGTATTTCAAAAAGGTTAGAATGCTTGGAAGTGCCGCCATTATGGGAACTTATGTGGCATGCGGCAGAATAGATGCTTATTTTGAGGATGAGATTATGGTATGGGATGTGGCGGCGGCTGTGGCAATCGTAAATGCGGCAGGAGGAATGTCATCCCTTGAAATGCTGGAAGACAGCAAATGTAATTGTAAATGCTTTGCAACCAGACAATTAATGGAGGATTATCGTGCTAAGGGCTTATGATTACAGTGAAGATTCAGCAGATATCATGGAATTAAAAAACGAACGTTTATTTAATGAAGAAAAAATGATTGCGCAGGAGTATGTAATTAAACATTCCCTGAAAACAGAAAGCAAACATTGTCCTATTTGTAATTCCGGTAGTTCGAAGTTCATTTTCACCAGATGGGATATTAATTATCAGTTTTGTAATGATTGTAAAAGTATATTCGTTCCGGCTGATAATGAAACTTTATATGATTATCTTGAATTGGATAAAATGAAAAAATTAAGGCTTTCTGATGAATACCAATCTGAGGCTGAACTGAGAAGAGCGGCTATATGGTCTGATTTGGTCATGTGGGCGGAATATAGGTCCTATAGATATCTGGGTAAAAATATTGATTTGGATATTATTGATTATGGAAACAGATATTTGGGTTCAATCAATAGATTTAAAGAATCCAGGATGTGCGGACACTATGATCTGCAGAAGTCTATTATATCAATGGATACGGTACATTTGGAATGTGCGGATGTTGTATTGTACCTGAATCAGATACAGCATGAAAGTGATCCGGAATATTCACTAAGATGTTTATATGAAAAAGTTAAGGATGATGGAATCCTGATCCTGAATACAAGGTTGGGCAGTGGATTTGACATACTTACATTAAAAGGAGGTATAGATAACATTTTTCCATACGAACATATCCTGCTCCCTTCAAAAAGAGGACTGGAAATTCTGCTTAACAGGTCAGGATTTGAATTGCTTGAAATAACTACACCAGGAACCAGAGATATGGAAACTGTCTTAAAAAATAAAGACAGGATAGAGGAAAGCAATTTCTTTATAAAATATCTTATAGATGTGGCTGATCATTCTATATTGACAAATTTTCAGCAGTTTTTACAAAAAAGCGGGTTGAGTTCTTTTGCCCAGGTGATAGCCAGAAAGAGGAAATCACTATGAAAAGGATAAGTGTTGTAATTATTGGAATGGGGAGAATGGGCAAAACGCGATATGAAGCAATGAAGCGTCATGGCGGCTATGATATAATTGCAGTTTGTGACAGCAATGCGGCAAATTTGAAAGGATATGATGAGAAAATATATGAAGATTGGCAAGAATGTATAGATGAAAATGATGCAGATGCTGTTATTGTATGTACCTATAATGTAATGATTCCCGAAATCGTATGTTATAGTCTGAAGAAGGGTCATGCTGTATTTTCGGAAAAACCGCCTGGGCGGAATCTGCAGGATACCTTACAAATGAAGAATGCACTTGATCAAAGCGATAATCTGATTTTAAAATTTGGATTTAACCATAGGTATCATAACTCGGTTATTGAGGCAAAAGCTTTGTTGGATTCAAAAATCCTTGGTGATGTTGTGTGTGCACGTGGTGTATACGGGAAAGCAGGCAGTCTGAAATTTTCTGATGAGTGGAGGAATGATACCAGCCTGTCAGGCGGGGGGATTATGCTTGACCAGGGTATCCATATGTTGGATCTGATGTATTATTTTATGGGTAAGTTCATCAGTATTCAGAGCTCCGTGGATCAGCTGGTGTGGAAGGACATGCCTACGGAGGATTCGGCATTTTCAATACTGCGTACGGAGGATGGGAGAGTTGCTTCCCTACATTCCAGTGCAATTCAGTGGCGGCACAAGTTTAATTTGGATTTGATCTGTACGGAAGGGTTTATTTCTTTGAATGGGCTTTTAACTTCCAGTATGAGCTATGGTGAAGAAAAAGTCAGTTATTATAGGAAGGATTTGGAAGCCAAGGATGGGAAGTTGGGGAAACCTGTGGAACATACTATGTGTTTTGATACGGATGAGTCTTGGGATTATGAGATGATAGAGTTTTATAAAGCTGTGGCGGAAAATAAGTCGGTGGAGCAGGGTACTATAGAGGATGCTGTAAATTTGATGGAAATGCTGGAGAGGATATATTGTTGCTAAGGAAAGGATAGTTATATGACGATTTCAAAAGAGCAATGGAGAACCTATACAAAAAAAGAGAAATTATATATTACATGTAAAAAGTTACATATATTAAGAGTGGCACAGTTTGTAAATAGAATGATACTGAGAAATGAACCAGCAGATATTATAGTAGATATTACCCCTCAAGAAGATGTAGATAGTGAATTAAATAATTGGCATTATATTAACAGCCGCTTTGAGGTTGCAATATTAAAATTTCAAAGTATAATTCCTAGCAATAAGAAAAAAATTGTGATTTCAAGCCATTTTCTGGAATTTGATAAGGGGATATGTAGTTATTTAAATAAGTTGTCAAATACTATTAAAGATACAGATTTAATTTTGCTTTCCCATGCCATAAATATTACAAATGAAGAGGCAGACTGTAAGGTTGATTTTCCTTATTTTACTTTGCCATATACGGCAGGTATAAATAGATATGACAAGCATGTAGATATTCAATTACCAGAATATGAAGAAAAAACAATAGATGAAAAAAAATATTTGAAACTACTAACTCAACGACTGGAATTAAGACATAAAGATATGGGGAAAAACTACCCAAAGGCATTGGGGTATGAATTATATAGATATTATCAGGCATTTCTAGATCATTTTCAACCTGAAATGGTTATTTTGTGGTGTGAATTTTATGCAGCGCATAGTATTTTAAAGGATATTTGCGAAGAACGGAAAATTAAAGTCATTTATATGGAGTTTGGTGCATTGCCGGGTTCTTTTGCAATTGAGGAAAATGGTCAAATGGGAGAAAGTCTAGTGGCTATAAATGCAGATAAATTTGCAAAACAATATGTATCTGAAGATGAATTGTGTCAGGCAAAAGAAGTGATAGACTTTTTGAAAGATTCAAAGTTAAACCGCAGAGTTCAGCCCAAAAGCAATGCTACAAATGAAATAGCAAGAAAGTATAAGCCCAATAGACCGGTTATTGTTATGTTTGGACAAAATGATTATGAAGCAGGAATCAAACCGTATTCAGAAACAACAAAAAAATTTCACTCACCAGTTTTTACAGGAAGTGATGATGCAGCAATATATGTAGGGCAATTAGCAAAAGATAATGAGTGGAATTTTATATATAAACCACATCAAATGATGGTAAAGGTCGGAGAGTGTTTACCGGATAATTTCCCGGAATCAACGATTTGGATAGGTGATAGTGATATTAATGACTTGATAGATTTGGCAGATGTATGTATTACAATAGTATCACAATGTAGTTATATTTCATTGATTCGAAATAAACCGGTTGTTATGTTGGGGTATACTCAGCTGAAGGGGAAGGGATGTACTTATGAAGCTTTTGATATAGATACAGTAAATAAGGAAATAGTTCTTGCTTTAAAAATAGGATATACTTCTGAGCAAAAAGAAGCCTTCCAGTTACATGTTGCACAAATAACTAAATATTATCTCTTTGACGATTTACAACATGTACAAAGGATCGGTCAGCCTATAGAAAAAGCAGTTGATTTCGTATATGACATACTTAAGGATTTACCAAAGAGTAATCAGAATAAAGATTGTAATGTATTATTTGTTTGTATAGATAGTTTTCAGCTAAAAGGAGCAATTGAACTAAAAAAATGCATGAATGATTCGGTGGAAGCTGATTTGATTTGGGCTGGATACAATCAAATGAATTATGATGTGAAAAACATCTTTGGTACAATATTTACCTTACCATATGATAAAGAACAGTTCAGGATAAAAATTGATGAAATAAAATTTAAACATTTTTATGATGATATATTTATTTGTGACTATAATGGAGGGATAATTGCATTATTTAACAATCTATCGAAAAAAAAGGATAACATAAGAATTCATTTGTATGATGGGGGTAAATTAGAATTTTATGTTAAAGATATAGCAAATGATATTGTACGTAGCAGTAACAATGAGGAAACAAAAAGGTTTTTTGGTAGTATTTGTGAGATTTGCATGTATGAACGTGAAATGAAATTGTGGAAAAAAAATATGAATTGTCCAATCACAATAATGCCGAAGATAAAAAAGATACCAAAGACACATGAAACGGCTATTATAGAGAAAACATATTTTATTTATATTGAAAGTTTTCTGTTTTTAGAAAGGTATACATCAAATGAGCTTCAAATAATTGAAATGATAAAAAATATAGTTGGTATAGATAATCTACTAATTTCAATTAATCCTTATAACAAGATTAATTTATATGAACACAAGGGATATCATACGACACAAGATCTAGATATTATTTTACAAGAATATATAAAAGAATCAAATTGTAAATTATATTTATTTTCATCTTTCATGGATGAGCATTATTTCTTTGTGAATCAATATTCAAATATAATATATTTTGATATGAGTGAGTTTCTAATAAGTAATTATCCTATAACACTATCTAATTCGTACGGCAAATTTAGAGATGTAATAAGAAATTTAAAAAAGGGATATTATCCAAAATCAGAAGATGAACTGAAAGAATTTATTATTTATGAGGAGGGAAAACAATAAATGGAGAAAGATGAAAAAATAAAGCCGCTCATCACTGTTATTGTTCCTGTATATAATGCAGAATTGTGGTTATACAAATGTCTGGATTCTTTAGTTTATCAGACACTCGAAAATATTGAAATAATTGCTGTTGATAATGGATCAACAGATGGTACAAAAAAAATTTTAGAGGATTATGAAAAGCGTTTTTCAGAGAAGGTATTTATTGCATCTATTGAACACACCAATGGGCCTGGTGGAGGGAGAAATTATGGTTTGGCACATGCGAGGGCATCGTATATTGCTTTTGCTGATGCAGATGATTATTTTGATTTTCATGCAATGGAATTATTGTATGACAAAGCTATTTCAGGTGATTATGATATAGTTTGTTGTGCTAATTATGATGTCAAAGGAAACTCCATAAAAAAGGCAAGAGAGTTAAAGCGAACAACTAAAGAGTTTGTTATAAGGAATGGGAGTATGGTCTTTTGGAATAAACTGGTAAAAAAATGTCTATTTGATTTAGCGGGGCCGGTACCGGAAAATATTGTGTTTGAAGATATTGCATATGTCAGTACATTAATCTCTTATTCAGATAAAATCGGGTATGTAGATAAACCTTTATATTACTATATTTTAAGAGATGATTCAGGCGTGAATGATTTAAAATCAGATCGAATTTTGCATTCTTTGGAAGCATATAAAATTGCATTGAAAAATTGCAACTCCGATGTTAAAGAACAACTTATTGCATCCATTGCACATAGGGTCTGTTATGATATGAAAGTTGCACGTTGGACTTTTGCAGATAAGTTTATAGAATATATCAAGGAAAATGAAGGGTTATTTGATATACCATTAGTAAATGAAGAAAAGTCAACTTACGATTGTTTAAATAAAATAAAGGGGTTTAGTGATGATAAAATAGCACAAACTGTATATATTAATGCTTTTGTAGATAGGAATTTTAAACGAAGAGAATATGTAAGCAATGAGTCTTTTTATGGTGAAACAGAGGTGGTTTACTTAGATGAATCTAATTGTAATATTAATATATTACCTATTATTTATAATGCTTATCAAAAAAGAGAATATGAGTTTGTTGCACAATATTTTGCACTTGAAAAGATATATGAAAATGGAGGTATTTATATATCAGATAATATTGAAATTATTAATACCTTTAATTGTCTGAAATACTTTGATTCATTTATAGGATATTTAGATAATAAGAATTTTACAGATAAGGTTTTTGGCGGAAAGGCTGGAAATAATTTGTTTTGTCATCTTATTGAAACTTATACATTTGAAAATGCATATCACAGAATTGATTATTCTTTAGCTGATAGAATAAAAAATGTTCTTGTAGTTATTTATGGAATTAATTTAGATGGAAAGACAAGAGTGCTTAAAGATAAAATTCTTGTTTTAGATCCACAAGTGCTAGTCACTGATATAGTTGGGGAATATCATATTTGTAGGCATGATTTTTCAGAGTATATTTCTGGTGACGAGTATGTGGTAATGAAGAAAAGTGTATTAAATATGTTACTAACTAATAATAATGGGTAACATTTAACTTTTAACAAGGAAATTAAGGATATTGAGAATGTATACCTAGAAATTGACTGATGCTGGCGATTAAACGTAGGGATATTGGAAAAGGAGGTATCAATGGTCTGACAGATAGGTTTCATGAAATCTGGAATAGCAAAGCAATGTATGAAAAAAACCGTTGTTTAAACTGGGAGAAAAGTGTGGCATTTAGAGGAATGTAAGAAAAACGTGGTAAGATTAATTTATTTGGCAATTTAACAATTGTCTAATATAGTTTTTATATGGAGTTTATATGATATTAGATAGCAATATGAAATTTGAGACGAAGAATGGTAATGGAATTGTTATTAGAAAAAGAACATTAGTTGATATACCTCGGAATCACTCATTGCTAATTGAAGCACCAGTTCGCATAGGTGGGGATATTATTCAAGTTGAACATATAGGTGCATTTTCTATATTACCAACTTCTGGCCTTTTCAGATGTATTGATTATATTGGACGTTTTACTATAATTGCACCTAATGTTCAGATTGGGAATCCACAACATTGTCCAGAGGCAATTTCACCTAATCCTATTTTTGGAAATTTTGATGCTCAATGGTGTGAGGGTTTTCATACTCTACTGGATTCTGAAGAATGGAATTTAGAGCAAAAAAAGAACATTGTAAAAAGAATGGGAAAAAGAATGGGTAATACTTATATTGGGAATGACGTATGGATTGGTTATGGAGCAATTGTTATGAGAGGATTGAAAATTGGAAATGGTGCGATAATTGGGGCAGGTGCCGTTGTAACGAGAGATGTTGAACCATACACAATTGTAGGAGGAGTACCTGCTAAAGTAATAAAGAAGAGGTTTAGTTTCGAAGATATTAAAAAACTTGAAGAATTAAAATGGTGGGAGTATGGTCCAGATATATTAAAGGGAGTTGATTTATTGGACATAGATTGTTGTATTGAGACAATCCAAAAGCGTATAGATTCAGGGATAGATAAGTATTTATGTGATAAATTTTTGTTTGATAAAGATAAATGTTATCTAATTGATAAGTTGGGGGATAAGAAAGAATATTCTTTTTAGTGGGTAAGTATTGTTTACATAAAAGAAGGTAATAGTATGAATACTACAATATAAAACATTTAGAAGGCGAGTGATTTTTTATTGAACAACTCGAAAAAAACCTTTATTATTCCAAGAAGAGGTGATAAAGATATATATGAAGAAAAAAATCATTTTAATGGGTAATAAGATTAATAATTGGGATTATATTATAAATAAATATGAATCAGTATAAATGATAAAAGGTATAATAAGTGAAAACTACACTATAATTAAAAAAATTCCTAAAATAATAATAGGAAATAAGAAAGTTAAATATAAGGTTATGCTGATTGGATATTTTTGGAAGCATGACTTTGAAATATTAATAAGGTCGAATGTAGAATATATTCCCTACAAAGATGTGATACCAGAATGGTTTATTATATATAATATAACATCATCATTTAAATATATTGAATTCAAGAAGTATACTAATAATAATTTTGAGGAAATGGGTGAAATGTTTAAATTTATATCATATAAAAAGCCTATTTTAGCTGTCTTAGGGAATTGTCAAAGTTATTATATTGGTAAAATATTAGAAAACACAGATTTGATAGTTTCAAGATATATTATATGTTATTTTCCGTTTATTCAAGATATGAAGGAAGAAACGAAGACTGGACTAAAAATAGAATATATGAAGTATATATCTATTTTTATATACCAAAATATTAGTATTTCTAATAAATTCAGCTCCTTTCTTGCTACAAAGGAATATGTTTTACCGCTTTTAAATTCTAATGCTATAAAAATCTCAATACCATTTGTTTATTTTGACGGTTATTATCCTCAGTTCATTCGTAATAGAAGAAATAATGGTCAATCTCCTTATGGTGATGCAAAAATTCAATCATTATTAGAAAAAGGATTTAATATTGCAGAAGTAGTAAGACAACTTAGTAATACAAATTTATACTCTGAAACAGAATTGAAGGAAAATTTTTACAAGTCAATACAGCAACTTAAATCAAGAGAAGAATTGTGTGATATCATTATCTCTGACTATATAGTTGAGAACTATCAAAAGAAATGTTTGTTTTACACTCCTTCACATCCTATTACTTCTTTATTGATAGAATTAGTGAAACGAGTTTATTCTTTTATGAATATAGTGGATTATTATATTGAATCTAAAAATTTACCTGAAAATGATTCATGCGAAATGCTTATATATAATTCAGTAAAGAATAAATTGAAATTAGAATTTTCAAAAGATATGTATCGATTAAACAGAGTAAACGGAGATGAAAGATATGACTTGTACGAATATGTTCTTAGATACAAGGAAGCTAATTTTCCTGAATTTAGCGAAAATATTACACAAAAATTTAGAACAATAGATATTTCTTATATGATAGTAATAAATGAAGAATTAGTTAATGAAAGAAGACCAAAGATGTTAATGTTAAATGGACGATGTCTACATATGAGTCTTTATATTAATATATTAAAAGAGTTTACAAATGGAATAATTGCGAAAATACCTCCTTTATATGCTCCTAATATGAGTTTTATATCATCAGCTAATATAGCTTGTGGAAGTTCTATTCCGATGACTGTATCTAATAGTGGCGAAATATATGTTGGTGGTTTTAGGGAGGGTGGTAAGATTTTAATTATTGATGTAACGTGGTATATGAAGTAACTATTTTTTGAAAGTGATAAATATATAAGGAATGAAATATCATGATTTACATAGGGGAAATGTTTTCTTAAAAAAGGTAGAAAGTTACAATGTATGTGGAGAGGAAATAAAGTTCAGATGAAAACAATTATTTTAGCCGGAGGCCACGGAACCAGAATATCAGAAGAATCCCATCTAAAACCAAAACCCATGATTGAAATAGGAGGACAACCTATCCTCTGGCATATCATGAAGGAATATTCGTACTATGGTTTTAATGATTTTATCATATGTGCCGGATACAAGCAGCATGTAATAAAAGAATATTTCACAGACTATTATTTACACCGTTCAGATATTACATTAGATTTTTCAGATGAAAATAAAATGATAATACATAATAATATCGCTGAGCCATGGAAGGTGACAATTGTAGATACGGGTCTGAACACCTTGACCGGAGGAAGAATCAAGCGTGTCAAAGATTATATCGGTAATGAAACCTTTATGCTGACATATGGAGATGGTGTCTGTGACGTGAATATTAAAGATCTTCTTGCTTTTCACAGAAAAGGCGGTAAACTGGCTACCATGACGGCGATTCAACCAGGAGGACGCTTTGGAATATTGGAAATTGACGGTGACAGCCTGATTGAACGTTTTGCTGAAAAGCGGAAGGAAGACGGCGGTTGGATTAATGGTGGATATATGGTATTGGAATCGGAGGTAATTGACTACATAAAAGGGGATATGATTACATTTGAGCGTGAGCCGTTGGAGCGCCTGTCACAGGAGGGACAATTACAAGCTTATAAGTATGACGGTTTCTGGCAGTGTATGGATACCATGAGAGATAAGCAGCAGCTAGAAGAAATGCTGGAAAACAATATGGCACCATGGAAAGTGTGGGAGAAATAAGATGCATTTAAGTTTTTATAAAGGAAAGACTGTGCTTGTCACCGGACATACCGGATTTAAAGGAACCTGGATGTGCAAGCTGCTGCAAATGCATGGTGCAGATGTTGTCGGATATTCCCTGGATCCTCCAACAAGTCCCAATCTGTTTCATATGACAGAAATTGAGAAGAACATGAATTCTGTTATTGGTGATATCCGGGATTTAGAACATTTATTAAAGGTATTCGACGAATTCCAGCCGGAAATTGTAGTACATATGGCCGCACAGCCAATCGTAAGAGAGAGCTACCAGAATCCGGTTGATACGTATGAAATAAATGTAATGGGAACGGTTAATGTATTAGAGGCGGCCCGGTTGAGTTTATCTGTGAAATCACTTGTGAATGTAACCACAGACAAGGTATATAAAAACAGGGAATGGGAATGGGGTTATCGCGAGAATGACATTTTGGATGGCTATGATCCGTATTCCAATTCAAAATCATGTTCGGAATTAGTATCCAGTTCATATGTGAATTCATTTTTCAGAGATACAGAGGTGGCTATATCCACCTGTCGTGCCGGTAATGTAATTGGCGGAGGAGATTTCGCAAAGGACAGAATTATCCCGGATTGTGTGAGAGCTGCAGCAAAGGGAGAAGAAATCATTGTCCGTAATCCATATTCTACAAGACCATATCAACATGTACTGGAACCGGTATGCGCTTACCTGCAATTAGCAGAACTTCAGTATAAAGAAAAAGAAATATATGCAGGAAATTATAATATTGGTCCGGAGGACGGTGATTGTATAACTACCGGAGACCTGGTTGATTTATTTTGTAAATGCTGGGGAGAAGGTGCATCCTGGAGAGATATATCAGAAGAGAGTGCGCCGCATGAGGCCGGCTTACTGAAGCTGGATTGCGCCAGGATAAAAAGGGTTATGAATTGGCGGCCGAAATGGAACATTGAGGAAGCTGTAATCAAAAGTGTGGAATGGAGCAAGATATATCTGCAAGATGGAAATGTTGAGCAGGAGATGGAACGGCAGATTCTGGCGTATTTAAGGTAATTTTGTTAAAAGATATGCCGAAAAAGTTATCTTATAAGATTAGAGGATTGTAAACATGAAAAAAGTAATTATAACAGGAGCAAATGGTTTTATTGGGGGAGCGTTGACAAGAGAGCTTGTAAATAATGGAATACAGGTAGTTGCCTTAGATATGGAAGGATGTAACTTCAATCTTCCGGACTGCAATTTGGTTACATATTATTCCTTCTCCCTGGATCAAATTAATGCTCTGGAAGAGATAATTATGGACAGGGATATTGATACATTCTATCATCTGGCATGGGCCGGTTCGGCAGGAGAGGCAAGGGCGGATACTGCCCTGCAGTTAAAAAACGCACAATGGACAGTAGAATGCCTGAGATTGGCAAAAAAGATTGGTTGTCAGCGTTTTATAAATGCGGGCAGCATAATGGAGCTGGAAACCGTAAAAGCGCTATTCAAAGGTGGAAATAAACCAGGACTCGGATATATATACGGAAGCGGTAAATTGGCAGCCCATGCGATGTGCAAATCAGTTGCAGCAGATATCGGGATTGATTTGATATGGGCTATGATTACCAATGCATATGGTGCAGGAGAAAAAAGTCCGCGTATGGTAAATACCGCCATAAGAAAGTGCATCGACAACAAACCTCCGCAGTTTACGGCAGGTACTCAGAATTATGACTTTGTATATATTGATGATGTGGCCAGAGCCTTTTGTCTGATTGGAGAGAATGGCAAACCATTCCATGAGTATATAATTGGTTCTTCACAAGCGCGTCCGTTAAGAGAGTTTTTATTAGAAATGAAGGAAGCAATTGCTCCGAACCTGGATTTTATCTTTGGGGATATTCCTTTTACCGGTGTAAATCTTCCTCTGGAAGATTTTAATTGTTCTTTAACAGAAGAACATACAGGATTCAGGGCACAAATTAGTTTTGGAGAAGGATGCAGGCGGACTTTAAACTGGTGGATTAGGGAGATGCAGGAGGAAAAGCAGTGATACAGAAATTCGAATTTAAAGAAACTCCAATAGCTGGTCTGATTGAAATTAACCCTTTTAATGCTGACGACATAAGAGGATGCTTTACGAAGGATTATTCCAAAGAAGTTTTTGAAGCGAATGGAGTTGTACATGATCTGCAGGAAGTTTTTTATACAACCTCCTATAAAGGAGTTGTACGGGCGCTCCATTTCCAGAGGAATAAACAACAGCCTAAGCTGGTCAGATGTATTACCGGGCATATATACGATGTTGTGCTAGACTTAAGGAAAAACAGTCCGACCTTCAGGAAGTGGTTGGGTTTTGATTTAGTCGGGAAGCAGCATAACGAAATCCTGGTTCCGGGTGGATGTGCCCATGGTTATCTTGTCTTAGAGGAATCAATTGTAAGCTATAAATGTGCGGAAAAATTCTATGGTGAATATGATGATGGGATTTTATGGGACGATAAAGATATTGCGATAGAGTGGCCATTGGGAAAAGTAGGCGGAATAGAAAAAGTGATCCTTGCAGAAAAAGATAAAAATTTACAATCCTTCGTCCAATTTATGGAAACCTATGGAGGGTTCTGAATGCAGGAAATAGATGCAATCATTGTTGGGTGCGGATTATCAGGAGCGGTAGTTGGCCGCTGTCTGGCGGAAGAGTTGGATAAGAAAGTATTGTTTATTGATAGAAGAAATCATATAGGAGGCAACCTGTATGATTATCAGAATGATGCAGGTATTTTGGTACATCAGTACGGACCTCATACCTTTCATACTAAAAAGAAATACTTATATGACTATATTTGCAGGTATGGAGAATGGAACAAGTATAAACTGACCTGCGGGGCCGTGATTAATGGTAAGTATACTCCAACTCCATTTAATTTCCAGACAATAGACGATTTTTTCCAAATAGACAAGGCCGAAAGGATTAAACAGGAAATTAAGAAAGAATATCCGGCACAAAATATGGCTTCTGTATTGGAGTTATTAAACCATTCCAATGAAGCTATACAAGAATATGCGCAGTTTTTATTTGATAATGATTATAGCCTGTATACTGCAAAACAGTGGGGGTGTTCACCAAAAGACATTGATCCAGGTGTGTTGAATAGAGTTCCGCTTCGTTTCAATTATGAAACAGGATATTTTGATGATGAGTTTCAGGTCATGCCCCAAGTATCGTATAAAAGTTTTTTTGATAATTTATTAAATCATCCTAATATTAACATACTATTGAATACAGATGCCCTTAAATATATCAGGTTAGAAATGAAGGAGCATGAAATTTATATGGAAGGTAGATTATGGAACAAACCGTTGATATATACAGGTGCAATAGACGAACTCATGGACTGGAAATATGGAAAACTCCCTTACCGTTCTCTCTTTTTTGAATGGAAAACGGAGAACAGGAAAAGCTTTCAGGATGCCCCTGTAGTAGCATATCCACAGGCAGAGAAGTATACAAGGATTACGGAATATACTAAGCTGCCGGTGCAAGAGGCTGCTGGGAGGACTACGTATGCAATAGAATATCCATTGGCTTATCAGCCGAATATGGATGCTGAACCATATTATCCCATTCCCAATAAGGACAATTATGAGTTGTATGAAAAATACCGTTCAGCGATAGAGTCCGTTCATAATCTATACCTTTGTGGGAGGCTGGCAGAATATCAGTACTATAATATGGATCAGGCACTGGAAAATGCATTAAAACTATGTGAGGTTTTAAAGATAAATTATGCAGGTGAAAAAGGAAGTGGTTATTAATATAACAGAGGATGAACAGCAGGAATATCTGGCTTATAAAACTTATGAGGATGTCTTGAATAGCCTGAAAGAAGGACTGGAGGGATTGGAGATCCTGGATATCAAGAAAGATAAAAAAAGGACTAACCCTACCCTGGTATGCGGCGGTATGGCAGCTTTTGACAAAGAGCTGCCTCATTTTTTGAACGAATGGAATAAAACAGAACACAATTTGTTTCTCCTATCGGAAGTGACAGCCCAGTTTCGAAGATATACTGATAATACGATTACATTTCCATATATCTGTACACCACATTTGCTTGCAAAGGAAATGATTATTTTGAATATGGAAATACCAGTAACAGAGGATATGATATTGCTGTGTAAAAACGTAGAGTATGTCAGAGAAGCAGTTGAGAATCTGGAAATGCGTCATAATGCTTTAGAGAAAGGTTATGCTTTAATGTGGGCTTACTATGCATATCATTATATTAATAAGTTATTAGACATATTAGCACCATCAAAAGTTGTACTGTGGAATGAGTTCTATGCGTTTCATCACATCTTTGGAGGTGTATGCAAAAGTAGAAATATTCCATTATATTTTATGGAATATGGATGTATACCTGGGACGATCTGTATTGAAGATATTGGACAGCAGGGTGAAAGCATTATCGCAAGAGAATCTGAATATTTTTCTGAACAAAAAATTAATCTGGTTGAATATACAAATGCGAAAATAATAATCAAATATTTAAAGCTTACAGGCTTAAACCGCAATATTCAACCGAATATACGACTGGGTAAGAATATGCTTCACAGATATATTCCCGGAAGAAAAACTGTTGCATATATAGGTCAAAATGATTATGAGTCAGGTTTATGTCCGTATACTGAGAGATCCATAATATATCATTCGCCTATATTTAAATCTACTCTTGATGCATTGGAATACATCAGTATACTTGCTATAAAAAATGATTGGAATATGATATATAAACCGCACCCCATTATGCTGTCCTTACAAAAAGAGTTGGAGCACTTATTGGCAGATGGAAAAGCTGATATATTAGAAGAAGTAAATTTGAATTCACTAATAGATTTTTCGGATTTGACTATTACCATTTTATCACAAAGTGCTTATATAGCATTAATACGGGATAAACCAGTTCTGATGTTAGGTTATACACAATTAAAAAGTAAAAAATGCACATATGAAGCATTTTCGGTGGCAGAAATTGAAAACGCTATACATAGTGCTTTGAAGAGAGGATATACCAAAATGCAAAAGAAAAGTTTTCTAAGACATGTTGCACAATTATTAAAGTATTATTTATATGATGACAATAATGGACGGATGCTAAGATTTGGTAAAGATATAAATAAGATAAATTTAGATGATATATAGTTTACTTATAATAAAAGTTTTGATTAACCTGTATTCCAACATAGATGGATTTATTTACCGCGGTGAACCAAATACTAATTATTTTCATTTTAACATCTCTTGAAAAATCCGACAGTGTATGTTATTTTATGTATAACGTCTTACCAACAATATAGTACATAAGTAGCAACACCCCCAGATATCCAGATATGCCTCCTGTATTAGTCATATTCACCAATTGTCCTTGCTATAAATATGTGTTATAGTAAAGCGATGTAAGTGATTTAACTTCTCAGGAAAGGTTCATTAAATGGAAAACAAAAAGCTACAAAAAAAGCTCCTATCTATAATACTCGGAGTCATAGGCCTGGTGTTGGTATATTTCATAGGCCGCTGGCTCAGCGGTATGATATATGGAGGCTCCGACGATTCACCTTCTAGTCAGTTTAGTGCCAATCTTGATCGGCAGGATGTAAAAGCAGCCATGACCGAAGAGGAAATTGCAGAATTATTTGCAGGTATGCGGAAGAGCAAATATGCGGAGAAAGAACCGGAAAATCAAGATAGGCTAAAAGGTTCCGACATTATTGATTTTGAATCCCTTTGGGAAGTGAATGATGATGTATATGCATGGATTACGGTTTCGGGAACTATAATTGACTATCCCATTTTACAGAATGATAAGGATAATTCATATTATTTAAATTACAATATTGATGGTTCATATGGTTATCCGGGGTGCATATATACAGAGGATCTGAATACGAAAGATTTTATGGATTCCAATACTGTAATATATGGTCATAATATGAAGAATGGCACCATGTTTTCAGATCTGCACAAATATGCAAGCAAAGATTTCTTTGTTGAAAACAGAGAAGTGATTATTTATATGCCGGATCAGATTCTGTATTATGAAATATTTGCTACTTATGTTTATGATGACAGACATTTAATGTATAGTTTTAATTTTTCGGATACGAATGTATATGCTGATTATCTGGAAGGTATTTACGACATTCGGGATATGAGTGCTAATATCAACCGGGAGTTTTCCGTAAACAGTGAGGATAAGATTATTACACTGGCTACATGCATTGCCAATCAGGACGATAAGCGTTTTTTAGTGCAGGCAGTATTAAAGGAAGAGTAATATGACATTAAAGAATAAGAGAATGGATACAGGCAGCAATGAAGATGAGTTTATAAATGAGTTTGACATAATGGAGTTAACGGATGACGATGATATGATCGAAGCCGATAGTAAAATGCAGGAAGATATTACATTTGAGGACACCTGGTTATCAGGAGAAGATATAGCAGAAAGTAATGAGTATGGGATGCAGAATGGCGGCAAAGCCAATACGAAGAAACTGAATCGTGTTCTCGTTGTTGTATTTATTATTTTTTCCGTCCTTCTTGCTGCCGTGATTTTATTTGGTTTATACCGTATGAAAGGACGCAGCAGTCTTGATGAACATGCTATGCTTCAGGCAGAAATGGTATTGTTGGGTGAACAGCTCTCCAATCAGGGTGAAGAACAGCACGGTCTGGAAGATGGGCAGGTAGCTTATCGTGGCAGAATATATGAATATAATGATGATTTACTTACCTTTTTATGTCTGGGAGTTGATACCAGAGAAGATATAAAGGTTGAAAAGATTCCGGGAGAAGGCGGACAAGCGGATACCATAATCCTGATTGTCATTGATGAATTGGAAAAACAGATAAAGATGCTTAATATATCCCGGGATACTATGACGAAAATCCAGATTTATGATACCAGCGGGATATATCAGTATGAAAAAGAAGCACAGTTGGCGCTGCAGTATGCATATGGTGACGGCGGAGAAAAAAGCTGCAAATTGATGGAAACGGCAGTATCGAAATTGTTATATGGGGTTCCTATACATGGCTATGCTGCGTTGGATTTTGAAGGCATTTCAGACATAAATGATGCGGTAGGTGGTGTGGAAGTGACGGTTATTGAGGATTTGTATAAATTGGCACCGGAACTTGCAGAATTTTATATAGGGAATACGATTATCCTGGAAGGTGAACAAGCTCTGTATTATGTACAGGTCAGAGATGTGGAAGCAGAAGAATTGGGAGCCAACAGTCTGCGAATCGAAAGGCAGAAGCAATATGTACTTTCCTTCTTTAGCAAGATGAAGCAAGAGACAAAAAGAAACTTAAGCTTGCCTCTTACATTATACAGTACGGCGGAAGATTATATGATTACCAGTATCACTGCCGATCAAATTGCGTATCTGAGTACGGTGGTCCTGGGATGCAGCTTTGATTCGGAGGACATGATCTCCATATCCGGCAGTATAGAGAAAACAGATGTTTACGAAGAATATATAATAGATGAACAAGAATTGTATGATTTGATTATTGATGTTTTTTATAGAGAAATACCTTGAGTTATAAAACAGCCTTTATTATGGTATTAATATCAAATACTGATATTGATATATAGAAACCAAATGACAACCCAGAGAGGAGGACTAAGTCCGATGAAAAAGCTTTATTCTTTGATTATGGCCGGTGTTTTGATGGCAGCGCTTGTAGTTCCTGCATTTGCGGCACCAAGCCCAGCAGCAGATGCTGTTAAAGCAGGTTCTAATGTTACTGTATCTGTAGAAGGTGTTAAAACAAAAGCCGCAAGCCAGCCTCTTGCCAAGGCTGTAGTTGAATTAACAAAAACTGAGGAACACATGAAGAACCTGGGAATTGCTGGTTCAGATTTAGTAGTAGCAGCAGTTTTAGAAGTTAGTTTTGACGGTGAGATCCCAGCAGGTGGTGTAAAGATTCCCTTTGTAGTAAGTAATGCAAAGTCAGGTGATTATGTTTATGTACTTCATAGAATGGAATCTGGTCAATGGCAGGTAGTAGGACAGGGATATTTAGGCGCTGATCTGACTATTACTGGTACATTTACCAGCTTCTCACCTGTAGCACTTGTAATTGGTGAAACTCCCAGTGGAAGTGGCAGTACAACGAAAGCTCCTAAAACAGGAGAATAATTTTAACTAAACCATTAAGAATTTGATTTATCTTTAGAGTGGTGTGGTTTCTATCAGGTTCTCCATCTGTTTTGGCAGGTGGAGAATTTTATGTAGCGATTATCAGGTCAACAAGGATGACGTTACTATACACAGCAGTCGCTGTTCATAGTAACCAGATGGCTCGCATTGAGAATACCTTGCATTCTTGCAGGGAACGTAATGATATGGGGAGAGATTATGTACATATTGTATTTAATTGTCTGGGTAGGGTATCTGGCAGTGCTTACCTATATTGTTCTGTTTAAAGGAACATGGGATAATACGCAGTCTTTTATAAAGATGCTGCAGCAGTCGGAAGGGATAACAAAGCGGCAAAAAGTGTACCTGATTCCCTTTGAGAGTACCAGAATTTTTATTGAAAATTGGGAATATGCATATGCAAAATGGAATATATTTGGCAATATGCTGTTGTTTCTTCCTTTTGGTTTCTTACTTGGTCTTGTCCTTCATGGAAGAAAAGGAGTATTGACTACTTTGTTTTTAGGTTTTGTTACATCATTTAGTTTTGAGATTATCCAGTATTTATATGCCATTGGTGAATTTGATGTGGATGATATTATGTTGAATGTATTGGGGGCGATGTTTGGATTTTTCCTGTGTGAGATTATAAACAGATTAGTAAAAAGAACCCACTTATGACTATTCATATATAGAAAAAGCCGACGGGTTTCCCCATCGGCTTACCTTATTGTTGATTTATAATTAAAACTGCCCCAGGATTTACGAAGAAAATTGAATCTACCGTTTTTTAAGAAAGATAGAGGAAGATGTTGGTAACCATATCAGCCGGAAAGCAACTGTGAGGAATGAAAGTCCACCCGGAGACCAGGCACAGTTCGACTGGTCAGAGTACGAAATCCTGATCGGGAACTGTTACGACTTATAACCATTTTATAAATAATTAATATCTTTTTCCTGTCAGAGATGCTATAATACATCTATCTGACAGGAATCTTTATTTTTTTTCAGTAAAAGGCAAAGCGGTTTTACCGTTTTGTACCGAGTCATATTAAGTTCTAAATGCAGGGTAATTTCACCCGCTAAACGCAAAAAGCAATAGGAAATAAACAAAATAACAAAGAAAAGAAGGGGGATGTACCTTGCAGAATCAACGCTGTCAGGTTATAATATTGTTATCGGAAATTGCCTTTCATATTTCCGATAAAAGGCGGTGTCCTTTCCACCGTAAATCTGATTATAGG
>Ga0153946_1000146_pt1 | contig 27242 bp, 24 predicted proteins | sample TSNJ030MetaG_FD_104751 | JGI IMG/M metagenome (GOLD analysis project Ga0153946, IMG submission 104751) | Attine ant fungus gardens microbial communities from New Jersey, USA - TSNJ030 MetaG | ecosystem: Host-associated > Fungi > Mycelium > Unclassified | place: USA: New Jersey, Wharton State... | reverse complement strand
ACAGGACAAGAAAGATATTCTGGAGAAGTCTACTAGGTGGAGAACAAAGCTAGAATGGTATCTACAAAATACTAGCTTATAACTGAAGGCTTTGGTAAACCAGTGCAAAGGACAGAAAATCACTGTAAACAGTGTGACTAAGGTGACGAAGTCCTCACACGAGACCATTGTGACTGTGTGTCACAGGGGGACTGTGACATGGACAAGCAACACAATACAGGTGAAAAACTCATTGCAAACATGCAATGAACTCTACTACATTCATTATTTACCTGTAACTAGAACAATAAAACAAAACATTTGATATGAAACCTAACCTATCTTGAGTGTAGTTTCCATCACTATCAGGTATCATTGCAGGGTTTTTGAATGACTTAAACTTCTGTTTAGCATAACCACTCATTACAACACACAAGCCCATGCATAAAAAAAAATGTCCTAATACAGATTATCTTGCAAAATTTAAAAAAACAAAGAAACGTAGAGGGACTGAATCAACTATCGTCAACAGGGAGGATTAGAGTGCAGGCGCCGATGTGAGAAGCACTCACATCATTCGGCAACAAAGTGAGGTTTGAAAATCGGCACCCCCCTTCTCCTTCTCTCTCTCTCTCGTCAGCAAGGAAACCTCATTGATCAGGTTACAGAGCTGGGACACAATACATAAATAGAACAAGCGAAAAAAGCATTTTATGCAACAAATGGGTGTGGAAGCAGTCCAGGTCTTGATTAGCATTCCCACAAAAATTCTCACGAGTCAGAAACCACACTGAGGTCAAAGCCTTACACAAGAGGACAGAAGGAATGGCAATACTTGAGGTTATGACCCCTAGTTGTTCTTGCTACCGCCAACTTGATTCGAGCCACCAACGTTTATCGGCATCATGTAGTGACCACTCCACAACACTCTCCTGGCTGGCAACATAGATATACCCATTAGTAGGATCAAAACATGTCCCTGCAATGTCAAGGTCATCTCTGTACCCAATCTCTGTAGGTAATACTTTCTTTGAGTAGGAACGACTTTGCGCAGGACCAGAGGGAGGGTAGTCCAACAACTGAGATAAAATAGGAGAAGTGCTGCGGGATGTATGCGTCGATACACAGTCAAACTCGAGTTCATCTACTTCATTGCCGTCCTCAGGCCTTATAGATCGATTGGTTGATCTTGAGTGAGGCGGCCGGTAAGCATAGTCTCCGTGAGAAGAGCCAGTGTTCGGGTCATCAACCTCATCTCTCCCATCATCCAACAATGCATGAACTTCAGATTCGAAAAACCTATCCCCTTGTGACCGAACACCTGGAGATTCCTCATGATCATTGCCATTGCGAATGTGACTCAAACGTAAAGTCCGCCATGTAGAATCCGAGATAGAAGATGGGGGAGAGAAGGAAGGTGTGGAAATACGGAGAGCGTCATTTGATGTTTCAATGGTCTGAGGCCGCACTATCGGAGCACTGAGCCGGCGTTGTGACGGTGGAGATGTTGTTATGTATGCCACTGGAGAGCGAGGAACAGTGGTGAAAGACGAGAGTATATGTCGGTACAAAGGCCGTCGCCGTTCTGATACTTGTGGTGAAGAGGGTGCTGGAGGATCGGAACGACTCCCGGATCGACGGACAAAGGGCACTTTTAGGATTTCCTCTGTCTCAAAGGTCCGAGCGTCCACGACATGCAGCAGCGATGTGTGCTAGATAAAAATCGTGAAATGAATTTTCAGGTGAAGAGCACTGACCAATTCGTACCTGAGTGAATGTCATCACTTCCTTTCCTGAAGCACCACCGCTGCCGAACTTGACATTGCGTACACTAAAACCTGGAGCTTTCGACTGTCCCAGAGTCCAGTCGGTAGGGTCGTCAGACAAGTAACCGTCATCTGAAGGTATGCCTCGATGCTTGTCTGTCTGTATTACTTTCATAGGCTTCGTGCTACGAACATCCCAAACAGCAACTACACCTTCCTGAGAAGCAACCGCGAATTTCATTCCATCAGAAGAAAATGCCGTCGAGAAAGAAGCAGCGAGGGATGATGGATACATGACAGGCAAAGAATCAGCAGACGGCAACACTAGGGTGTGAACTTGCTCGAACGTGACTGGGTCTCCGCCGCGCATATGATGGAAATAAATCTTAGATGAATCTCCAACGGAAAGAAGTGTCCGTCCATCGGGAGAGATAGAAGCTAAGACATCCATCAGCCAACCCTACATGAGATGGAGAGGATAGATATACAATGATTAACCGGCACATCAAATCGAAGGGACCCAATAGGCCTTGGCGTTCGCTTCTGACTTTGAACACGGATGGGCACCTCGTAAAGCCGCACAGTACAATCATTATTGCTAATTCCCACTCTCGGCTCTACAGCACTTTGATTTGAGCGGGTGAGGCTCAGAGAAGTGAGAAAAACTGAGTTGTTGATAGATCCTGTCAACTGTTGCTCAGTTTGCCACACCAGCTTGCTGCGGAATTGCTTGGAGGGTGTGACAGTGTGATAAGAGAGATGTAGTTCGGCATCTTGCCCGCCAGCAGCCACTAATGTGTCGTGGAAATTGAGAGGTAAAGCAGCGAGGGTGTTAGGGATAAAGTTTAAGTCCACAAGTGGTCGGATCTACAATGTGTTCAGAGGCGATGTACCTGGCACTCGAGTGATCGGAAACTGACTGAATCATTCAAAATATCATGTTCAATGATGCTCTCCTCGTGTGGATAGTTTAGTACACCACGCTCTCTAGGACATATGACCAGGTCCCGCAGTTGTCTAGTAGCTTCATGTTAGCCCAAGTCTTTATTTGCAAGAGACAATAGGGGTTATGGTTACGGGGCCAGGTACTCACATATGCCTTATCGTAACATTCGCCGGTGCCACAGTAGACGGTGTAGTAGAAGAAAGCAGCGGTGGGTCATTTGCCATTGCTACGTTCGACAACAATCGTCGTCGTTGAGGACCAAGAAGAGATGAACGCTACGTAAGAACAATAATGTCACGTGAATATTAGATATTTGTGATGGGTTTTTCAATTCTCCGCTTGTCCATAAGGTTTCCTGCCTCTGCCAGTGTGGGGACTGTCGAGTATTTAAATGACTCGCAAGGGTGAGATTCTTCTTCCCCTGGCGCTCTTATGCAGTGCCGTGCCCAAAATTTCCGCCCATGCGCGAAGAAGCCGGTTATAAATCATGACATACAGGCCGATCATCGAAATTATTCACCGACCATGTTGTTTCCGGCGAAATCTAGTGATCCACAGATTTACGTTGTAATCCTGTTTCGGCAAAGATCCGGTAATGGCGGCGTGTTGCCAAGTGAACTTGCGGACAAGTGGTGACTATTCAGACGTATTGACGATCATACGAAAGGAAGATACTGCATCAATTATGGTGACCACTATGCTCTCAGATTGTACTTTGCTTTGGAAACACATTGGATCCATATGGTGAATAGGTACAGAGATTCCTACAGTCCAGGGACCGGTCCCCAGATGAACCAGATGTATCCAAGTCTAGCCTCCTCTTTGACTATTTTGGGATGAGTCTAACACTGACATTCCTTTCTCACCGAAACCCTGAAGTTTAATTCTCCACAACAGGTCTCTCATTATGTAACTATGCAACTACTCTATCTCATGTCGATAGTGACGGCGAGTGATCACAGCGCTCATCTCAGATCAGATGGCTACCACAAAACGTTTATGGAGGAGAGACAGTCGAGACTCAAGTCCATCTTCTATATCTGCAAACGGCGACTCGGGCTCTGATTGATGAAGGGACGGAATACTTGTCGTTAATAAGACTTCTATCTCTACTCTGTAACTACATAAATACAATATCCTAATACGTCTTAGGGTCAATTCACAGCTTCTTGTACTGATCTGAATCACATAAAAAGACAATCCTATCATACATTTACACATGAGGTTAATCAAGGATCTCAGACTACTCGGTGATATGAGTCCTGGGTAGAAATGAGTCTCGTTATTCAACATCCATCCACTTCAAACCACGGAGCAATGAACTTCGAGGATGTGATATCGTGGAGGCAGAAGGATCGTCTGCTGTTTTCAAGTTCGGACCTTTTGGGTATGGAAATGCGCAAACTTCCGAGAACGATAGAAGCGCGACAAGATGGGGTAAAGGGGGATACTGCGGAAGGAGAAAAGGATCCTTCTTATTTACAGTCAACTTTGCCTGGGCTGGTTCAAGGGTGCCGGTGCTGTCGATTAACCTTCCTCTTTCACCGTCTAGAATCTGAATGGGAGCTTCGTCCGAGTCCCCAGCCTTTTGGTTTTGATAGCTATAAACCCCTGAGATCGCCACGATCATGGCCTCGAAATATTAGATTCCATATATGAATACTTCTGGCTGGTTGAGCTAGGAGTACAAGGCAAGACAAGCATCACGTTGAGCAAGCCTGGAGTCGAGTGTATGATCTACACCATAGTTTACTGCTAACCAGGAGGAGTAATCAATCTTCTTAGAAACCGTAGTCGGTCAGCAGACACGCAAGCGAGGAACCTAAACGTGTTGGAAATGATGGGAGAAGAAGCAAGCGGAAGGCAACATCATGCCGCAGCTCCGCCACTGAAAGGAGATTAAAGCTACATATAGAGTTAATAATTCTTGCCTGGACCTTTTGTGGGGCCGAGACTGTTGAATTAAGGTGAGGTCAGGTGGATGATGAGAAGACAATCGTGAGAGTTGGAAATCGTAGCACTGCTGTACCATACGGCGGTGGGCCGTTTGGCAGCTACTGCAGGGATGCGAAGATCTCTGACATAGTCATGTGATAAACACGAGGCGGTGCTGATCTGAGATGCTTTCGGGGATAGCCGGAGTGATTCCCACTTTGGAAGGAGTGAAACGGCGAGATACTGGGAGTGGCTGTTTCCTGCACTCGAGAACAAGTGCCGGCATAAATCTGCAGCCATGCACACTGGCGCTGCTCATGGCCTTGTCTATCCTCCTGGTCTTCCCAGCTCTCTTCCAGAGCTTGCTTCCCATGTCCGTCTGCTGTCCGCAAAGACCTTTGAGCAGCTCTATCTCTCCCACATCCTTGCCCACCCCCAGGACCATGTTCTCTTTCCGTTTTTGCACGGCTTAGAGGGCGAGAATGAAGCTCAAAACTCATTCTTTGCTACTGCACCAAACGCACGGGAGACCCATTTCTTCCTAAATACACAGAAGCCACGGGTGAAGGTCCCCAAGTACAGAGGGCTCGTATGCGTTGTCTGTGAAGAAGACATTGAAACAGACGGAGATGTGGTGTCACTTCGTCTTCTTCGTCGAAAGAACGGACCTACAGTCACCGCTCCATCTCCCTCGAGTTCAACCTATTCCACAAGCTCAGAGTCGTTTGATGATGACTTCGACATGGAAGGTTTCTCCAACGGCACAAGCCAGGACAATCACATATGTGTTGCTGGTTCTGACGATAGGACGGTGCTACATCAACATTCGACTCTTTTCAATGAACAAGCCAAAGACAAGATTGTTTCATCAGATCATAACAGTCAGTCACATATGCATCCCATATCCCATCGCACTGTCCACCCTCCCCTTCCTGCCCCTCTTACTCTCCCGTCCTCCCTCTCAAGCTCTACTAGTGCTTCAAGTGGTACTAGTTTCCTCTTCGACAATTCAACACCCTCACCACCCTCACTTACGGATTCTTCGGCTCCGCTTAGCCTCGATGCCACTCCTGAAAGCTGCTTGTTAGGGTGAGTGTTATATCTTCCGAAACCGTGGTTTGCTTTCGTCGACCCTGGCCCACCCCAATCGACCTGGCTAGAATGAAGCCAAGGCTTTGGCCATGGTCGTCGTCAATAGCTTCAGCAGCTCATGATGTCATCGGCTATTGTGTTTCTTCTCACAAAGACTTAGTGTCCAGTTTCTTCAACCTAGCTCGTTGCTCTTCCCCTGAATGGCATGTCAAGATATGAATTGACACGTCTACTTGCACAGCCCAGCATCGGACGTCAAATCTAGAGCTCTTCTACCCCCAGCAAAGGTCACAGATCCAGCTGCACCTCCCCTTATCACGGGTACGTTTCGACCCAAGGAGCTCTTGCGGCGTGCCAAGGCGCGGGATGGTTCCCTCGAGTGGGAATTTGCTCCGGCCAACGTTCCTAATGGAATTTCCCTCCGGAACTTCGGTATCCAGGTGGTATGCTATTATACCCCTGTTTCGGGATTTTCGAATTCAATGTCTATTTTTAGCCTATATATGCAACCCTTTCTGACATCGTGGTATACTCTCCTAAAGGGGCTTCCCCGGCCGCCATCAATCTAGGGAAGCGCTTTGCTCGAGCAATCGAAATCAAGCGCCAGGAACGACTTCAATCCCTTGGGTTTTCAGTATTACCAGATGAAGAGGATATCCATGGACTCTTGAAGTACAATGTGTTTGTCCTTGATGCGACGGAGGACGATATGAAGAAGGATTTATCTCATCTGATGATGCGCATCTGTGTTGAGCCAGTCACCGGTGGCCTTTTTGGTCGACGGATCCACACGCATGGTGCACACACGGATGGACCAGATGGCCACGTCGTTGAACTTCTCAAGCCTGATCCTTCACGGGAAACCAGTGGCGATGTCATTGATTTGATGGCTATGGACGTCGATAGTCCCTCACGCACACCCACAGGACAAGTTCTGTCTGGTCGTCTTTGTCATAACACGGTTGACTTTGCACAGCGTGAGAAAGAGGAGATGCGGGACCTGACGAAAGCCTCTGAAATCATCAGCTTGTTCCCGACGTCTCTTGCCAACACTCCAGTCGGTTCTCCTGGTATGAGTTCTCGCGAAGAAAGAACAAACACACCCCAGCAGAGGCATCGGTCCCATTCATTCGCATCATCACATCATCCTTATCGTTCCACCCGACCATCTCACCTCCAATTTTTGCCTCAAATTCAGCCTCCCATAGCGCACCAGCAGAATTTCACCTTTTCCCCTCCCCTTACCTCTAATATCGATTTCTCCTCGACCTTGTCCTATTTTAACCCTGCTGTTGGTCAAGTCTTCCTTGGAAACTCCAGCGATGTGCCTTCGGCTCCGGAAACCAATGATACCGAAGATAGTCTTTTCGAGTTTGACGGTACCAACGACCCGAAAAGAGGTCTTGGGTTCGATATCTGTATTGAATGTCATGAACTTGCTACTTTCCCTAGTGCTGCCCACCTTCGAAAAGCCGATGAACATCTGAGTACGTTGGACCTCTTGTGGACAGAGAAGTACGAGCGTCAAATGCAGGAACAACGTTTTGATAGCGGTCAGGAAGTTGAGGAAGGAGATATACTGCCTAGGCCTCCTCCAAATGCCCGTGCCGTCATTCACCTAACTTTGCCCAGTTCGCCTGCGAATACACAAGCTACAATGAGCTCTTTGATGCCCGTGATCCGATTCTTGGAGAAATGGCTAAGACCGGTCATTCCTCCAACGTATACCCTTCCTCGCCCTTCCTCGCCCTCCCCTCCTTTACTCCCTCCTGTTTCGCCCCAGTCGTCATCATATACGACTGACAATCCATGTGCAAGACGTTGGTCTTCTTTCATGCCTTCATTCGGACCATTTGCATCTTCAGCGTCGAGATTATCATTATCTTCCGGAAGCACACCTGCAACCACGATACTGCCTATCCGAAATCGATCACTTACTTCCCCTTCGACCGTCCCCATACCAGCTACTTTGAAACCCAGGCCTCGACCTCAATCTACGCGACCTCTCAAAATTCTGATGTACTCTTCTGATGGGTATACAGAATCTTCTGTCCCAGCTTTATCTCTACTCATGGCTGTAAGAGGATTCGACCTTCCTGAAGCTTATCTAGAACTTCAAGTTGCAAAACGCCGTAGTTTCTTCGTGTATAGCAGTGACCTCGGAATATTACGAAGAATTGAAGCAAGGTTGAAAGAAGATCGAGAACGGATTAGTGGGGCACAAGTTAACCACAGCTCTGTTGGAAGTGCCGATGCTGGACGTGGTACACGTGGAAGCTTACGAGGAGTGGGAGTAGGGAACCGACCTACTGCGAAAAGTGTATCATTTGCTACGCTTCCGCCTATCTCTGGGACGATTCGGTTACCTGCTGCTATGGTGCAACCACAACCGCTGGCAAGCTCTGGTGTTGTACAGAAGCAAGTGCATATGTTGCCGGAGGTTACGGCTCTTGAGAAGAATAGTGTAACGGCTTGGGAGATGGAAGCGATGTCACAGGGCGGGAATGGTAGTAGTCCTATAACGAATGGAGGGCCGTGTAGTGGTTCAATTTTGAAGGGTCGACCGAGAGCGAAGACAAGTCCGTGGTTGCCGAGTACGTTTAGTGGAGATCATCAAGCATGGTTCAATGATCCTAGGTTTGATGGGAGTTTCCCGAGTCGAGTGCTGCCGTTTCTGTATCTGGGGAATTTGTACGTTTTGATTACTGTCTTATGAATGGTGTCTGTTAAGCTCACGTTTTGGTCGTCTGTAGGAATCATGCGGCGAATGCGTATATGCTTCATGCGCTTGGTATCACACACGTTGTATCTGTTGGTGAATGTGCGCTTGTCCCACCCCCTACGCCTTCGCCTTCATCTACTGAAGACGGTAGTCACTATGACATGGCTGCTGTGACGTCAGGTACATACGGTTGTCCCGCTCCTCCTTCTGTGCACTATGATGCTGGAAAAGAATCATGGATGCAGGGCAACTTGTGGATCGAGGAAAGAGAAGGGAGGATCAAAGTGTTAGATATCAAGGGTGTTTGTGATGATGGGATTGATACGCTTGAGCCGCAGCTTGGACCGATTTGTGAGTGGATTGATAAAGCACGGCAGGATGGTGGACAAGTGCTTGTACATTGTCGTGTGGGTGTATCGAGGAGTGCGACTGTGACTGTGAGTTCTTATTCGTTCTTTTTTTTCCTTTTTTTGTTTCGAGGTGTTGATGATGATGATGATGTCAGATTGCGTATGTGATGAAGTATTTGAACCTTCCTCTGGTCGATGCGTATTTGATTGTCCGATCCCGCCGACTATCTGTTCTTATTCAGCCTAATATGCGATTGTTGTATAATCTCTGTGGATGGGAGATTAAGCTTGCGAGAGAGCGTGCGGGTGGAGATGAGAGCAGACTGAAGCAAGAGTTGTCGAGGACGCTGAGTTGGCCTTATCTCGCCAAGGAGGTACATGCTCTCAATGAGAAATACCTACATTAGGCTGAGGAGTTATATTGAGCTCCGGAGGTGTTGATGCTGAACCACGATGGAGTCCTGTGGGAGTGGGAAGATAGCGAGGTTGCTGCTGTCTCGTTCCTTTTGGCTCATTTGATGGTTTCTATCGGTTTGTTGTGTATTGTTCTCTCTATTGTGTCATTATATCCTTTCCTTTTTTTTCATTGGTCTCTTGAGTGAGTGTGTAGTATGCGTCTGTATGTGTGTGTTGTATTTTTTTGGGCTTGCTTTTTTTTTTGTTATCCGGATGTAGATCAATGAATCTTGTTATCCGATCTGGTGTTTGAGAGAAAGATAAAATTGGTGGTGTGTTGCGTAAGCCTTTGGGAGGGTGGTGCGTCTGTGATTACCTTAGTTGTTGTTGTTGCTTGCCTGTAAGTGGGATGGATCTTGGATGTTATGGTAGATGGTATTTTTGAAACAGGACCCGAAAGCTGGCCTCATGTCTAGATTGAGGAATGGAAGATTTGCGATATCATTTCAGGTACTTTGGTAAAAAGTCATTCGAAAAGACGGATCGGGACTGATGAGAAAATGGAAGCTAACGTCTACACAAAAGGTCCACTTTGTTCTCTATTTCTGGTTGTCGTGACCTTGTGCTATTGTGAGGGCGGAGGACTCGCTCACAAAAACAAAGATGTGACGAAAATAGGACAAAAAGATCGGATCAATAGGGTACTGTTGTTGACTTTGTTGATCCAGATATACTTTTACTTTTATTGTTTTTGTTGGTGCTCGAGATAAAGAACGATCCTCACTTGACCCTAACCTGACACTGACACTGACTTGCCATGGATCACGAGTTTATGGTGGTCTGCTGTACTATATTACTTGAGATTATCAACACTTGACACGAGTACTACGACCAGTTTGCTTGAGAATATATCAAAGATACTATATAGAAAGCTGCTTTATCTTTTTTTTTGTGTTGTGAGTCATCGATAGCAAGTGATCAGTTGGCCCTGACGGCCAGTCGACCATAGCACAGGCTGTGAAAAATCCTGGCCAGGTATCAAAAAAAGCGGACTGTTGTTTTTTTGTAGCGTCCAACTGTGGGGGTATATGAGAATTGTCAATTTCTTTTCGTCTTCCTGTTATTGATCGAGAACATCCAAAACACTCTCCAGCACGACTTTGGGCATTAACAACACTCTTTGTTCGAGTAACACTTCTTCTTCGCTCCCTACACCTTCTCTCGTACCTATCCTCGTGACGCATCTCAATCCTAGTTCCATAGTAGCTAAGACACAACCGTGGGAATGGCCGTATTCACCGAATGCGTCTACCATCGTTCGTTCATGGAATGGAGGTCCAGACAGACCGTTGGATGAGGATGAGGATTTGCAGTCGTTTGGATCGATGGCTATGAGTTCAAAAGAAGTGGAGAGGATTTCTTCGCGCAATATTTTGGCGAGGTGAATGACAGATTTGGAGAATCGCCGAATGTGATCACCGAAGCGTGAACGGAGACTTGTGTTGGGTGAGGCAGCTGGTAAGGAAGACGATGAAGATGACGAGATGGTGGATTCGTAGGTGAGGCAGCCAGCTATGAGGAAGATGTCAGATGACCAGCGGAGGACGGTATCTGTAAGTTCAGTTATGGAGTATTCTGTGAGAGAGGGGTACATGGCATGGATATGCTGATGGGTTAGCGCGCGCCACTTTGATGATGTTGGTTGGGGCTCTGATTATCATGAAGTGAAATGATGGGGAAAGAGTGGATCAGTGCGCTCACCTGCAAGAGCCATACGGTGATGAATCTGATGAAGAAGGGAATCAGACTTGGAGGGAAAGCCGACGCAAAAAGAAGACAGTGCGCGGGTGACACAGAGCGTCAGGCAGCCTTGCAGCGCGAGCTGGACCAGAATGGAATCCAGTGAGTGATCCCTGTTTGCAAGGATCCGTGCGAGATTGGGACCGAGACGAGCAGAGGTGTCGTGCATGGCCTGTATTGCACGAGACGACGAGGGCCGAGCGTTCCTGTCGAATGTACATACTTCGGTAGCAGCTGCAGCGAACTGGAGAATTTCTGAATTGATATCGTGTACAGCTTGGAGGACCTCGGCTCCTGACCAGGTATCTGTGCGAGTGAGATAGACATCGGCTGTATGGGCCCTTGCCTGTTGTTCGTCGCCAGCGGGTGATGGTGAGGACAGAGAATCTGGGGAGAGGATGGGTCTGTCTAGATGTCGCTTGAGTTTGTCGATCTCATCGTCTCTGTTCTTGAGCTCGTCGCGGGAGTCGCGGAGAGAGCGTTCGAGGCGACGACAACGGTCGTGAAGACGAGAGAGCTCAGCATTTGAGCGTGCGAGGTCAGATTTTGTGTGGTCGAGTTCACGCCGCATGTCGCCAACCACCGTGACCGGCAACGCCGAGGACGGCCGGGCGGGAGACGGCCGAGCTTCGGGATCTCCGGGCGGAATGCAGGGTCGGTCGTCGGCGGGGAGGCGGAGGGAAGCCGGGAGAGGAAAATAGGCTGTAAGATAATGGTAGAGAGAGTTGAAAAGTGGGAAGGCCATGGTCATACAAAATATAATATCTATATCCCTTTTATATCTCTTCCTTTCATGCCGCGCCACTTTCCAGACACACGCAAGCCCTACCAGGGCCAGACTCGCTCCCTCGTCATCGCCATCGACATCGGCACCACCTTCAGCGGCGTCTCCTATGCCATCCTCGAGCCAGATACTATTCCCAAGATACACGGCGTAACCAGGTTCCCTGGCCAGGAGCATGTCGCTGGCAACACAAAAATTCCCTCCGTCATATACTACGACAGACATGGTAAGATGATGGCTGCTGGCGCTGAAGCAGACACCGTCGCCATCCAGGCCCAGGCTGAGGACGATGCATGGATCAAGGCGGAACTGTGTGCACACTCTCCCTTCTCAACGGCACACTCACACTCACCCATGTCCCAGCTTCAAACTTCGTCTTCGCCCCCGCACCATGCGCCTCAGCATGAACGGTATGCGCCTCGGCCCCTTGCCCAAGCGCAAGACCGCCGTCCACGTCTTTGGCGACTTTCTTGCATATCTCTATCGCTGTACACGCAATTTCATTACCGACACCCATGCCAACGGTGCGGTTCTTTGGAACCAGGTCGAGAATGACATCCAATTCGTCCTGTCACATCCGAACGGATGGGAAGGCGCTCAGCAGAGCAAGATGCGAAGAGCAGCCATATACGGCGGTCTAATTCCCGAATCAAATGAAGGCAAGGCTAGAATCAGATTTGTTACAGAAGGCGAAGCAAGTCTCCACGCCTGTGTTCTAAACGGCCTTGCTGCAGATGTTCTTTCTGTGAGTGTAGATCCTTTTTTCCGTCATATTGTGAACAGAACCTGACACGTGTTGTGGGTATGTCATTGATCATAGGACCCTTCCAAGCATGGATTTCTGATAGCTGATGCCGGAGGCGGCACTCTTGATATCAGCGCATACGCGATCAGAGCCATGTCTCCTCTTGTTATAGAAGAAATCGCTCCTCCAGACTGTATCTTTGCTGGCTCTGTGTTTGTATCTCGTCGTGCTCGTGAATTCCTACAAGGTCAGTCCGCTGCAGTTACCGGGATATTCAGATTTTTGACTATTATTATGTAGAAAAACTCAAAAACTCGCGTTATGGCACCCCAGACTCCCTTGATCATATCACACGCCGTTTCGACGAAACGACTAAACGTCTCTTCCGTGAACGTAAAGACCTGCAATTCGTGCTTTTTGGCTCTCCCCTCGATAAAGACCCCGCTGTCGGTATACGCAGTGGACAGTTGAAATTGACAGGACAAGAAGTAGCGGATCTATTTGAACCATCTGTTCATGGTGCGTGCTCTATACCACATCATTTCATGATCTCATTGTCCTTGTTAACTTGTTAGCTGCATTCAGTGCCATCAAAGCACAAATCGAAGCTTCTCGGGGAATGATCAAGTCTGTATTTTTAGTTGGTGGATATGCGGCTTCACCCTGGTTATTTGGGCACGTTGCGCCCTTCTATTGCCATTGCCACCTCCTGACCCCTCAGTATAACTTTAGACAACTACAGGAACGACTAGCACCATACGGAGTCGCTGTCAGCAGGCCCGATACTCAGACGTGCGTTTACCCATGTTTTCTTCCCAATTTTTCACACTCAACCATTTTTCTGTCACGCTGTCCTTCATCAGATCGAAAGCGGTTGCGGACGGTGCCATTGGATTTTACTGCGATCATCATGTTTCAGCTCGCATGTCCAAGTTTATGTACGGTGTTGAATTTCTGAGAGAAATGGATCCCAGTGATCCGGACCATGTTGCCCGGAAGGAGAGGCTGTGTGAATTGCCGAGTGGACCCAAATTGTTGCCTGATGCGTTTGATTGTATTCTATCAAGGGTGAGCACAGAATAGACTACGGTTTATTGAGTTGTTGACCATAGTGTTCGTGTAGGGTGTGCGAGTGAAAGAATCGACTGTGTTCACCAGGAAGTACTGTACAGAATTGACGAGTCTTTCGATGTTATCTGTATTTGAAGTCGAGATCTGGTGCTATAGAGGTGGTGGCGATACGATACCGTTGTGGATAATTAGACAAGCTGGTGCGCACTTGTGGAGTTGTGTTTTCGCCATTCATGTTCATTGGGTGTTGTCATCAGATAATTTCTCAACACTGTGCGTTGTGCGCGCTGATTTATCCCCTTTGGCAGGTAGTGCTGAGTCAAAGGAGGGGAAGGGTGGGAAGACATATTGGACGATTGTGTTCTCTGTTGAGATCCAGTTTGGACTAACAGAATTTAAAGCTAGAATCAAGTGGGTAGATAATGTACGTTGTTATTATCATAAGATGTTGTTCTCCCTTGACTTTTTCTCTTTTCACAGGGTATGACGAAATAGTAAGCGGTCCTTAGTTCTCTTTATCTTCTGCTCATCCTGACATTTGTACTCCAGTGGACCGGCGTCTATCATCTACAATGAACGTGGGCATAGAGCAGATGAGGACGAACCTGATGTCTTCCCGGAAGATGAAGCTGATACTCTGGTTCTCGATAGCATGCCTCGCTCAACTGCCGCCAATCGATCCGAACCTGTGTCTCGCACTCGAACACCTGGTGCGGAACACAGTAGGAAGCAGCCGAGTATTCCACCATCAGCCATACCCAGCCGTCGTCCCTCAACAAGTCGTCCTCGTAGTGAAATATCCCATGCCTCTGGAGCTGCCCCTATCATACCTGATGCTGCGAGGTTATCAGATAGGGATAGGGATCGGTCGATTTCCAGGGCACACTCTGTTTCTTCGAAGAATGGGTATGACAGTGATAGAAGGACTGTTTCATCTTCGTCGCGGAGTAAAGATAGAGATCGTCGAAATGAGGTGCCCAAGGCTACACCGAAGATTGGCGAAGCGTTGACGGCTGTTTGGGGTGCCGGTGGTGGTTCACAACATGTGTCACCGAGACATAGCGCACAACCTTCACCTGCTTTAGATGTGACGGATCCTCCTCCTGCTCCTCCTGCTCCTGTTGGTGGTTCTACGACACGTGGAAGTTCGGTGTATGGTGGGAGCGGGAGTGATAAAGCCAAGAGTCCCGGTCAACGATCGTCGCATCCTGGATCACACCATAACAAGAGTCCTTTCGTTGAAACTATATCTACGACGATCGCGAATCCGAAAGATCATTCTCCTTGGGGTACAGAACCTGACAGTGGTCATCCTCGATCTCGGACTACATCCAATGTTTCTGGCCCTAGTCGGGTCCATACGCCTCATGCTCACGCCTCGAGCGAGCGTACTCCTCGATCAGAAAAGGAGAGAATTTCGTCACTTTGGGATGATGCACCACGTTCTTCTGCGTATGGTGAACGACCACAGACGCCTTGGACAAAGACGCCGGCTCAGGTGTCACATCCGTTGGGAGATGAAGATGGTACGACTGTGTTGTTGTCGAGTGCTACACCTGCTGAAGCGGGACATCATGTGGAATTACCACCACCAGAGACGTTGAGTAGAGGTGTTGATTTGAGTGGAGATGGTGTACATGGGGATGGTGGTGAAGGTGGTGGTGGTGGTGGTGGTGATGTTCCTTTGGATGCGGATGATGTACCATCAGATGTGAAAACTCCTCGATCGGTCCATGTTAACCCTGCCTCTGCTGATGAAATTACCGGTGATGATCCTGCTGCTTTACAACAACAGCAACAGCAACAGCAGTGGAGTGATTCTATGCAAACGCCCGTTCCTCCAGCTACGGTTGCTACACCTGCACTGTCGACTACGAGTTCGAAAAGATCAAAGAGATCGAGGAAGAATTCTGCTGCTGCGAGCGTGTTGTCGAATGCTAAGGCTGCTTCTCCGTCTGTGAAATCTGTGGTCAATAGTGGAGGTGAAGGCGGAGGTGAAGGTGAAGGTGAAGGTGGAGGTGAAGGCGTGGTGGGTTCACCGCATTTGTTAGCTGGTGCTCCTGGTATTGATGGTCATTCGTTACCTGATAAAAATGCTTTGAGTCCCTCGAATTCTGCTGCTGTCCTTGGGACGCAAGAAGAACCTCCTGTTGATACTCATGTGGGTGGCGGTGACGGTGATCAACCATCGATGGGTGAAGGAGAAGGTGGTGGTGGTGATGGTCATCGGGACACTGGTGCCGACGATAATCATGTAGATAACGATGCACGGGATTTGAACGATCGACCGTCCTCATCCTTGGCTCAAAACGAACTATCAACTCGAGAAATTTCGTCACCGCCACCGCCACCACCACCTCCTATCGATACTTCAAGCCAAGTCACTGCGAAGACTCCCAAGAGCACCGGGTCGAAAACACCAAAAACACCAGCGAGTGAAGTCGCTCAAACACCTGATATTGGGAGTGCCGAAGTATCTACGCCTACTACGCCTACTACTACAACCACAAAGAAAGGGAAAAAGAAGAAGGGGAAGGGGAATCTTGTTGCTGCGGCTGCGGCAGCTGTAGCGGCGGCAGCAGCAGCAGAGGAGGAGGAAGAGAGGAAAAAGAAGCAAGCTAAAGAAGAAGAAGCTGAAGCCGAAAGGGAGAGGGTTAGATTGGAACAGGAGGAACAAGCGAGACTTGCAGCGAAAGAGGCTGAGGAGCAAGCTGAGAGAGAGCGGATTACAGTGGCTGAAGCAGAGAGGTTGGCGAGAGAGGAACAGGAAAGGTTAGCAAAGGAGGAACAGGAAAGAGTAGCGAAGGAGCAACAGGAAAGGCTGGAGAGGGAGGAACAAGAAAGATTGGAAAAAGAGGAGCAGGAAAAGCAGGAAAAGTTGGCGGAGCAGGAAAGAGTGGCGGAGCAGGAAAGATTAGTGAAGGAGGAGCAGGAAAGATTAGCGAAGGAGGAACAGGAAAGATTAGCGAAGGAAGAACAAGAAAGATTAGCGAAGGAGGAGCAGGAAAGATTGGCAAAGGTGGAGCAGGAAAGATTAGCGAAGGAGGAGCAGGAAAGATTGGCAAAGGAGGAGCAGGAAAGATTGGCAAAGGAGGAGCAGGAAAGGCTAGAGAAGGAAGAACAAGAAACATTAGCGAAGGAGGAGCAGGAAAGATTGGCAAAGGAGGAACAGGAAAGACTGGCAAAGGAGGAACAGGAAAGACTGGCAAAGGAGGAACAGGAAAGACTGGCAAAGGAGGAACAGGAGAGATTGGCAATCGAAGAGAGACAGAAATTGGAGAAAGAGGAACAAGAACGATCATTGAAGGAAGAGGAAGCGAAAGCGACTGCAAAGCGGGAAGCTGAAGCGGCAGCGGCAGCAAAGGCACAAGAAGATGCAGAAGCAAAGGCGAAGGAAGAGAGAGAGAGAGAGAACAAGGAGAAGGAGGCGAAGGCTGCTGCTGCTGCATTGAATGAACCAGCTGTGAGAAGTAAGAAGCAGACGCAGAAGAAAGGTGCTGCATTGTGGGAGGACGAGGGAGAGAAAGAGAAAGAGAGGATGGAACGTGAAACGCGGGATGCTGAGGAACGTGCTATGAAGGAGAAAATGGAGCAAGAGAAGGCCGATCAGGAGGCGAAAGAGAAAGTAGAGCGAGAAGAAAAAGAGAAGGTAGAACAAGAGGCAAAAGAGAGAGAGAACGCTGAAAAGAAAGCTGTTGAGGATGCAAAGGCAAAAGCTGAACAGGAAGAAAGGGAAAGGATTGAACAAGAAGCTCAAGGGAGAGCTCAACAAGAAGCAAAGGATAAAGCTGAGCAGGAGGCCCAAGAACGAGCTGAAGAAGAGAGAAAGGCAGAAGAGGCGAGGAAGGCAGAAGAGGATCGCTTGGCTAGAGAAAAATCTGAGCAAGAAGCTAGAGCGAAGGAAGAACAGGAGAAAAAGGATACGGAAACGGACAAAGACGAGCAGGGCAAGGCAGTCACGACAGCCACTCCAGCTGGCGAAGGAAGCGCCAGAAACTCAATATTCAACTTTGGAAATGCTAATAGGGGTTCGTCAAGTGGCCTTGGATGGGGATTGAGTTCATGGAGTGAAAAGGCCAAGTCGCAGGTACCAAGCATCAAGAGTACATTTGGCACCGCTTGGGGGGCACCAACTTTTGGTAGTCTGGGTTTTGGCAGCGCTGGCGGGGACTCCCAGCTATCTCCAGAAGAACTAAGACTCGGCGACGTAGGCGGCAGGCTAGCCAGGAATTCTTCGTCCTTCTTTGATGATTGGTACCATGCTCCAACCTCCGCTGACGGTCACCCAGTCGATGCTTCAGCCACTGACCATGCAGGTGATGCTAACACAACTCACGATCCACCACACGTCCTAAGTGATCAGGCACCTTCGAAGGCTCAATCTCGAGTTCTTTCCCGGGTGCCAACACCAGAGCCTGCACCCACCACCATACCAACTGCCGAAAACGCCGAAACCACTACAGAAACCCTTTTAAAAACGGATACCAATCCCCTTGATGATCTAATCACCTCCGAGAAGCCGACTGCTCCAGGAACACCTACGGCCGACGACGGAATGGTTCCAGCCACTTCCGCTGGAGATGCAACGCAGCCTGATACTGAAGAACCTCCAACTGCGACTGCTGAAGGCGAGTGGAGCTTGCCTGTGAAAACGAAAAAAGGCAAAAAGAAGACGAGTGGGAATAGTGGAGTTGCCATACCGAATACTGATGGAACAAACGAGGCCTCTGGCACAGGTGGTAAGAAGAAGAAAAAGAAGCCAGGAAAATAGGGTTCCAATCTACTTTTTTTTTGCTCCTTATTATCTACTCTCCAGCTCTGAAACAGCTCTCGACTATGATTTTTGACATATCTATGTGTAACATACGTTCTTGATTCATTCGCCGTTGTATGTAATGTAATGATAACTATACCACTGCTTGCCAAATTTTGATTGACTTCAAACCATCCCCGATTTTACTGGCGGTCTGGCCAATGATATGGCTTATGCAGGCATCGACACCACACAATGCTCTTCACTCGCCGCGATGATAGGGATTAGCTGTATTGCGGAGGAGCTGATGCCACCATATTCACTGTCAACATAAAATCCCATAAGTTTGTCTATATCGATGAGAGAATCTCTAAGGACAAGACTCTTGTTGAGAAGATTCTATCTCGATTCAAACTGCTCATTGTTGAGCCACTTCAGGAGCTAGAGAAACCAGAAGAAGTTCCCATCGATAGATTAGATACGCAACTTATCGCATCTTCTGTTGAGGTAAATTCTACTCTGTTCGGCTAGGTTATTTTTTAGCCATATGGAATTTCACATCTTATCCGCATTGAACCATCGCTTCTACCCCTGATTCTGTTCGACTCCTTGGGTATCGCGAGGCGGACGGCGAGATCGACTTTTATCTCCGAGGATAATCCAAAAATGTCATTCAGCGCCCAAACCGTCCCGAATTATCGTCGTCATGGCCAGTTGACGATGATGTTAAGAAAGTTTGTTCATTCGTGCTACCACTATTGGCAATTCCGTAAAAGACAAGTTGTCCCGGCTTCCTGTTTTCAGCTGTCTTGTATTGATGTCGGATTTCGGTTCCTCTGCCTCCTTGAAGGAACCGTGTTCGTCGACTCCTTTCCCCATCTTTTTCTTTGGTTTCTGTTGGTGACGGCTGGTGGAACTGATCAATCGTAAGCATCGTCCGCCCACACCGACGAATTTAGTTACGATAGCCGGAGAAACTAAAGGTCATTATCATCCTGACCTTTAGCTTGAGTCACTACTGATATCCTGTACTCTGTCGCACCCAAAAAATTTGATGGAGGAACAGTGAAATTTTCAAATGTAACTATGAAAAAGGTTGCTTACTATTATTGGGAGTTTGATAGAGGAACGATAATTTCCGTCAATTCAAACTATCCAGCAGCAATTCAGTTCTACGAAGCAGATAGATAGCAAATAGATTCACAATGTAGAAGAAAAGAGGAAGACGTTGAGAGAAAGGGTCAGAGAGCTTCCATTACCAGCAGACTATTAGAGGTCGAACGTTCAGCGGCATATAACTGGCATAGACTGTAAACTCGTTTCCACATGGAAAGATTACTTTCACGTTCCGAAGCCACTGAATTGTTCGCTCGAAACATAATCAACATTGCATATACACAACTCAAAATCAACAAGAATGATCTCAAGGAGCAAGGAGATTGTTAAGGAATTCCTTGCCAGCAGCCTTTGGTGCCTTGGGCCTCTTGACAGTCTGCTTCTTGATGCGCTGCTGATAGACTGAAAGGAAATCATGAGCAAAAATAAGACAAATGAGAGCACAAACAACGTACGGAGCTGGTGCCTGATTTGTGTCTTAGCGTAGGGATTGAGACGGAACAGAATGCCCCTGTTGACCAGGGCATTCTTCTTTTGAGTCCAGGGTCGCTTCTGTACTTTCCTACCAGCGGGACGAACAACAGATTGGATTTCATCGCTATTAATGAGACGGGTGACATCAGGGTTGGAAATCTTGGCAGAAGGAAGGCTGAAAAACATGTGAATCAGTTTCATAAATTTCGAGGGCAAAAGGAATGAATGTCACATATAGTCCTTCTTGTAATCAGAGACTTGGTCGAAGGTGCCAAAGACTTTGTCGAGAACCTGGAAGGCACCCTCAGTCCAGATGATGAAACGACCAATGTGACCACCGGGGGCAAGCTGAAGGAGATTGAGCCTTTGGACATTGACAAGTTCGACTCCTGGAATGTTTCTGAAAGCTTTCACAATACCCTTGTCCTCGTTATATACAACGAGGGGGCCACGGCGTTGACGATGCCTACGATTCCGGAGTTTTCCTTTCCCAGCGCGAAGTTTACGGGAGTTGGAGACTTTGACAACATCAGCATGAGCTTTCAGCGCCTTCAGGAGGGCGACTGCCTCCTTAGTCTTGGTGAATGACTCAGTAGCACTAGAAACCACTAGGGGAACTTCCTCGATTTGCTCGATGCGATGGCCACGGGCGAGGACGAGAGAAGGAAGAGCTGACGCCGAGAGAGCAGCGACAACAGCGAAGCGACGCTGGTTTTGGTTGACCTTGACGTGCCACTTGCGCCAAGTTTTTGTAGGAGCAAACATGCGTCCTCCACGGCACATATTACCGAAAGCAGCCTATATTTCTTACAATGAGTTTCCACATCAGAGATATGAAGTGGAGCCAGATATACCTGACCCGAGCGATGGGTTCCTCCACCACCAACACGGGGAATACGGGCAACAGCACGACCAGTACCCCAAGACTCGGCAGAAGTTTGGTGGCCGGCCTTCTCACTCACGGCGTATGCCTGCCTCCTGTTCTTGGCAATGCTCTCTGGAGCATGTGAGCTCCGTTCTTAGTTCAGCTGAGTAGTTTGAACTTACTGTGAACCTGTCTGACAACATCAAGCCGAATGGGGGCGGTCAAGACTGCAGGTAGAGGAAGGGAGGAGGATGGTTCTACAGAGAGATGAGCTCGACATTGTGAGCGACGACGACAACAACGAGAAGCATACCACCAGTGGACGAACGCACGGAAACTGTGGGGCGAGAGGCCATCGTAATCTTGAATATCGTATGCCTCGAGGTCCATTGTGTCTGTAGAACTTTAGGCTTTTGCCGAGGAACTGTATAGTACTCTTGTGACTTCTATCACGTGTCTTAGTGTCACTCCGTGAGACCCTGCGCGCGAAGTCATAATACATCATTGAAGCCAAATATTGGTATTTATACTCGAGTTGCCTTTGATCAATGTCCACTATTTCCACCGTTATCCGTAACCCAAGCTCATTCCATCCAATTTCCCGGATCATATTTGATCTTAAGTCGTACAACACGGACAATACGGAAGCAGAGCATTGTAGTCTCCATCTACTCTATAAACTTATACCCTCGATCTTCATTGATCCGTACGAGCTTGGTCAGCGTCAAGTATCCTACACATTCATGCAATGGGGACCCATGGAATTGGAAAAACCTACTCATGCTGTCCAAACTTCCGACACAAATGTATTACTTAGTATCAATCTTCCTCATGGAGAGGACACAACTTTCCGATTTGACGTGGATGTTCCTCTTCATGTACGGTATCTAGTTCCGTTATCCAAGGATGCACCGCTCTTGGATTCAAGAAGTTATCGAAATTTACCATTTGAGAGACCACAAGCTTTCTTTGCATGTCCACGAAGTCTGTTTTTCCCTCCCTCACCTATGAATTCACTCCATAAAACTTCCAGATTCTAGCCGAGAATCATCTTCGGTACCGCCGGCCCACATGTCTGCAGCACAACTCGAAGACGCAAATCTGATGCTTAACACAACCCAATTCATTCATATACCATACTCACAGAATAACTCGGTAGATTTTATCCGTATACCCGTAGGGAAGATAGAGGACCTGTTCGGTGTGCAAATCACCACAGCTGCCGTTGTTCTTCTGACCTTTGTATGGGTCGGTATCTCGACCATCCGGCTCTCTCAGCGTCTCTTTAGGAGTTCCATTTCCAAAGGCTCGAGAGCAGATTGAATTTGCTCATCCTCACGACGTCATCTTTGCCTACTTTTTGACATCAATTCATAGATGTGTCCGGACTTTTCGGACCAACTATGGGCCGGTTATTCCAGCTGCAATCATACTCATGCTGCAATCGTACTCATGGATGAGCTAGCCACTGTCCACATTGTACTAGGGTGATGCAATTGTAATTGCTTCTAAGCCATCTGCGCACCAGCATTGCATTCAGCCCACGTTGAAAACAGGAGGATTCCTTGAAATGGATTGAGGAGACTCATGAACAGCGGATTGCAGCTCGAATGGATCCCTTACTTCTCCATCTTCCTGTACAGAGCCAGGTCAATGCTGCAGGCGCTACACCGAGCTCAACATCCAAGACAGCTCGTATACAGAGCTGATATAGCCCAGGTTTCAGGACCGCCGTCAACCTTCAGTAATGCTTATACAACAACAGCCCTTACGAGCATCTTAGCATGTGCAATGCCTATGATGGCTTTAATTTACTTAGCGGGCCTCTCTTGGGTATATCGATATTCTATACATAACCCTAGACCAATCAACAAGGTTTCTGGAAGTCGACTTCAACGCTTTGCGCCTCGTATGTCTCAAGTCTCTGACCGTGGATATTGCAGTCACTAAATGGCGATATAGTCATATACATTTTCCTTGTTCTTGCGAGTCTGGCAGAAGTACGTGTCGTACTTTTTCCCTTCTCCGGCTGCTGTTTGATTCCGGTAGATCACGACCTGCAGCTGGCTGTTATACCAATACGACCTCCATCACAATTACCCGAATGCTACTTTACGTTCGGGTACCATCTTTTTATTGTGAGTAGGGTCGTTAATAATCACTTCATGCCGTGACTAAGTCGATCATAATTCGAGATTTACTGCGTGCTGGACGACGATCACTGCGGGTATATTCTCTTTTCTATTCATCCATCCCGTTTGGTCGAAGTATCCTATCTCTTCTGTCGGTTCCCAGGCACTATGGGTGTTTGCTACATGGATATTATGGATAGTTGGAACAGGCCTTGTGAATGCCGCACTACCTTCCTTGCTCGTCAAGGGCAGCTGCAGGGACATAGTCTACTGTGGTCAGATCCGCACATTATTCGGTAAGTGATTTAATCTGATTCGATATATCCACCACTCACATACGCACTCCTGGAGCCCTTGGAGTGGTTGAGAGGTGAGGCATTTATTGAATGAAAGGTTACCTGGATGGTTAACCATCGATAGTTTGTCGTTGACTTCAAGCGTGAATGTCATGGTATGGCTCGCCTGGCGATCTACACGCGATGTCCTCCAAATACGGACAACCGATGTGTCTCTAAAGTGACTTTGCAGGCCACGAGGTTGGGGTATGAAAGTTGAGCCGTGGTGCCGGGCTTGTTTCCACATTCTTCGAGTAGTGTTTGTGTAGATGATCCGTTTGTTCTAAAATGATCAATGGCTATACATCTATACATCTATGGTCCTTGCCATTGATATTACGTCTGATACAGTGTCTCGATATCATGGTTCATACATGACTAAGAACGAAGGTCGAATCGCTTCGTTATTATATACTACGAGTTCGTCGTAATTCAGACTTCCGCCTTTTTCGGCAAGAACCTTGAGGTCATTCTTCAGATACGTCCATATAATAACAATTCAATGAAACTCACGGAATCATAGCCGGCGGGAGGTGAGGTGAGTGATGTGAGATCATGAGTTATCTTGTAGCCTTTTCCGACTACAACTTTGTTCAGAAGAATTGCTTTGAGATTCGATTTGCAGTCATTCTGCGAGTAATCATTGGACCTGGTTTTTTTAAGGTTGATGAATCAAGAAAGACACTTGAGAATTACTCACTTGGACGAGGTTGAGGAGGTATAAATGCCACGGCCAAATCTGCCACACAGAATAAATAATCAGACATGATTCAAATCTATTGATAGATCGTACCTTCCCCAGCCTGTCTTCCTTCCGAACAAATTCAGATCGTAAGACGTCCGAACAATACAACACAAAGAGCAGGTTGGCGACGAGCACAGCTGTGTTTGTCCCTGGTCTCCGAGACGGCATTCCCGGCGTGTACCGTGCCAACGGCGATTCTCATTACCAGGAGACCGACCTTGACTTACGAACTGACCGCGTGTCTCAACTGCTGTTCTGGTTTGTCCGTTCATCTATCAATGTCCATGCTCAATTCAAGAGCTTACTTATAGGATTGATAAGTGGAGAGTGATAAAGTTGAGGAGCATATCTTGTAGACACGGCGGACAGGCGGACACTGCGTTGAGTGCCGCCAAGACGCCTTGAATTGGTCGGCAACTGAGGATAAAGTATTATCCAATATGCTCATATGAAGTGACCTACTTACCGCTCTTGAAAGTGTCATGTCCTGTGGGAACTTCAAGAAGCATGGGTCCCATCTTCTCAGCTTGATCGATACAAACTTGACTGCAAAAATGAGATGATTTCATTTTCGGATCCTGTAGACACATGAGACAAAATGTCTCGCCGAGCCTATGGGGAAGGGAATGTCGACAGGGAAGGACTTGTAATAGTTAAACTTACTTCTTGTGGGCAATGGAGCAGTAATCACCAAGAGAACCGTTAGCATTTGTGTGAACCGCGTTTTGGCAGTTTGGAGCTTGACAAATCCCTGGCGCTTTTGACTCGTTCAGCGTTACTTTACCATCTGGTCCATAGGTGACCTACCTTTAGATGCTGGTGCTGTTCCGCTCACTGTTTGCCTTCGGACAGCACCATTTGTCTGGTTGTTAGCGTTTCTAGCACATGCTTTGCTGCAGAAAGGATGTGTCTTCGTCCCGTCGAAGTACTTAGGTCTTATGGAACAAAACTACAGCACAAGATTGATATGAGGTTGATGAATGACTGGGAGACTCGAGCTGACATCACAATTCGCTCCTGGTACAGTCGTTTGAGGCGGTTGATTGCCCATTGCTGGCGTCCAATTTTTTAGTTTGTCCTTATTCGCACATGTTTTTCCGCAATATGGATGAACCTTCACATTATCGGTGTATTTGGGTCGAATATGGCAGTACTATACACAACTTAGAAACATCAACCATAGAGGCTAAAAGGGACGTACATCACAAAGGGCATTACTCGAGTATCCTGGGCTAGAGCTGACTAAAGATTGTCCATTGGGAGCCGAGCTAGGCAGATTTATTGGTGCCGAGGGTACAACAGAGACGTTTGGCGGAGCTGGCTGTGAAACCACAGGCGCTGTCTGAGGTGGAGGTTGTGAGGGCTGGTTTCCAGCAAGTTTCGCCGCAAATGGAGGGTAATTGGAAGCAACTGTGCCAAGAATGGACAGAAGAGTGGGGATGTGGGCTGCCATACTGACGAAGAGAAGTGTATATACTCAGCTTCGGTTACCTGAAATGGAGTTATGTTCAGGAATCTTGCCAAGAACTGCTGCATCTGAGGTACGTTTATAAACAGGTGGCGTGGTAAGTGGGTGGAACTGGTGATATCAATGAATATTTCTTGAACAGTGGAAGGAACAATGAGGATACAGCATGCTCTACACGAGGTGACAGCTGAAATTGATTGGAAACCGCGACTTAATGAACGCGACCTCTGGCTGCATATCCATCCTTCCTGTCCAATGGTCTCTTTCGTCCAGAGCGTCGTTCACTGGGGCGGAAACCGTGGTAAGACACCGACAACGGATTTGTGCGAGGTATATTTCATCAGTTATATCTTTTCTACTAGATCAGCCTTGACACTCACCATTAATTAATCTAGATTTGTGGATTGAAGCCAAAATTTGTTGAGAAGGGTTTCCAGCATCCATATTGTAGTAGAACATGCGCGAGGAGTAGTGGGCAAGGTGCATCCCCAACAGCATGTGTCTTTCCCAGTTGTCGTGCAACTGGAAAACCAGCCTTTTCTGGTTTTTGTTCAGAGGAGCATGCCATGTCAGTTGAAAATTTTCTAAGGAATAATTGATGACTTGATGTGAATTACAGAACAGGCGTTCGTCAAGGGCAAGTGGATGGCTGTATCCGGTGTGGTGTACAACCTGCAGTTGTTGGTGAATTCTGCATGGGGTGTGATCGACGAGCCCGTGCAGGTCCTCGGTTGCGAGAATTGAACGCAGATAGCACAGTCTTCAAACATCGTATGTTCAATAATCTCCAGACATGACATATCGACCTCCCTGTTGTCCCTAGTCCGCGCCCAATTCATCAGCGAATGGGAAGCTCAGGGCGAGAAGATGCCTACATTTGAAAAGGCTTACGAGATAACGCTAACTCGTGATCTACGCATCCGCCATGACGCATATCGGTGTGTGCATTTTGATCGAAACTCGACATCCGTGCGATCAATTAACACATGTGTCTCGCGGTTTTAGGGGCAAGAATCTGGAATTAACGGACATTCGGACATTCCATAGTGCATTGTGTGTTTGCGATCTCGGATATGCAGACAACAATATTTGTAGCCGACCAACTTGTGGGATTTGTTGTGCCGTAAAATCTGGGTTCAAGTCCCTTGCGTTCGGCAAAACATCAATGCAAGGGAGGTGAGGGTCAGGGCATCTTTCGAGCGATGAAATACTAATTCAGCTTGCTCACCTTTGGGAGGTTTGGAGAAGGAATTTATTCTTATAGGAATCCCGCTTGTGCCGATAGGTTCTCTACATCTTGTACGACTTCACCCTATCGCGTGATGATTGCTTGCGACACCTTTGTCCTTCCAGGGCAAGTTCATGAGAAAGATGACGTCGGGGTGAGTGCTTTCATCGTGGCAAAGTGCCTAACTCGTATCTTAATTCGATCCTCAATAGATGGACGAGGAGTCTATCTTCACACCAGTGGCTGACGGAATACTTCCCGCCTATGTCATTATGTACACTGTTTAGGGTCTGCTAGGCAACGAGGTTGAAATCCAGGGATCAACTAAGTTGGTTCTCACTTGACTATTTATTATCCTATGTTGCTATCGGTGTATGGAAAAGAGATTTTAACGCTGCTTGAAGCTTGTTTTTCGGTTTCAGAGGTTGAATATCATCAACATACACGATAAGAAAGGCTGGGCGAATTGCATCACTGTTATACACCACCGTCTCTTCGTAATTCAAATCAGCACCTGGCTCACCAATAACCTGAGAGTGT
>Ga0153946_1000142_pt1 | contig 27493 bp, 21 predicted proteins | sample TSNJ030MetaG_FD_104751 | JGI IMG/M metagenome (GOLD analysis project Ga0153946, IMG submission 104751) | Attine ant fungus gardens microbial communities from New Jersey, USA - TSNJ030 MetaG | ecosystem: Host-associated > Fungi > Mycelium > Unclassified | place: USA: New Jersey, Wharton State... | reverse complement strand
TAGGGTCACTGTGGGTGACAAGATATCTAGTTTCAGCGTTAAAATACAGAAACACCGTTCTCAATGAATTACGAAACAGGTGTCATGAAAACCATCTGTAAGAACAAGGAAGTGATAAATTTTGTCTCATCAGAACTGAGGTTCTCAGCGACTATCTATCTCCTATCGGCTACTTTCCGTCCTCCGAATCAGATTACATGTTCCGACAATTCCTCATATAGACGTCAGGGCTAGATCTAAAAAAGATATAAAATGCTTGTCCAGCTTGGCTCTCTGTTGTTTGAGAGAGAGGATTGATAAATTCTCGTATTAATGGAAACCTTCCGATTTTACCAAGGTATGGTACTACTGTCATGCACCGCCAAAGCAGAGATTGAACATACTAGTGAGGAACAGTACAATTGGTGTACAGAAGCCTCTTCCCCCTTCTCACCAACATTGAATTCCAATTGAATTACGCTCTCAGAGCAATCTAATAGAATATAAGCTCAGGCGTCACGGAGTCTCGCAGACGACTGAGGAAGGATGAATCCAATACGATCCTTTAAGTAATGTGGCTAAGTACGAAAATGAGTACCATATCAATGGTTGGAGTTCGGTGGTCAAAGTACTACACCAGTCTTGATATGACATCATTGCGAGTGTGGCTGTCCCTTCCAATACAAGCGCCAGCCAAGTTAAAAGTCAGAGCATTTACTCATGAGCGTTGTAATAATTGTAGGGTGGTTAGATGCAAAAGTGATACTGCGGGAGAAGCTAATCTCAGCCGCTTTCAATAACCGACTGATGACAGGACGAAATATCAAATCGGCATGAACTTTTTTTCCTTCCCTCAAGTGTTACAGGTCTTTTGTTCAGCATGAACAGTATCGCAGTACAAGAAATTGATTTTTCCAAGAACGAGACCTGGGATAAAGTACCAATCATCTTGATGTCGCATAGGCGATCGCAGAGGTTGCCGGAAAAGATCCTCACATTGATATATCAGGTCCAGTTATAATTCAAATTCATGAACCAGACATTGCCAGATAGATCTTGCATTGTGGCTGAAGTAAAGTGATGAGTTTTCTTTCGCAAATGCTTGCAAGTCCAATTTAGTCCCAGACAGACCTTCGCAAGTGATCACTATGGATCTGATGACGGTTCCTGCGCTTTTGACAAAAAGGAAGAAGATTTAGAAAAACAAGGGGTCCTCATACCTCAAACTGTGTAAATCGTGCACGCACAACAATGGCACATTGCTGCTATGTAGATACTTTCTATAGCGTGTTCCAGGTTTTGGTTTTAAGATTCTCGCTGCTCTGAAGCAGTATTGGTAACCTTTCATCCGCCAGGTCGAGCGAGACATTGCGCTGAGTTCGTATATTCAGAATAGGCGGGCTTTCTTTTTTAATATCACAGAGCCAACTAGATAAGCTTGACATAAGAGGCCGGGAAAAGTCCTTTCTTGCCGTCTACCTCCCCTGTCCACCTGAAAGCGGGCCCGTCAGCAACTGCTAAATTAGTGGATTAAGTTATGAACATACCAATCATCAGAGGTCTGCTCAACTACCAGTACCCTTTGACCCTCCTTCAAGTCGAGATCACCAGATTCCTAAATGTAAATTAAAATGGACACCAAGTAGAAAGGATGGTAGAGATTTAGACACTAACCGATGACTCAAAATCATACAACGCTTCCGCCCAATCTCCCGGTTCCTCCGGTTCAGGCTCAGGCTCGGGTTGCCGTGGTGGAGCTGCAGATAATGCAGCAGCAGTTGTAGGTGGGGGCCCAAATCGACTTGAGTTATGACTTTTGGGAAACGCAGATGGGATGTTATCCACAGCACTAGGCGAATGCGTTGTATTTGATGTATTAGATTTTCTGATAGAGGAATAGAAGTTCTTTCCGGACGACATATCAACGTCATCGAATTTCTGTAATACAAGTGAAGGGAGAACGGCATCAGCGACCATTGCGAGGATCTTGATAGTTGTAAGATGAAGTATCTCGGACCTTGACGCTAGTTAAATTAGACATACTCCCTCGATCCGCAGCATTGGAGGAGCTAGTACTCCCTCCTGTGTCATGACGTTTCCCAGCACCTTGGAGCGCTGCTATCCGATCTTGTAACGAGCCACCGGATTGAGTATCATGAGCGTCTGAGTCACCATTCCGTTGCCCAGCTGACTAGCGCACAAAGCCCATTCCGAAAATTGCCAATCACCACAAAATTTAGATCGAACACCAAAAATAATGAAATCGAGAACGCACCGACTTCACACCTTGAACATTGTTCTGCATATTCTTGAACCCGCTTGACACAAACTTAGCCGCAGCATCTCCAGCACGACCAACGGTTGCAGCCGCAGCATGAACCTGGGCACTTGTTATATCTTTACGAAACGGGTTCGTATTTGCCTCTGCCGTAGCCCCATCTTGAGTAGTTGCGGCACTGAAAATTTCTGGCCGTGATTGAAAATACCTGAAATGGTATGTCATTATAGAACACCGATTGGAGATAAGATGAAACGAGTTACTCGTCGAGGAGAGTGAAGAACGCATCCTTCTCCTTTGCTCCGAGATTCGCGAAAACCATAATTGTCAAAATTTCAGCGAGACGTGTAGTTTCTAGAGGGAAAGTAACTCGTGTCAGCTAATGCTGTCACCACGAGTCACTTGACTGCTCTCAACGATCGTGAGACCAATGACATAGTCGTACTTTGCAGACAATGACTAAACACCTGGTGAGAAATCAGGTGAGAACAGATCAACATATGTATGGATGTGGTGAAGGCATTGATAGGCTCATTGTCACTCTAGCGCTACTTCAATATAGATTTATTGTGGGAATTGTGATCTTGTGTATGTGTACAAGAAGTATGAGTTCATCTTGGCACCATGTAGCAACTTGTTTATTGAATTATGATTTAAAAACTCATAGGGGGAAGGAATATACATCCTCCTATGTCATTGAATTAAGTATATACGTTCATCATCGATTCTCCTAAACACAATTTCAACCTCACACCTCTTCAATTGTAAGCACTGAGACTTCGACTTCCCCTGACGAGTCTCGTCTCTCCTATAAAGACGAAAACAGCTGTACATCATCAGTTTCTAATGTCTCACGAACCTTATGACGATGCAGCTGTATCAATATTCTGATCATCCTGGAAGGAAACGAGGTAAGAGTCAAACATGTTTACCGTTCATTAGATGGATTCAAACAAAACTCGCAACATTTTGATTCCAAGACCAAAAAATAAAATGACTGAGGGTTGAGAAAAAAAACCCTATCCTGCGCCATACTCATCTACAACAACCCGTCGCAGATTCAAGCATCCATATGTATAGGTTCAGGCCGGATCCTTTTTGATTATATTACAGTGATACATGTACAAGCCTGATTTCACACATACAGCCAGAGCTTGTCTTAAAAACTATTAAGGTTTGTGTTTTCTTCATTGATGCATGTTTGTATATCAAAGGGGAAAAAAATTAAAACAAGAGATGGAAAAAATATGAGAGAAAAACACAGGAAAAATTACATATAATAGATCATCTCGTCACAAAAAAAACACACACGCCAGCACTAGGTTTAATCACACAACCAAAGAAACCTGTAACGTAGGAAGTCAAAACAGACGGACAAAAGTCAGTTCCCGCCGTGTACACCCCAAAGGAACTGCCTCCCTCACGAAAAATAAACAAGAAAGCACAATACACGAGAAGAAAGAGAAAGAGAGGGAACAGGATCGAAGCTCTGGTGAGATATCCAGACGAAAAAATATGAGGAGTTGATCAAGGTGGTCGTCGGAACACCAAGAATAGACAAGAATTGTCCCTCCACAAAACGAATCATAGAATAAGATCGGTAAAATAAAAGATACGGACAACTAGATGCAAAAAAAATCATGAGTATGCGAAGGTTGAGACTGTGAAAATCGAATATGCACCAAATAGCGAGATCAGAAGGAAGAAGGAAAACAATAAGAGTAGAGGAGAAATACAACCACCAACCCAGCTATTAATGGGATAAGCAAACCCGAAAAACGCAAAGATAGGATGATCATGAAGTTCATTTCTTTTAACCAAGACAATCTTTACCAATTTGCTGGACCCAAGAAATCGTATTCGCCACCCCCGAGTCCTTGATCACCCATTCCGGCCATTTCACTCATACCCATTCCTCCTCCACCCAAGCCGCCCATAACGCCACCCATACCACCCATTCCGGCCATACCACCACCCATTCCGGCCATACCATTTCCCATACCGCCCATACCCATGCCATTCATTCCTCCCAATCCCATGCCACCACCCATACCACCCATGCCTTGTTGAGCAGCAGGGTTCGGCGTAGCCGACATTTGCCGTGTTGCATCACCCAATGGATATCCTGCACCCATACCAGGCCCACCACCAAACCCTCCTCCACCAGGTAGACTATTGCCTACACCACCTGAATTTCCCCAACCCATGCCCTGACCATTGAACACCGGACTTCGCTGGCCACCACCTCCACCATTACTCCCATTTCCACTCATCTGTTGCTGATTCTGATGCATAAATCTCGCAGCCTGGTTCTGCTGCTGTTGCAATATCAGTCTTTGATACTCTTCCGTACCCGGGATCGCCCCTCCTCCGCCTCCTAATCCTCCCATTCCTGAGCTTAATGACCTCGAAGGCACTCTCGGCGTCATTGGAGGTGCTGCGCCTGCTTCCGTCGGTGATCTCGTGCTCCGTGCAATACCAGGTATCGCGCCACCATTCGATCGTAACGGTACAAACATATCTCTCGTCATTCCCATTCCTCCCATGCTACCACCACCACCACCACCACCACCACCAACAGGTGAGCCATGCGGGGGCGGAACCATATTCCCAGCTTGCTGCTGCTGCTGCTGCTGCTGCCTCAACAAACGTTCTTGTTGCATCGCTATCTGCTGTGGAGTAAGACCACCCATTCCTCCATGTCCAGTATCTGGTCCGCCCATCCCTCCAGGTATTCCTCCATTACCGGCCATAGCACGTTGTTGTTGCAGCAACATCAACTGTCTCTGCTGGCTCATGTCCATGCCTACACCACCCCTCGTAGGCACCATCATTCTCGGATTCATACCTCCCATGCCACTCATTCCGCTTGTACCTGGGCCACCCATACCCATATTTCCTACTCCCATACCTTGGCCCATCATCCCTCCACCCGCTTGAGGCACAACTGGCGATCCAGGCGCACCGAATCCTCCCGCACCTGGGCCGCCCATGGCTCCACCCATAGTGCCGGGGCCATTGCCACCCCCACCAGCCACACGCGCCTGAAAAGTCGCCTGCATCTGGTTGTGTTGCACCTGCTGTCGCTGCTGCTGCTCCTGTTTCGCATACAGCGTCTGTTGGGCAACAATCATTTTCTGTACCTGCATCTGCGGCGGCATTTGCTGGAATCCTGGTACATTTCTGATCATATACTGTACGAATGGATTGTTCGGCTGTTGTAACATCGCATACATTGAATTCATCACAGCTTGAGGCATTGATCCTGCACCAGGACCTCCCATAACTCCAGGACCACCTGAACCAGGACCACTGCCCACACTACCCATACCTCCAGGATTTCCAGGATTAGCACCAGCTGGAGACATTTGTCTGGCAGCATTGGCTTGCATCTGCGCTCTCGCCTGTGCCTGCGCTTGCCTCGTACGAATATGTTCAGGCGTCATCCCACTACCAACCATACCCCCATGCATACCCATTCCTTCTAGAGTGGGCATCTGCGGTCCCAATCCAGAACCAGGATTAGGATTCCCGAGGGCAGGTGTAGGTGTCGATGAATTTGACGGTCCACCTTGTCCTGCGCCAACACCTGCATTAACACTTGCACCACTAGTGCTATTGTTCCCGACATGGCTTGAGCTACTTGTTGAACTACCAGACTTGGAATTAGGCGCTGGCGAACCACTCGTTGTCCCATTCACTGGCGTACCACCAGATACCGCACCTGTGGTTAGGTTGACTCCGTTCACGTTGGGCATAGGTGGTACAGGCGGTGCCATGAAGCTTTTATTTTCGCCGGTATCGCGTCTCTTGTTCGTCGTCACCTGTGTAGGATCTTCGATTCTGTCTCGCTTGAGAGCACTCTGCTGCTGCTGCTGCTGCTGTTGTTGTTGTTGCTGTATGGCTCTCATTCGGATAATCTCTTTGCCAAAGATATTGGGAAGTTCAGCATATAACTGGCGTATACGATCTATGGAGGTAAATTCGAGGAGTGGTGGTGGATCCATGTTGGGTAGTGTCTGAGGGACAACATGAATATTGATGGGATCAATTTGTCTGAAAATCGACGTACGGTGTAATGACCTTCGACAGCGGCAGCTAACCATGAAAGATTTGTTCTGAGACAAGTTGCATATCTAAAGGAAATGAGCACGATCTCACGATTGGAAAGTAAAAACAAACTGGATGAATCGAGGGTCATTGTCAGGGATGCCATGTGATCGGAACTGAGCAAAAACACTAATAAACGCTGTTAGAATGTGCGTTGAATGGAGAGAGATTGCAGTTCACTTTAAGAGCTCAGAATTCAATTCCAGGACTTTGGTGACTTTGGGATCATTATTGTTGGACTGGGCTGGGGGATCAAAAGTAGAGATATCTGGCGGTTGTCGTAGCTGTTGTGGTTTTTGCATAAACGTAGAGGCATTATTAGTAAATGTCATTCTAGTGCCTATTGTTCGGGATGGTGATCTTGTAGTCCGACGACTTTTTGAGCGTTTCTGTTGAGGACGTTGGGGAGCGCGCAGCTGTTGCTTCTGCGGTGGCTGCGACTTGGCGGACCTGGTAGTAGCAACCTTCCTTTCGACTTTTTTTTCGCCTCCCTTCTTCTCTTCACTCGCTTCTTCACCCTCAACTTCCAGCTCGTCAGCTGGTGGCGTCAGAGGACTCAAGGGTGAGCTCTGTCTCGAAATATCAACCTTGGTCGCTCTAATAGCCTCCTCTTCTTCCTCTTCCTCTTCCCTGGTTACTTGTTCTGGTGGAGCTGCAACATTCTCTTGTTTGACGTCATCTCCTGCATGTCCACTCTCGCCCTGCCCTGATGGTGAGTTCGTGTCCGGAACAGGCGACAACGACGAACTCCGATCGCCTTCGCCCGAATTCGGCGATGCCAATAACGCAGTATCCGTTGCAGGTGGATGGGAAGATGGGCCCGAGTCTCCAGCTGAACTACTTGATAAGTCATTACTTGTAGGCGCTGTAGGCTGAGGCTGAGTGGTCTGTATCGATGGAGTAACAGCCGGGGTCACGCTTAACGGATCCATCCCCACACTGTCCACATCCGGCGACAAATTTATCACATCCTCCAAATCATCATTCAAAAACTCCTCCGGTCTAAACTCTTGTGTATGGACTAACGTCGATTCCGTATCCACACCTCCAAGCGGGTCATCGGGACCCATAACCGAGCCACCAGACGTCGGTGGACCAAATGGATCATCGCCGCCAACATCCCAAGTGAAGGAATCAAGGGCAGCGGCAGAAGCGGAGGATTTGAGCGGTGATGTGGAAGGATGACCGAGATCAACGTGGATCATCTTACTTTCCAATTAAATACGTGACAGAAACAGGACTTGTGAGGCGTCGTCTCTCGGTAGCGTGAGAAGGTTATAGATGAAAACTAGCTCTGTTGAAATGGGTTGTTGTGTCGTCCTTGGATCGGGACTTGAGGTGCAATTGTGCTGTCAAAACGTATTTAGCCTTGTTAAAAAGCATAAAAGACATGTATTCAGCCTCTCCCATGCATTTTTACGAGCCAGAACACACTACTCACGTCTGTACACAACCAATTTATCCGACTTGAACCTTTTCACTCTTGAGGCTCTGAACTAGGTGTTGTCGTGAAGAAGCGACGTTGCTTTGGGGTTGTTTCCAAGCAGGGAATAATAAGCGACAGAGCAGAGTCGAGAAAGCAAGGATAGTTGCGTAGGAAATATACACCCCGATTTCAACGTTTGGAGGCAGTCGACTGGGTCTTCAGGTCTATGCGTGAGAGTTTTTTGTCGGAGTCTCAATACAATACCAACCATGATGCTCCCGTGTAGGGCACAGAGAACGAAAGAGAGAGATATAAAGCCTTAGTACTGAGCAAGGACAGATAGTTACTAGTATTTAGGCCAGTCCTCTGGTCTGCATTGTTGCTGCATCAGAAGTCCGCCGGCGAAACATGTTCCTGGCTAACCACAGCAACCGTCGTCCATGTGAAAACACCTCCAATCGTACGTATTCGATAGATGCCTAGCAATGAGCATGTAATAACATCATAGTAATACTTCTAATTACGCTAAACGAGTGGACGGACCCGATCGTCCGCGTATTGTACATGATTGGAGAGATACAAAGCACAAATTAGGAGCCGTGATAGTCGTGAACATGAACGTGAGAGTGATTCGTGTAGTAGTCCGCGTCCCTTTTGCCAAGTCGAGGCATTTTGATCCAAAAGAAAAATAAGAATGAAAGAAAAATAGTGGCAATGCCCTGAAACTGACGCTTTTGACAGATTGACGGGGGCCATTCTCAGGAAATTGTATTTCCGCATCATTCCAAGACCTACCCACCGTCATCCGCACAACCCGCTCCGATACTCAAACCTCATTTGCATTCCTTATACCCCCCGACCTTGAGGGCACCAAACGTCGGAAAGCATTTTGAGTTTGCTCAGGTGTAGGCTCCGCATCGCGTCCTCCAGAACCAAGCTTCATTGCATCGTGCGACACAGAATGAGGCATCGCCGCCTTTGTTGCAGCTCCCCACATTCGACTCAGAAATCCTCCAGCAATGCCAGCTCGCGAGAGGCTCGGCATCGTTGCACTCGTTGCCATCCCTATCTCCGACTTGATCGCTGCTGCTGGAGGAACCGTCACTGAACTTGATCGCCGTGCATCATTACTCCTCGGCTGGATGCTCTGAACAGGGGAATTTGAAGCCGTAACAGTATTGATTGATGAGGTATCAGACGATTTCCTAGGTCGAATATTGTTCTTGTACACATGCGTAGGAACGGGACGCAGCATAAACGGTCGCTTCGTCGGTGTCGGTTCTGCCGATCCATCTCGTTCATCTTGGCGTCGACGTTTAATAAGTGACTTCTTCTCCACTTCGATCTCATATCCATCATCGTCAGATTCATTGTTGCTAAGCCACCCCGAGGACGAAGAAGATGAGGAGCCAGTGTCGTCCACCAGCGAAGCCATATCCGAAGATGAAGTCGACGTAGATCCTGCACTCAGGCTATTAGACATCGAATTCGACGAACTAACCGGGACAGCACCGGCCTGCCGAGAAGCAGATGAACTGATGGAGGCAGACAGATGCGCTGTCGAAAGCCGTCTTGCGATTCCACGAACTGCAGATGTAATCGCTGCAGAAAATGCAGAAGGTTCTTCATCTGTTGGTGTAGGCAATTTCGTCTGTGCCTGTACCTGTAAAGCTCGAGCCTTCCCTGCCTTTGACACTTTATCAATTGCCAGTGCTCTAGCCGAACCTGAATGCATAAATGGCGCAAAATGCTTAACAGCTTCCATCTCATCGAACCGCAAATCATAATCCAAGAGATAAAGCAGTTGCTTTTCCATCAGGTTGATCTCCGCAACATCAAACATAACTGCGTAATTGGCCCAATGAACATTTTTGGGTGATGAATCGTTCAAATACTTGGCAGTTACAATGAGCGTAGCGAGAAACACTCTATGACGAGTACAAGGCATTCCTGAGCTCAAGCGTCAGCCCTTTCTCCCCTCTGTAATGTAAACGATTAAAACAAATCACCTTTGGCCACATCCGGAAGTTTACTCCTCAGCCTCTCGAGATAGATCAAGGTTGTTAGCAACGTCGGTACCTGTACATTCGAGCATTTAACAAGATGCACAATAAAATTCTCCAACGAAATCAATCTATGAGTTGATCCTTCAACCATTCGAGTAGGTACTATCCTTTTTGAAGGTAGCGATGCAGACGGAGTGTTAGGAGGAGTGGCGAGGCTCTGTCTCGAAGTATCCATAGAAGATTCACTAACACTGACAGACATACTACCACTTGTCGTCGATGACGAACAATCACTGCTGCCATCCCCAGATGAATCGGCATTATTCGATGTTGACAGTGAGGAGGAAGACGAAGTCCCCGGCAGGGCATCATCTATATGAATGACACTCGCTGCACTGTTCGCGACATAATGTATCATATCCAACGAAACTCGTTGTTGCAATAGTGATACCAGCCTTGAATTATGCATAGATGCAGGTAACAGAGAAGCAGGATGCTTACGACCCGGATGCCCAAGAAGATGAGTCGTTGCCGGCATAACCACAAATCCACAGGAAAGAAACAAGTTCTATATGCGTACGACGTGGCAAAAGAGAGGATGATTTTTGCGTAGTAGATGTCAGAACCCGTCAAAGGAATATGTGGTAATCCTGGGTCGGCGAGGAGCAGCCGTTCAAGTTTGAATGCCAAAAAGTGGGTACGTCACCCCGTCTAGGGATGTGGTGTGTGGTAAGAGGAAAGGAAGGTGGGGAAAGGGAACAAGAGACACATTGTTTCGGCCTGGCTGTGTTTTTCAACATATCTACATCAGAGACAAATCCTGCCACGCGAGCATCTGGAGGAGTCTGTCGATCTACTAGCAAAAATGATATCATAGTCAGTAATAGACACATTAATTGATTAAATTTGTCACGTACGATCTGCAAAGCATAATTCAGGCTGGCCAGAGTTCGCTGGCAACTCCGTGTACTGGCTTGTACTCAAAAAAGTCTTTCGAGGATCTCGGTTTGAGCTCGGTTTGAAACAGCGTGTCATCAAAAGTAATAATGAGTATGTTCTCACGCGATGATTTTGGAATTTCTATTCCGCAAACTAGTACTAGGACGCAGAATAAGGCCTGAGGAAAATTGTAAAGTGTAGACGAAGCTTACTATTAGATAGGTAGGGGGAAAGTGACAAAGGTAATTATAGAAGGTATATCTGTATTCGAAATTGACACGCTCCTGTACAGTGGAGTGTTGGGATGAAGAATTGCTCAGACAGGTTTCATAATGAGTTTATATTTCATAGCGACAGGTACAGAGTTGGTACAGTTTCAAAGAATGTACTCCCTTTTTCTAGTCAGCACATCGGGTAAAAGATGACTGCCGTCTTCATCGACCACACTCGTCCCGTTGATATTGTCATAACATCTGATAATTCAGTAGGAGACGATCGATTAATTGTCTTGAGATCACAAATTATCTGTCTCTTAATCCTGCTTCCCCTCTTCCTTTGCGGCTCGGACACGCTCTCCAATCTGGGTTCCAACACAATATAAAATGCTACCAAGTAGCACAAAGGCGGCACCACTCCACATCACTCGATAGTTAACCGCCCTTGCTTTTGTACCATCCACACCTGGAATGATGCCGGCACCAAGAACGCTGAGAAGTAGACTGACAGCCTTCCTGACGACCAGGATAAGAGTCACTGTCAAGGAACTAACACGCGTCGTAAGCCTGTGTACACCAGAAGCACAAATGAGCTGAGTCCCAGTGTTGATTAACAAGGGCACCAATACATGAGGAACGTGGTAAGAAAAGTGTAAGAATCTGTCCCGACTCTGGGCCTGAGATGGTACCACAAATGTCGCGTCTTGAGGCGCCAGAAAGGGAGCGATGGCAGATGGAACAGGAAGCGATGCAGACCAGACAGTTCCAGGGCCATTTGACACAAGATGCACCTGGGCTCCTATGTCTTGTCGAAGGAAAATGAACATGGGAAGGGAAAGGAAGTGAAGATAGAAGAGCGACTCTTGCCATTGAGGAGCCTGAAAATCAAACTTCGCTGACGCATCTTTGTTTGAGAGTTGGGGTCGGCCATAAGTGGTATAAGTCCAGTCTTGGACAAGTCCAAGGAAACCCGCAAAAAACAAGGCCAAGGTTAGTATTGCAATTCCTGTTATATAATTCCCAAAATCGCCAGTAGTAGTAGTAAATCCAGAGGTGCGTGTGGACGGGATAGCAGAGAATGTTGTCAGAAGCACACCAATCGTAACAATAAATACAGAGAGAACTTGTATCCGGTTGTATCTATGAACGTGTTAGTATGTTTCCATGAAAGAGTCTTCGTCAAGACTAACTTTTTACCACGCAGCAGCCATCCAAGTGTCATGCTCACAACCAATCCAGAGCTCCTGAAGATGATGTGGACACTCATGGGTATTTGGTACCTGAACACGGCATTGTTCAGCACAGAAACCAGGTAAAAGAGCCCAACTTGAATTAGGTACGGCGTCAGAGGTATACGTCGTGGCTTGAAACGCGGTCCATATCGTGTCCAGGTGATGTGTCGAGGAAGACCGTGCAGCGAGATCAATACGAACTGGAAGAAGGTGATGAGAGAACCGGCGTAAGGATATTGTGATGTCAGCTGTTCCAATGTGATTGCATTACTGTTTTCGACACGTCAATGGATTGTATTACGGAACACAACGATACTCACCTACAGCAGCCACCAAAAACAAAACCCAGGGTCACTGTCCAGTCATAAACAAGGTGAAAGACCATAACAACCCGCAAGCTGAGAAGGTAAATAACCCTGGCGCTTCGTTACCATCGTGCATGATCAGAGCCTCAACGTGGTTCCGGACTCTATTTATACACTGCAACAGCTAGTGCTACTCACTGCCTTTGTTGCTCTGCAATCCTGACTGAAGTAAAGTATTGACTTTAGCTACCCAGAGGATACCTGTAAGATCCTTCTCTTTGATCTCTAGGGGAACAGGCGAGGGTTGAAGAACGTAGATTTGTTGCTTTGCAACGGATCAATTAGACTGCGATCGAGCAACGGTATTCCTGATTTTTGAAAATATATTCAAACACTACTGTAATGTCTGAATAATGGTTAAATCTCATACATGCAATATTGAAGCATAAAACACCATACATTTCTACAATAACATCGAAGGATGAATAAACATTACAATGATGTTTAAATAGGACATTTGTACTGTTTATATTCTGCCATAGTATCTAGAGCAAGAGGTATGTGAAATAGTGTCCAAGGAATGAGAAAGTGAAAGTTTGCAGTCAGTTTTAGTGTCAAATTGGATACTTTTCTTCTCACCATCATTACTGGAATCCACACCGTTCAATTTGAGCGTTTCTAACCGGGGGGACTCTCTGGCACACCACTTCCGCTACCAGGGGATAGAAAAGTATCGGTAAACGGGCTTATAAAGCTGTCTTATGATCCCTCTTAAGAATATGAGGCCATGGATGAGAATCTTATGGTCATTCACTACTTAAGGTCTCGTACAGGCCTCATGATTCCCTGTGCACAGCTGGTAATTATATAGAGGAAAACCGATAGAACATGATAAGTAAACATAGCAATGCGAAAGAACTTCTGAGTCATAACTCCTGTCTCAATGCATCCAACTCGTCGTCTAGCTCTTGTTGTGTCATCTTTTGGCGGGAACTTCTGCCCCCTTTCCTTCTGGCACTTCTTGAGTTTCGTGTATCTCGATTGTGCCTCCCCAGCCCTCCACTCCTTCTACTACTATCTGAGTCTACTTTCGACAGCGATAAACGCTCCCGCAGGGATCCTGAGCCTAATTCTTCTTCGCGGTCATCCGCAAATTTCCAGATTCCGCGTTCTCCTTGCGTTCGGTGCGTCTTCTTTGGATTGAGATCGAAAAGATTGGAGTCAGAAAATTGGTTAATCAGGGTCTTCCCGTCCTTTGCAATGTAATCCGACCGCATCTTTGATGGAGGAGATGCAGGAGCCTCATCCACTTCATCTATTGACTGAGCTTCATCTATGTCAGAAGCCTGCCGAAGCTGATCCAGTTCAGCATCTAATCGTTGTCTTTCTGTGTCTTCATTGACGGCAATCCAGTCAACGTCGTCCTTTCGAGCTCTCTTAGCGGGAGGTAGATCGCGGCCATTGAAAGATTCCTTTCCTGCTTCAACTCCGTGCCGCTTATAGAACTCGCTCTCCTTTTTGGCACCCCTTTTCTTCACGTCATCGGGCTTTGCCCATCGCATTCTAAGCACCCCTTTAAGCCCTTCACTTTTTCCTAGGGTCTTGTTTATTCGCGCCTCTGCTGGCCACAAGGAAATCGGGATGGGTTTTGCAGTCACGAACTCATCAGGATCTGGATCCTCCATAGAAGATTTCTGAAGTGAGCCAAAGGCAGCACGAGCAAGGGAGTTAGATTTGTAGACGAAAATACAGGTTTGATCATTGACCCATTCGAGGCCAAGTGGTGTGGTACCGAAGTATTTAGCGTAGGCGAATAATCGTGCAGTTGGGAGGTGGGATATGGGAGCACCTTGCAAAAAAATGGCATTCGCTCTATAACCAATTTCTGATTCGGAAGTCAAACGATGAAACAAGAGCAGTGGGGCATGACTAGCCTTCCATTTCAATGTCGCTGTCTTCCAAGGCTTCATTCACAGGTTCCGTACTGCCAAAGACGATTTCCTCTTCATCCTCGCGCTTACGCTGTACAAGAATTCGATGTGAATCATGGATTATTCCACCAGGTCACAGCCGCGTGTAGTAGGGAAGTTGGGAGGCGTTTACATTCAGAGCCACAGAACAAACAGCGTCAGATAGATAACAATGCTGGAATCAGGCTTTGCATCTCAAAGAATGAAGACTATTTTAAAGAGGACATACCTTAGAACTCTGCGCTTCGGCGAGAAGATAAATTTTTGTAGTACCTATTCGGCTGGCCAGGTTAGAACGTGGATCTTCCTCGTTTGTAGTTGGGATTTGCTGTTCGTAAGCAGTAGAATTATCATAAGATAGTATGTTTCCTGGTTCATTGGCTGGTGATGCAAGGTCTGTGGCAACGTCCATGGCTGGGGTGGTGGTGAGAGTGGAGTGCTGTGACGGACATCAAAATTGATGGCAAACAAACAGATCTATTTTGACTTTGTTTCTGCTCTAACTCGTCAGTCTAGTGCCTTCTTCTCGAGACTGCGAAACGGAACAATGTCGGAGACAGCCGAACCTGCTGTAAAAAATCATAAATCCCACCGGAAAGACAAACGTTAGTTTCAATGCAATTAGTAGACTTTTGGCCTAACAAATCGAATTAGCCTGGGATACAGATGATATTGACCAGTACGCTTGCTTTCACCCTCACTACTATATCTAATGTATAATGACTCTATAGTGTGAGATTTTTAGGTTTGCGTTTACTTCATATCTGATCTGAATTCTCTCAGTGGAAAATTCAACCTTTTGCGCAAACGGATAATAAGAGCGGAGCTTTCACAGAAGAGTCGTCTTTTGCCACCCTTTTCCCAAAGTATCGGGAAAATTACTTGCGAGAAGCATGGAGTGCTGTAACAAAGGCTCTAGAGACTCATGTAAGCGTGACTGCCTCTACTCGTACTTCCCTGAATCGACCACCTCGATCCTATCTATGCTCCATTATTGGCAGGGCGTTTCTTGTACACTCGATTTGGTCAATGGTTCAATGTCCGTTCGGACTACACGCAAAACCTACGATCCTTATATCATTTTGAAAGCGCGCGATTTGATAAAGTTACTCGCTCGTGGTGTAGCAGTCAATCAAGCTGTGAAAGTTCTTGACGACAACATGGCGTGCGATATTATAAAGATTGGAAATCTAGTTCGGAATAAGGAAAGATTCGTAAAACGTAGACAGAGAATTATAGGACCGGATGGTAGCACGTTGAAGGTACGTTTATTCATTGAATCTATTCAGTTATATGCTGAAAACAAGGTCCGAAATAGGCGATTGAGCTACTTACCCAATGTTATGTCCTCGTACAAGGAAATACAGTCAGTGTGATGGGACCGTACAAATCTCTCAAGGAAGTGAGAAGAATAGTTCTTGACTGTATGAAAAACATTCACCCTATCTATCGAATTAAGGTATGTTCTTGTTACCACTGGTATGCGGAGTGCTGTTATAACCTACTCTTCAGGAACTCATGATTAGGAAAGAGCTTGCAAAGGATCCTAAACTAGCAAATGAATCTTGGGATCGTTTCCTTCCCCAGTTCCGCAAGCGCCATCTCAAAACTTCAGAGAAAACAGCGAAGAAGAACGAAAAGCTACAGGTTAAAGCAGAGGCTCGTACGGCTGCTGGTCTTGTAGCAAACGCGGACGAGGCGAAGAAAGAAGCGAGAAAAGAAAAGGACAAGAAAAAAGTGTATACGCCGTTCCCGCCGGCTCAACAACCTCGAAAGGTCTGTAGTATCTCTAATGATTTAATTGTTCTTCGTCCGCTCTCGCCAAGTGAAGGTGACTCGGTGGCATCCACTGGAGTGTGTTGCATCAGTTCCGCAAGGCCCAGCAATATCCTATTTCAACCAAACCTCTTCTGTTTGCCTCGGGTGGATATTTACATTGCTTTTTTTTCTCAGGTCGACCTTCAATTAGAAACTGGAGAGTATTTCCTGAAAGCACGCGAGAAAGAAGCACGAGAAACACAACGGCGGAAGCAACAGGTCAGATCATTTCTACATCACTAACGCCTTATAAGCCTCATATGCTCTGTCCCTAAGCAACTGGAAACTACAGCAAAACGAAAAGAGAAAAGGGCGGAGGTCTTTGTTGCCCCTGCAGAGAAAGCCGAAATTACCGTCGAAGAACGGCTCAAAAGGAAACGCTCCGCAGTCGCAGGCCTCAACGAAGGGGAGATAGTTACAAATCCTGAATCAGAGAAGCGAAAGAAGAAAAGAAAGCATCGTCATGAGGGCGACTAGATTCGTGAGCACTAAAAGCATCATTCCTTATATCGCGCCAATAGTTCATAATTACTACCATAACACTCCTCATTCGACTGGACAATACATGTACTGTGTTCTGCTCATTCTTTGTGTGTATGTGTGTACGATTATCAAGCCGAACACTCCCAACTCTCCAGGAATGCTGTGAAGATAGGGATCTATCATATACGATTGGTAGATTTGAGTTCTTAATTCGCAGAGTACTCATGCTGCCTAGCTCAGATTACTTTGAATATAAACAATTACATGCCGCCCTAAGGCTCCAAGCTGGAGGTTCAGGAAACATCTTGTCATAGACAACAGCCATAGCATGATGTGATATTTATGATGATCACCTTCCTAAAAGATAGTTCAAGGCCTGGTCGTGTCGTAGATCACCACTTTTGATTGTGAAGTGATCGAGCAAAATCATCTTGCCAATCGCCGGGAGAATCGAGAATTTTTGGGAACAGATCGGGGTTGCTAGGTTCAGATATGTATCTTCGATGCTACTATGCTCAATTAGATAGGAAGGATTATTCTGGGCTTTATTTCATTGTTATCTTTTGTAGACACTGTTGATCATTGTTAGGGGCAGTAAAGGTATATATTAGAGAGATGACAAGATAAATAAATTCTTCTACAAACGCTTTATTCTGACGACTTCTTTTTTGTCAACTCATTGGATGATGCAGCAGTGGCTTTCTCTGCTGCCTTTTTGGCCTTTTTGGCTGCTTTGCGAGCCTTATGATCCTCTTCAGTCTCCTGCAAGGAAAAAGATTATTGATTATTTCTGGTAACGATCATATAGTAATATAGTACTCGCCTTGTCATGCGACTCTTCGGTTACAGCATGAATATCACTTTCCCTCCTTTTGCGCTTCTTTTCTTTCTTAGACTCCCTTTCTTCTTCTGCCTCACCATCGACATCCATTTTCTCGGTGTCATCTTTCTGTGCCTTTTTTTTGGCCCTCTTTTCCTCCTTTGCCCTCTTCTTATCTTCCTTGACTTGAAGTGCTGCATCCACAGCGGCCTGTATAGGGCTATCACGTTGTGTTGAAACAAAGTCCACAGCATCCGCCTTGGCATTGTATGTTTTGGTAGAGCCTCCCATTGAAAACCGTGACTGGTTCTTGTTGCCATTTGATGCAAACCGATTTACACCGCCGAGCTCAGACTGATGTTCAAGAGCTCGGAGACGAGACTCAAGCTTTGTGCGATTCTCGATACCGATGGCTGATGCTGACTCTTCAGATTTGCCTTCGGCATCGGTAAGGGCATCGACACGTATTGACAAGGCAGCTTTGGTTGCGACCATACGCGCCATCTATCAAAAGGAGATAATCGAGATGGGCCAACAAAAAAAGATTCATTCATACCTTTCCTTTCAATTTTGGTGGTGCTTGACCAATTAACGAGGCCTGGAAAGATTTGATTAGAGAATGAAGTCACTATCTCGAGATTGTACACACATGATATATGAGACCATATTTGGGCGTATCATGCTTGGTTTTGAGAGCACGAAATAGGGCCTTCTCAGCACCGAGAATCTGTACCGTACTAGCTGGATGCTTTGCGAGGCTCAGTAGGCTACCAGCATGGCTAATTAGTCGGGCGCCAACAAGTTCACCAACAAGAGCGGTGAGATTGGGTGCAATGGCGTTCATACGGTTTCGAAGATATTCGGCGAGCTGGGTACGGTATGTAGAGATGGAGATGACTTGATCACAAAGGGAGTTGATATGCGCAATATCAGAGTCTGAGATTTCAGTGCCCATGGAAATTTCAGCAGCTGCTTTGAGAACAGCTTCAAGATCTTCGGGGAGGATGCTGGAGAAGTCCGTCGATGCTGCATTGGTCCGAAAACCTGACATAATGATGAACGAAGTTATGAAAGCAGGAAAGATTTACATACCCATGTGTCGGATGACTTTAGCATAAGCAATATTGTCGGAGATGATTTTGGCCATTTCAGGGAAGTGCCAGCCATACCATTCCTTGATATTTGGGCATGAAGGTTTATTCTAGATAGGAAGACTCGGACGAACCTTGACGCGCATGGCGTAGATATTAATTTCTTTGTCGAGATCATCAAGTAAAGCAATTGCTTGGACAACCATCGTGTCGACTTTGTCAGGGGAGAATTTAAGTTTAAACCTGAGTCATGTCAGTGAATCCAATCGACCAAACTCGTTCTCGCGACTAACCGTGATAATGAGTGGGAGAGACCAAGGCTCATCGTAGCCAAATCTTTGGGATCAAGGCCATCCATCAGTGCAGCAAGCTGACTTCGAATGCCACGCCAGAGTTCAATGGAGCCCTCTGACTGTACAGAAACATTGATGTTTAATTTCTTCGAAATCGAACGTCCTGTGTAAAAGCGGAACGGAATTCAGATGAAGAACAAACCCCTGGGGCACACCCACCAAGATTCTGGTCTACAACTACGAGCGACTCCTTTCCCTTCCCCTTGTTGATAACCTCATCCGTCAAGAATTGCTTTAACCCCTTTCCGAGCTTTCCTCCTTGAAGGGCAGTGATGTCTTCTACGGCAGTCGCAGTGGATGTGAACCGATGTAACGCTTTTAGTTTGAGGCTTATTAAGATCGTAGATAACAAAGTCAAAATCCTCCATTCTGTGGAGTTCAAAGCAAACGTACAGTTTGTTGGCCTTCTCTGGGCTTTCGAATTCTTTCCATAGGTCTGCATTCTCGAGTTTGGCGCTATCAGAAACTTTGAAGAGACAGAACCCCAGCGCTGTTTCGTATAGCACGAGCATTGTTGCATACAAAAACACAGATAAGTGAGAAAACAAAAAATATGTATCTTCCAAAATCGAAGATGATAGGTGACTTTTTCCGGCGTGGAATTTTCATCTGCAGAACTCATTTTAGATCGTGGGATGTTACTTCCATTGCAGGACTTGTTTGATTGACACTCAAAAGTAGGATACTTTTCTAGGGAGCTTGCGTCTTCCCTCACAGGAGAAAAATGTGCAGGTACCTGTATACAAACATCTTATTATATGGTCTATCTAGCTTCATAGGGGTGATTGTGTGCACTGTTCTGGGGTGTCGCAAAGTGTTCTTGGTACTCAGGAAAAAAGAAGGCTAAAATACGCTTACTCCACTACGAAAAGTGTAGTTTACATGATGACTTCATGGCCGCAGACCCTACAAGCACTCTATATATGGCGACCCAATGTCTGGATGAATTTCTGATCCATCGATAGGGCTTGTTCCTGTCTTCCAGCATGCACATACCAGTCACTTTCCTGATTGAAGTTCAAGACGATGATTTCCTCCTCATTGATCTGTCAGTTGTCATGGTTTGTGGTATTGACAGTTGCATGCTAAGCGCCATCATCATTGTCGCCCTGGACCTGAACATTGGTATTGACCTCGTTATCGCTCTCGGTGACATCCTTTCTGATGCCGGATGATTTCTGCCCTCCCCGAGATATCAACCATCTATCGTGTTTGAAACGCACCGAAAGAGGCAGTACTGTCCTGGCTTACCCGGACGGAAGATGCGATAATCTCTGCTTGTGCGCACTCTCCTATGAAGTCTTCTTTCGTGATCCTCTTTCCTGTTTCTCTAACACCTGGAGTTACTCGAATCTTCTTCTTAACAAGGCCATTGTCACGTAGATCCTGTCATCAACAACTACATGATGATCTCAAAGTGTAGCAGCAATTCAGCAAGCTATTGTAATAAGTTACTGTAATGGAAAAGTGCAAAGGTTTATTGTATCACCCGATGGGAAAGAAGAACACAGCGTCAATGTGTTGATTTTCCTCCAGTAACTTTGCACCTGCTCGAGCAATAGCCAGTTCCAGCTGGTCCTTCATTGACATGTCGACGCGTTAGTCACCAAACTCGTGGTGATGGTGATACACCGAGTATCAGGGCAGTAATCATCATGTATGTTTTAATGAATCTAAGATTGCTCTCGACTGTAGCTTCACGAAGGATATCGATGCCTGATCTCTGGGAGAAATATTCCCTCGGCGTGGAAAAAAAGCCACAAATCAGACTGGCAATACTGGTTGCTGGTGGTCTATACCAAGGAACTACAACTGACAGTATATGCCACTCGCATCAGGGAACATGAACATGCTGATAGAGAGACAAATAAGTGATGAGCAAAAGGCTCTTCAGTTTGCTTTATCGAGAACGATATCGAGGAAAATTGCAACCATTCCTTACAAGCCAATCTTTCTCTTCGATAACTCCACACCCGGTTACTGTCTAATTTGTGAGGATTTTGAAAATTACACCTTGATCACGAGAATAGATTTGTTGTGTGAGAGAATACCAAGTAATTCATTGTTACCAGATTTTTCTCCCAGTGTTATTGAATGTGCTTATGTGGAATGGAATACATGAGAGGCGAGTGTTTTGAGTGACTGTTGTACGGGTATCTGTACTTCGAAATTAGTGATCAAACGATCCTTATGGTGATTAAATCGTGCATGATATAAATCTCGTATGAAGGTACCTGACTACTGAAATCAGTTATGTGATATGACGGCGTGGGCCCATCAATAATGTTCTCGTCACCATTAGATTGCAATCAATTATAAACTTTCAAATCAAGCGGGAGGGATTTTTGTTTGTGTATGTCTGTTTGCAAACAACCCGACTTGCCAACGGTGCAGCCAACGGTGTAATGGTGTTTTCTTCAATCTCCGTGCTCGGCCCTTCAGCCAGACGAGACATGTTTTACTATTTCTATCAAACAATGTACAGATTACGTAAATCCGTCGTTGGATAGACGGAATGCAACGTTTCCCATGGCAATGATCGGGGCAGACCGACGATTGGGGTTGTTCTCAGGTACATATATTTGACCGTCGTCTTGCAATGGAACCCCTACATCTTTGCGATTTCCTCTCATCCTTTTGTGCCCTGGTGAGTGAGTGAGTTCATCTTGTTTTTGTTCGCCGTTGAAATTCCCTCTTGACACTTTGCAGACGTTCTCTTTGGGCTTGCCTGGTCGCTTGTCCCTTGGAACTCTTTTGATTTTTCGTGATCTTCACATTCTTCGAGCGGGCTTCTTTCCAGCAGTACAGCGATCCTTCTTCTTCGTTCAAGATGCTGCAGCTTTTTTCTCTTATCTGTCTGGCTCTTACGGCTTTCCCTCTTTCAATTTCTGCAGCTCCTGCCCGTGGGAGACGTGCGGCTATAGACGTTACGGTGTTCAGTAAGCCATTCTCTCCCTAGGCGTAAATTTTGCTCAAGAGAAGTCGTGTGCCACAGAATTTGCTGATGTCTTGGAACAGTTTGAGAATGATTTCTACTCTCAAGCTCTTCAAAAATTCCAAGAGCAGGATTTCGTCTCTGTTGGCTTTAGTTCGAGTACAGTCTTCGTAGAACAACTCAAGATTATTCAGGGGGACGAATCTACTCATTCCACCGTTCTACAAGACGCTTTGCAGTCTTTTGGAGAGACTCCTATCACCAGCTGCAAGTTTAACTTCGATTCTGTGCTGACGGATGTCGCAACTATGGTTTCTACAGCGCGTGTCGTTGAGAACGTCGGTGTAATGGCGTACCTGGGCGGAGCGACTCTCATTACTGATACTGTCCTCCTCGCTGCTGCTGGCACAATCTTGACCGTTGAAGCCCGCCATCAAACGTTGTTGAACATCATGTCTGGGAGTGGAACTGCTATCCCAGCTGCTTTCGATATGGCACTCAGGCCTGAGGAAGTTCTTTCCATCGTAGCGCCATTTTTCGACGGTGCCTGTGATCTTGGTATCCCGGCCAATCCGACATTGACCATCACAAATACAGGATCAGTTGGTCCTGGTACTGTCCTGTCGTTTTCTTCCTCAGCTCTTAATGGTACAGTCTCCCAGGACGTAGACGTAAGTTTCCTCTCGTTCATTCGGTTTCTCAATGACTTATCAAACATTGATGTACAGAAATTATTCTGCCAAATGATGTTTGGAGGCACACCGATGTCTATTTCTCTTCCTATGAGCCAATGCATTGTTCCTGATGGTATCAACGGTCCCGTCGCTATCTGGATCACATCCGACAATCAACCCCTCCTTAACAACGTCCGCGATCGTGCTTCGTCTCAGTTGGTCGCCGGACCGACAATCGCTTTCATCGACACTCAGCCTCAAGTGCTTGGTCAACTCGTCCGAAATGGTGGGGTCACATCCTCGAGCAGCAGCGGCAGTTCTACTGTAATTGCCTCTGCCAGTACCTCGACCAGTACTACGACTATCTCCCCTGCAGAAGCTTCGGCCATCATCGCGAGCGTCTCTTCTGAATCTGCCTCTGCCATAGCAACGGCTTCAGTCTCCGCTTCAGTCTCAACCACTGATAGCGCTGCTACTGCTGCTCCAACTGTCAACAACTCTGCCACTAATAAAACCCCAGGCAAACCCAACTTGTTCATGGGCCCATCCTCTGACGGTAAAACTATCGTCATAGGCTGGAATAATTCTCCAGCTCAATAAAGGTGGAGATGTATGTGGGAAAGTTGTAAATTTTTTTGGTAACAACCGCCTCACTTTACGCCTCGGCAAGCCTGCAAGCCAGGCTAGGATCTACTTTAGTGATCGCTAGGGGTTCCTTTGCTCTACAGTATTATTAGTTAATTCGTTCCCGCTTCGTATCGCACGTAGGGGGTTGGTTTATTTATTTGATCATTGAATATTCCGATAGCAATAAATTGCGTAGATATGTATGCGACTTGAAGGCGGGAACAAGGAACAAGGAATCATCTCGGAAACGTTAAAGGGACCTACTAGAGTCACGGGTCCGTGTCTCTAGTAGGTCCTGACGTTAAATGGCGTGATTATATAATCTTCCTCTGTCCGGACTCGCTCTTAACCTCGTTCTTAACTTGTACTATTGCTTCTTCTCCCGTTCCATTATGACCAGTACTAGCACATCCTGGATGCCTGCTCAGGGAAATTTTCCTGTTTCAATTGGATCTTCCCTGAGTCGTGCCTTGAGGGCACGCAAGCAGGGCGGAACGTCATCTACGACGAACCCCAAGCGGAATCTTCCCTCCAGGGATTTCTACTCTTTTCGCTGTGGGGAATAAAATAACCCTTTATCTTCTGAGAATTCAACCATCTTTGAATTTGCTTTCAGATAACTTCAAGCCGCCTGCCATTGATTCGACGAAAACAGGCACGATGGAATTGAAGAAAGGGAAAGAGAAGACCCACTTTATAGTAGAACATTCGAGCTCCCAGGTCCTTATTGCAAGTATTTTGAGTCCGTATTATGCTGACGGTATATGGTAGGCTGGCGAATCGTATGTTTTTGCAGGCGGCGAAACCCAGGCCAAGGATTGGGACGTTGTATTAATTTACGATGATGAGACTGGTGTAAGTTCCTTAGTGCTCTCATATCTTCTGTCGCAACATACTGATTTGGCGGGTAAGACATATACCTTGGAGAAACTAGACTCTTTCCTCAATCTGACATTGGAACGGAAACGGACGTCAGCAGCACCAGTCCCATCCTGTACGCCTATATTCAGGATCACATTCGTGCTTTGACTGATATGTTTGTGTCTAGCTGCCGCACCACCCGCAAGTGATATGAATACAGAAGACGGAGACCTCGAAAAGGAACTCCTCGGTCTAGCAGAGATGACCTCGGTCCCAAAATCAAGACCCTCCCGACTTCCATCCCAAAGGGAGGAGGAGGAAGAAGAGGAAGAAGAGGGAGAACTTATACCTACACCTTCTATTCAGGACTCAGCACCCCATCCACCGAAACAAGAGCCGTTCACGAAGCCCAATGCTCGTCCCACTAAACCTATACCCACGCCACGTCCTTCCGTATCCACTAGCGCTAATACAATTGAAATGGCGCCGCCACACATGGTCAATGCTCCATCGTCAGCCACATTACCGAAACAGACAGTTGCTCAGAGGTCTAAAAAGAGGAAAGAGCCAGAATCTTCTGATCGTCAGAGTGATCCGGAAGTTGAGGTTCTGACATTCGGAAAGCCAACAAAGCGTGCAAAGGGTTCCACTACTTCCGCTCCTATCTTGCTGCCACAGGCACCACCAAGTTTTGCTCTTCCAGGTACTTCCGACTCTGGATTTTTCCAACCTCCTCCAGCTCCTACTCCTGCGAACAAACCCCCGAAAGGAAACCAGAATCCTTCGTTATCTGGTGGGGCTGATGAGGACTCTGAAGAAGAGTGGGAGGAAGTCGCTAATGCTGATCCTCCACCCCGCGCTCTCAGCTACCACAGCGATGAAGGAGACATCGAAGATGGTCTGTTTGGAGACGAAGACGGAGATGCCAACCTCGATGATGAGCTAGCTGCTCAGTTGAACGCAGAGTTGGGAGGAGACTTCTTAGAAGCGGCTTTGAGCGAACCCCAAACACCATCAGCCAAAATACCCCTATCTTGGGATCAACTTGCCGCTACCACTGGTGATCCAGGCGGTATCGCAGAAGATGATTCGGATGATGACTTCTCATCGAGTGATGACAGTGATGATGATTAAGACGGGAGGACCGTGTTATATAGACTAGTGATTTTGAGGAAATGCATCTTTCTCATGGACACTTTACAATATAGCGACTCAAACCGCTGACCCCGGTTATTGCATCATTCGTGGGTGTCATCTTCTACAGAACTGGTCCGTATTCTTGGATAGAAACACAATATTCGGTTCAAGTCATGGCCTTAATATCTCTGCTGTGCACTCTCCGTTACCCACGCAGCGCTCCCGCCACCCCCACACGACAGAAATCAAGATTGCGGGGACTCCAATTACCGGAGCTAAACCAAGCCATAAACCAAGTCTTAATTTTAAATATACCACGGGTTCAAAAGAAATTCTCTATTGGAGACTTCTAAATATACTATACTATATTTACTGCGTAGTGGAACTGAAACTGGTAAGGCTGAGGACCGATCATGGTGAGGAGATCCTTCCCAGTCCACCATCTAAGACACATATAGGATTAAAACAAGGTGGCATGTCCACGTAACAAGACACTAGTTACACATATCACCAAGAACTCGTTTTGATGTGTATCGTCAATTGAGAGGCAGATTGACTGATGTCATCTTATTTCAACGAGCCTTGATGATGAAATGATAGATCAAACGAATTCTGAGTGAGGAGTTGACACCGAGGAGTAAAGAGATTTGCCGAAGCAGGTAGCCATTATAGGTAAGAGCAGAACCCGGAGAGGGGAAGATTTCGGAAGTCTGACTCAAGTGATTCGATCCCATTTCTGCTAACTAGTCAATTACCCCAACAAAGCTGGGACAAAGCTGGGAGTGCGGGGAAGCGGATAAGGCAGATGGCACATCATTGTGGTGGATGCTGGGTGGATTACCGAAAAGGCTATGGAATTGACAAGACAAGAGGCGAATGGCGAAAGAACCACAAAACGGATGGAATATGATGCAAAAGTGACGGATAGACATCTAGTATGCCGCGGATGCGAAGATAGAATGTGATGTGTCCGCTGTGAGCGAGTGGTTGTGATTCTCGCGATGCTGATGCTGTGCTGCAGCCTGTCGGGCAAAGAAAGGCGAGTTTTGGGTGATGGGCCCATTCTTTGCATAGAATGACGTCGAGGCTGACTGTTGCTGCTGCTGCTGCATGATGGCGAGATAGAAGGGATCGGTAGATGTGAACACCGATGCCGAGGATGGCGATGGCTCAACCGACAACGGGAGGAAAGACGATAAATGGGCCTGAGAGTGAGCGGATGAAGTGGGCTGTAGCGGGGAGACGGGAGATGAGGGCATGAGAGATTCCTCGACCATGCGCTCGTCGTCTTCCATGGTCACCTCGTCTGTCTGCTGCGAGAAAGAAAAGTTGGAAGATGGTGTTCGTGCGACAGGGGTATTACAAGTGTGAGAATTGCGTTTTGGGATTTGTCCTGCACTAGCGAAGAGGGTCTGTGCAAGCTGGGCCTGGTAGAAAGTGAGCAGGGCGACATGCAAGCAACAACCAGACTTACTTGGAGAGCAGCCAGATCTATGGCTTCCTGGCCAATGTGGGAGGAGGAGAACGAGGAAACGAGGTCATCGACGGAGAGACTCATGTTGGGGTGAGCCTCCCCCTGAGGGCACGTCTATATAAACAATCTATCCCTAGACTCCGGTCCGGCTTCGATCCGTCAGATCCCATCATCACACACAAACACTCGCCTGGAATATCCATCCACCTTCGCTAATCACTTGATCAAAGTCCATGCTGAGACTTCCAAAACAGATACAGCAGACAAAGCCTGGAAAATCAACACAGCAATAGCTGCTGTTCCAGAAGGTCTCCATCAGCTCCGATCATCACCGGCATGAACTGTTGTTACTCCATCTTGGTTTTCGGTGATCTTATTGCTCCTCAAATACACTCGAATCGGCAGTGTGTTCTCTCCGGTCTACTTGTACCGTCCTTGTGCTACGGATTGTGATCACGTCATTAGCGGACTTGTGTATATTTCTGAAACAATACTACTACTATATCTATCCACTGGCGTCAGAACCAAACTATGCTTGGTATAGATTATGATGCAATAGAACTCCGATATTGTTCTATCCCCTCTCCTTATTTTTGAGAAACATCAAACTTGTCGTGCTGGACGGATCACATCTGCCCCATCATTAGTGTTTCAGGGCTGGCAACAAATAATCACTTGTTTGTTGATCGTTTTGATACCAATAAAATTTCATTTTGCCATATCATTAGTCAAAGTAAAAAGATAAATTTACAAGCATACG
>Ga0153946_1000141_pt1 | contig 27536 bp, 35 predicted proteins | sample TSNJ030MetaG_FD_104751 | JGI IMG/M metagenome (GOLD analysis project Ga0153946, IMG submission 104751) | Attine ant fungus gardens microbial communities from New Jersey, USA - TSNJ030 MetaG | ecosystem: Host-associated > Fungi > Mycelium > Unclassified | place: USA: New Jersey, Wharton State... | reverse complement strand
GATAGACATCGGAAGGTGAGTACCAACGATATTAGTGTAAGGTATTTGGTAGAGTAGAGGCCTCCTATGGCTATCGCAGCCTGAAGGGGGAATATGGTGGTTAAGGACAAGAAGGACAAGAATGTTGAGTTGGGCACTCGCTGCTCTAAATTGAGTTCCTAGAAACTTGAGATAGATATAAAAGTGAGAAGTGTGATTGGGTGTGATTGGCCAAACCGGCACTTTCCGTCTTTAGAACTTTGTCTCTTTGCTGAATAGGACGATATTATCACGACATTACCACTCAATAGAAGGTGTATCATCATGTCTGTTGACGATATTGTCACAAAGATCCCAAATCAATATCAGAAGGCTAAAGAGAGCGGTGATCTCTTCTTTTTCCCCTCGACAGTGGTTCGCCGCTACGAACCAGACACTGACATCGAAGTAAGTAGCTATCTGGAAACAATAAACTACGATCTCTTTCCAAAGGATTGCCTTTGCAGTTTCAAATAAGTGTTTGTCCAGCTCTCAAAAATAAACCGAAGCAAAGTGAAACAGAGAAGGCATCGCCTACGGTGGATCCCCCTCAGAGTCAGGCTCTTGAGAAAAAATTATCTGATCCATTTGTCCCTCCATACAATGAAAACTTGTATGTTGGAGAATTGAAGGATGACAGATATGGGGAAGAATATGTGGTTTTTGTACGCCTCTCGTCTGTCTCGTTGATTCTTAGATGCTGATCATGGTTTGTAGTTGAATAAGTTTTCCGTTGTTCCTAATCACTTTCTCCTGTTTTCAAAGGGTCTGCTAGCTCACAGATTGGTTGCTACAAACGTACTCAAGATTGTCCTCTAGAATACGAGTCACAATCATCACCCTTACTTCCTTCGGACTTGGTTCTGATATACAAACTTCTCATCTCCACACGCGACGCTGGAAGAAAAAGCTTCGCATTTTATAACTGCACGTACTCTTTTATTATCTCTTTGATACCAACTCGATCGCATCTCAGGTGGCAGCTTCAGTGGTGCTAGTCAACCCCATAAACATGTCCAGTTTATTCCAATCGGGGCAACAGAAGCTGGTCCACCCATTGAAAGGCTTGCGAGATCCATAAATCTCCAGACGCCAAGTCAGTACAACTGGTTTGGATCCCATGTTATAGCCTAACATCTAATATGTAGCCAGGCCTTTCACAATTTCCAGGCTTCCATATGCGAACCATGTCATTCGTCTCCCACAGGACCTGCAATACCGGGAAATTGACAGCATTGAGCGTGTACTGACTAAAGCTTTCTTATCCTTACTGGACCTGGTTGTGTCAACAATTCGACATGCACCCGACTATCCTGCAGGGAAGCCATCCTACAACGTCATTATTACGCTGGAACATATACATCTCATTCCGCGTCGATACGAGAACTTCGTCATCCAAGACTCAGGAGACGTAATCAGTGTCAACGCGTTGGGATTCGCTGGGATGTTATTGGTTAAGACTGAAGAGGAGCTGGAAAAGGTCAAAGGTTATGGTATCGGGATGATATTACGTGAGGTAGGGCTACAGAGTGTGCACGAGATACAAGTTGCTGGTACTACAGATGAGACATTAGATCTTGTTACATCGCACGTATGAAGGATAGTATAGAAGAAAATCTACTGGTGGCCTCAACAAGTTATTACCCCAGCTCCATCGCACAGTATCGCCCTCATCTCGCTGCCCGTTCCGTCATACTCCTTCGCTTTGCTACCTGCAAAACACAGGCGCACTCATGAGCCCCATGTCTCAGCCACGTACGTTCTTCAGCGTTCGTTCACTTCCTAATGACTGATGAAATTGTCCATCATCAACCGTCCCTTCACTATGGGCGAGTGGAGAATTTATCTGAGGTTGCGTCTCTTCAAGGGCAGGACTGGGATCATTATTCATCGGACTTTCTGCAGCCGAAACATCAATAATAGCTGGCAATGTCTGCGGCGGCATACTTCCTTTGTCTTGAATAATTGGCTTCACAATTTACTTCAGAAACGCTGGATCCCGAAGAAACTCAAACGCATAGCTATTGGTATGCCACCACCTGAACTGAAGTTGCGACCAGAAACGGAGGTGGTGTTATCGCCAGCTGTGTTTCTCACTCATCAGCAAGCGGGTTATATGCTTTCACAGAAACAGATGGTATCCAAAACCACCTTCTCCAGTATGTTGTTGTGTACATGGATAAGCCTAATTAGTGATTCAAGGGCACGGATACCGATTGTTCTGCTCATATTGGCATAAGTGAAGGTCGCTCGGAGTCCGCCGCAGATATAGAAAAGATGAGGTTCCTCTCGACTGAGTTACCAAACATTTCTTTACTGAGCGGTAACGACCTAAAGATGGATATGAAATGAAGGACGTGGTACAGATCAGAGAACCCGGTGATTGACTGATGCCCTTTTCTGCGTATAATTTCCCTAGAATAATTTCCCATACATTGTTAAGGATAATGATATGGAATAGAATCAATGGCTGAATTTCTCTCTCGTGAAATTTAGGTACTTCAGCTCTAGTCGCAATACGCCCCTTCACTGGCAGGCTATAATAGACATCAGTGAGAGAACAGCTTCGAGAAAATGAAGACCTCACAGCAACATCTCGAGCATATCTCAGCAAAACACCACGCCTGACGTTCAGCTTGTTATTATCAGAAGCATCCCAGAGCTCTCTGCGCCTTCTTCGTTCTTCCTCATCCACAACCCAATTAATCACCCTCTTTTCGGAGTCAATAACAATCTTATCGCCATCCTGCACAAGAGCAATTGGACCACCGACTCGGGCTTCAGGAACGACATGCCCAATGATAAAGCCGCGACTAGCACCAGAAAAGCGGCCATCTGTGATCAAGGCAGTTTTACCCAGGAGACCTGCGCCAGCGAGAGCACCTGTGGGGCCTAGAAAGCCTGGTAAGTGGTAGGGTACTAACATATATGATTCCTGGTTTACCGAGCATTTCTGGCATTCCTGGAGCACCTTTGGGTCCTTGATACCTGAAGATAAGGACCATTCCAGGTTTGATCTCGCCTGCTTCTAGGGCGGGATAAAATTCGTCGGGCTTGTTAAAACATTTTGCAATACCCTAGGCAAAAATTTCAGCCTAGGTGCAGGCCTAGTGAGTATACTTTAGCTCACCTCAAAGCTCAAACCCTCTTTTCCAGTCAATTTAGCAACAGCAGTTCCTGGAGCCAGGTTACCTCGCAGAATTGTGAGATGACCTGTTGGCTTGATGGGGTTTTCCAATCTCCTCAAGACATCTTGTTTCTCAAAATCGAGATCAGGAACGTCGGCTACATTCTCTGCAAGTGTCTTTCCTGTCACTGTCAACTGCGAGCCATCTATCAAATCTGTATTCTTGAGGAGGTATTTGATAATTGCTGGGATACCACCGATACGGTGTACATCTTCCATATAGTATTTCCCAGAGGGCCTACCACTTTTTCAAATGGATCCAAATGGATGGAGAATGAAATGCGTACATGAGGTCTGCCAGGAAAGGCGTTTTATCAGCCATCATCTGGAAATCATCAATACTAAGTTCAATATCCGCAGCACGAGCCATTGCGAGAAGGTGAAGGACCTGGAAGGCGAAGAGCTTGATTAAAGGTCTGCATGAAAGAAAGACTAGGAACGTACGGCATTGGTGGAACCTCCCAGGATTTGGATGATCACAATGGCATTCAAGAAAGAATTGCGACTCAGAATATCCCTGTCAAACGTGGAATTCAGAAAAGCAAGAGTGGCCGTAAAAAGAATTGACCTGGGTTTGAGATCTAATTCAAGGAGTCGCTTTAGATATTTGGCGGCTCTAAAACATTCATGTGTCTTCTCTAGTACACGCTGAGCAGCTTACTCTGAGCTCCGATTGCACTTTTGAACTCACCAGGGTAGAGGGCGGGGGTACTTGAGGAATAGGGTAGTGACATTCCAAGGACCTGTATACTATATCAGTTAGGACCCATGGCAAGTTTTGCTTCAGAATTACCTCCAAGGCTGAGCTCATAGTATTCGCAGTGTACATCCCTCCACAAGCACCAGGCCCTGGACATGCATGCCTTACAACATCAAATCGTTGTTCATCGTCAATTTTGCCAATAGCAAAGGCACCTGAACAGTCTTGGTAATTTCCTAACAGTGTTGACTATCTGACGCTTACCATACGATTCAAAGGCATCCGAGATGTTGACAGTTCCCCCTTTGACCTTATTCATTCCAGGGCAATCTAGTCTGGACGTTTGATTCCTGGCTGATGAACTCTCAGTGGCAGATTACGAACCGACATGACGAATTCCAGCCTGTATGGTACCCCCATACACAATGATAGTAGGACGATTGTGGCGCGCAGCGGCCATGAAACAACCTGGCATGTTCTTGTCACATCCTGGGATCGAGATATTTCCATCGTAATGTTGGGCCTGAATAGAGATTGTAGTATGAATTTGGACTGTATATCTGTGGGATTTCATACCATCACAACGGATTCAATAGAGTCAGCAATGAGATCACGGCTCGGAAGACTGGAAGTGGATAAGATTCCGAAAGCGACGGGGTAATAAAATAATGCACTTACGAGTATCTCATTCCTGGGATAATATCACCTGAGGTATTTCCGGAGTTGAGCAACTTGGGACTTACCGTCGGTGGCCATGGTAATCGCATCGCTAACACCAATTGTATTGAAGATCAGCCCGACAAGGTCTTCTTCTTTACACCCATCCTTTACATGCTTCGCCAGCTCAAGCTAAGCAGGTAAGGATGAGATGTATAGCGTCGTTCCAATAGTTACCAGTTGGTACACACCAAATGAGCGTTGCATGGATTACCTATCAGCTTTCTTGTTAGCGCATCGCATAATTTGCAATGTGCGATTACCGATCCGTACCTTCCCACCAAACAGGAGAAATACCAATCTAATCAGCGATAACAGAACCTGTGATTTGAGCCGTATAGTCATCAATATGATCACACACTTGGGGCTTATTCATGTCATCCTCAGTCAAGCCAACCGCATAGACTTATTTAGTTGATCAACAGTACTGATCCTGGACGTTCTGTTAAGACTTACGCATAGCTTGAGCGCCTCCACGAATCTAGGGTATCATATTGTTGAGTGGGTAGTCAGTCAGTCATGACAGGAGAATACCTTGTTCTGGGTAATCTGGCATGATATCTTGTTCAACTGTTCGCCCCGTGGGGCTGCCTTGGTCATGGAATGCCTATAAGAAAGCCATGAATACTCTGAGCTTCACAATAGCAGGCGTTGGTATCCTTGACCAATTTCTCACATTTGGACATCGGCGGTAACCATTGTTTGCGTCGGAAAGTGAAGAAAGAGGCCACTTGATTTTATCGGTCCTTCAGATCACTAGGTGGTGGTCATAGGTTCGAAGGTGAAAAAATCACCGGCCAATGAGAATCCGAGTATTGGTCAGACATCAGTAGCATAAATTACAGAACAAAATTCTAAAGCTACAGAAAAGCTAAAAGTCAAATCCTTCCTTTCGGAAAATGTCAAGATCACCGGGTTGTGCTTGGTCTGCAAGATCAAGGCGTCCCTGGGATTGAACGTCAAACAAAGTCGGGGGGTAGACAAGAGAAACAGAACCTACCATGGACTGCAGTGCGCGACGAAGGGTAGACCACAGCTGACTATTTGCGCTGCCCTGTAAGTCTATTGCGCTGAGGAAATGCTCAGCGGCTTCTTTGAAGGCTCCGATATTCAAACCTGAGCTGAACATCATTATTTCAAATCATCGGTTAGAATCTGAGCTCACATGCCACACCAACGTTGTAAATAGCACGAGTATAGGTCGGACGGAGAGCAAGAGCTTCTCGATAAGCACCGAGGGCCTCTTCGGGGTTGTTACCGTTCGATAATGACGATCCAAGTCTATTCCAAAGCAAATAGTCCTAGTCTAAGGTCAGAATAGTGGGAAGTTAAAGAACTCTAACTTACTCTCGGACGGACCCCTAAAGCAGTGGAAAAACAGTCTTTAGCGTGACCATAGTCACCGTTCGCATAAAACAAGACGCCGAGGCCTATTTGAAGATCAGCATCTAGGATGCCCTTGCTATGGTGTTCTCGAGTGAGACCAAGGAATAAGTCTGTGATCCGCGTATGCGTGTCCCAGGCGCTGTTCGTTTTTATTGCTTGTATTGTTTCTTCGGGGATCGAAAATGTTGGGTAGGTGGCCTGCAACCAGCGAAGCAAAATTGCGTGAGATGCTCTATCATAGCCCTCATTTGTGAAAGAGATGGCAAGAGACTGTGTTTGACGTCAATGTCAATGTCCCGCAGGAGGAGGTTAACTCGACTACACCAACCATCATTCCAGGACCTGGTGTTTTATTCTCTACTGCCCTTCGAACACCTTCATGTAGCGCCTGCATCCCCACCTCCTCTTGCTCGTCCATACTACGAGTTTCCCCCAAAAGTATCCAAGCTTCATAATTACCTACTCCCAGCTGTCCTTTTTGGATAGCCGCTTCAATCATGAGGGCAGCTTCCGACAAGGAGCCATTCCGTTCCAGAAGTGCTTTTGCTTCATCCAGCAACGAGCGGTCTGAGGATTCAGCCATGTATTTGTTATTTTGTACTATTGATTTGTTACGGGTGATGATAAAAGCATACGGAAAATGACGAACCAAAGCTATAGGGGTCAAGTTTAGGGATACCCTCATCATCAAACTGTAGTTTCTCTTCGGAAAGATCGCCAAGGTCATACTTCCATGCTTCCTGCATCGATGTACCGTAATCAGCCTCAAGGTCATCGCGCTGCGTAGTCATTAATTGATTAAATTCAGCTTCCCACTTTGCCATATCTTCTTGAGGAGGAGGAAGATCTGAAGCTTGCAATTCCTCCCACATCCTTGGCATTTTTCAGCCTATCGTTCAAGAAATCTGCAAGAAAAGGGGTATACTTTTTGAAATCGGCGTCTGTCCCAGCCTCGTCTTGCTCCAAATGTGTTTTCTCCAGGACTTCGGTTAATCCCTCAACATCGTCTGTGACTTCTTCAATCGTAGACGCCTGCTGTTGTAGAGATGCTGCTACTTGGGCAAATGCGGCTTCGAAATCGGCTTCCTTGTTCTTGCCTTTATTTCTCTCCTGGTTTGCTACGACAATACTTGAATTCATACTGTTGAAGGGGGCACCTGATAATCCATGCATGGTCATCGAATTGCCATACATGTTCATGGGTAGCAGATTGGAGCTCCTTTGTTGGACTAGGTGAGTCCGAATATGAGAATGTAGATGGATTGATAGAGGTAGAAAACACACAGTCAGGTCTTGCAGCTATATTATGCTGCACTGAGGGACTGATTATATGGTTAGACGCTTGGAATTCTGATGCCCAAATTCCTTGCATATCCTCAGGACGGAATGGTTGATGTTTCCGCTGCTCCATGATCCAACCGTCATGATTCAGAGTAGCAAGACCAGAAGGCATATGGTTTAATCTGGCGAGTTCTGAAGGATGAGGTATAAAGGATGGTCCTGGAGCAAGGCCTTGAGCATCAAAAAATTGTCGGGCGAGTGCCAGATCTTGTTCATTAGTGCTGGAGGGACCGGCACTCGTCGGCAATTGGTGAAGCTATGGATTGCATGAGTCAACTTTGGGAAAGGATTTGTGCGAAGCTGGCTTACTCTACTTGATGATGGGCTCGTGACTCTATCCTGAAGTGCGGGTTATTGGCAGTTTCTGAGTGAGTAATTATGTGACCTACCTGTTGTAGGCTGCGGTCCCCTTCAGCATGCTTGAGGACTTGGGACAATGGATTCGTGGATACAGCACATTCCGAGGCAGAAATGAGACCTTGAAATGACATTGGTAATGGAGTTGAAAGAAGTACAGAGGGTCGCAGGTAAGGAACTTACTTGTGTTTAGAAGTGTCGGCCCGGAGGTTGCCGGAGTTAGTGTTTGATTATTTTCCACAGGTCTTTTGCTTCATCAACATCGAACAAAACATGATGATCTCCATTTGCAACAACATTCATTGCGGGCCAGATGCTTTGATGCTTCAACAAACTACCTGATCCTTCCTTTGGAATACGGCGTCAATCAGCAAAGACTCTTTCCTGTGTTATTCTCACTGTCTTCTCCGCTTCCGTTGTGTCCCGATGTTCAAGGTGGAATACTGGAAAAGGAAAATGTGTCTTCAAAAATGGCGGATTATAATACAAGTGAGAAGTCTTCCACTTGGGGCTGCTGCCTTGTTGTGTCGTTCATCGATTGCCCCACCCAAATTCAGATTTTCGGGTGTTGGACTCCGCAACTGAGACCGAGTCCGTTGACACGTGACAGGCGCGTCCGGTGATTCGGCCTGGGACTTGCGAGTTAAACTTCTCACGATAAGTTGTTGACTCTCCTCGTGGGCCCGCAGGAATCACGCTTTCATCACACGAGTTTTCACGACTCTAGTAACGATTCTCATTTCTCTGTGGATTTGCACCAGTTAGTGGCACAGACCACTTCATGGCAACTTCACCCCGCCAGAACCGTTCGCTTTTGAATTCCCCTGACACTATCAGGTCCTCTATCATCCGCGAGTCCGGCTGGTCATCGTCAGGCATGAACTCAATACCCTCATCCTCAAGTTCTGGTTCTATCACTTCTCCTTTGCGAATCGCAAAGCGAGATTCTCAGGTTCTCCAACGTGATGTCGCAGTAGCCCGGCGTTCTTCTTCTAGCTTTAAGCATGTTCAGCAGAATAATTTGGTCTGCAAATCACCATTCAAATCCCAACTGCCTGTACTGCCTACGCTACCTCGTCCAACTTCAATCGTCCCTCCCACCAGACGGGTCTCGGGAGAGAAGCGGCCCCGTCCCCCATCAATGCATGAGGACGCAGAAACGGAGAATGACCGCCCCTTTTCCCTGAAACGTGACCGTAAACAAAGCACAGTGTTTCGAGGTCTTCTTGAGAAGGAGCCTGTAACGAAAAGCCCTTTCAAGCAATCAGAACGGACCACCACCATAAATGAGTTCCTCCAATCTACTTCTCCTTCTTCCCTTCTTAAACCCACGCCTTTACCTAACTCTGCTCCTGTCTCATCTCGACATGCTCGTTTCAGCAGTGAGCCTCCAGCACCCACTGCTAGCTCTTCACCAGGAAGGTCTTCGCTCGTGTCAAGACGGCTTCATGGACCTCGTCTCAGTGGCGGAACCAAAAGGGAGCGAAGAAAGACTGTGACGTTTGACGAGCGCTGTGACGTTGTTGAATTCGATCGCGAAACTTCTGAAGAGGAGCTTTGGGAGGGTTCGGATGACGGAGTGCGCTACGGTGGGTTTGGCCAAGATATCGATGAGGAGGATACGTTTTTCCGCGGTGGACATATGGACGATGAACCTCCTCAATCAAAGCTTCAGGCTCAGCCTACCCCGAATGAGCCTATACAAGATGGTTCTTATGAAAATACTCACCTACCAGATACCGGCGGTGGTGTGAAGACCGCACCCAAGACATTTTTGGATTCAGACACAAGCATTACAGGACTGGTAGAGGAAATGTTCTTTTCCTCTAACACAGCTCTCGCCGGCGTTGGTGCTCCCGAAACTCCTACACCTAATATATCCGATATACCAACAGATCTTGAAACCGAAGATGGGATTCCTTTCGAGCAAATGCACCAGCCCGAACGCCTGTCACATCACCTTCACCAAGATTCTCCTCGGGAAAATTCCTTTCGTTTTTCCCCTCATGCATCTCCTCATTCCTCCTTCACTTATACCCATCAATCCCCTCAAGTAGAGAAATCCAGTAACATCCATTCCTTTAGTTCCCAGATTTCCAGCTCTGCGTCACCTCTTGGCCTCTCAGCTACATTGTCTCACTCCTCTCCCATCCTTGCACAAAGTACACCACCCATCAGTCGACGATTGAATATGGACTATGAAGAAGAGAAACAAGAAATCTCTGTCAAACTTTCACCATCGCCTATGAGAACTAGCCCCCTCCCAACTCGTGGTGATAGTTCGATTCCCAAATACATGTGGCCAAGAGGTGCGCACTTGTTCTATGTTCATCAGGTTCTGATTGACTCATAGAACCATGGTAGGATCACAATCTATCGAGCGTCGATCTCCATCTGTTGGGGCAGAGACTTTTGGTTCTCATGAACGTAGCTTTGAAGATCATCATAGAACTAGTGGGGAGTCTCTGGACCCAGCTAATCTTTCTATCGGTCATTCCGAAGTGAGTTTGACTGGGTTAAGCAGAAGTGAAATATATCAATCGAGTGATGAGGTGCGCTGCCTCTATTCGTTCACAAACAACCAAATATTGACCCAATCTGTAAGGGTCCTCCTTCGTCTGTTCTAGGCAACTCTCCACTATCCGACGATGAACCCGATACGCAACATTCTGCCTCCGGCCTGTCTCTAGAAGTTCAAGAGGATGACGAGGTTCTTGCGGGAATCAATAACGAGACTTCGAGAAAAATTTCATCCTCTCCATTGCCACAGTCGGAGTTACTTCCCCACGTCACATCGTCGCCTATCCCTACTAATTCACCCTCCGACGTGAGCCAAAGTGATAACAGCCCTCATACAATGTCCCTTCGATCTCATATACACCATCGCATCAGTAAGAACGATATCAGGCGCCGTCTCACTGAAAGGAGAAACACGCTCAGTCCTAGCCCAGAACCTAGTTCTCAGTTTGGCTTAGTCGCAGAGAGGACTGAGTCACTTCCAGCCGATGAAATGCTTGTGGACCAGATTGAAGAATGTCAACTTTCGGATGCCATCATCTCTAGTCACGAAGCTGTTGAAGTTGAATCTTTCGAGCATGACAAGGACCGCGACTGTATGTCTATCTCAACTGCTATTAGCACTGAGACTGCGACCATTCAGCATGCGGAAAAAGTCAACGTTGGCGGTGGCGGTGGTCTTCCTACCCCAGATAGTCTTTCTGAACAAGAATTCGGAATGCACTCAATGCACTCAAGTCTTCAACTTGACTTTGGTAACAAGTTGAGCCTTGGTTCGACTCGCAACAATTCCATGGCACGTCCCAAGGATAACCTCAATATTCCCAGCCATAGTGGTGAAACCGATAGTGGGAGTATCCATAGCGGGACAAGTGTTAAAGTGGGAGATGTAGATGTCAACATGGATGCAAAGAGTGCGCTGGATAGACTAATGGATGACGTTGCTGGGGCAAGTGGCCATGATAATGACTCAATCATGACACAGGAGGTTCAGAAATCGTATGAACAGCGAATAGAAATCACTCAGGTGCCCCAGATTCACCGAGCAGCGACGGACTCGGACCTGCTGCATACAAATGATGCTTCGAATAGGGTTACTTGTCGTACTTCAACTGAATCGATCCTTCCTCCCGTTCCTCCCAAGGACAACAACATCAGGGCTCGTGAACAACTCGTTCTCGAGAGAAGAAGAGAGCGGAGAGCTGAAAATGGCTTGATCTCGCCACGGAACGGAGGTCAAGGAGCTCAATTGGGTATTGGAAGACTAGCCAGAAAGCGTAGCATGAGTACAGGGGATGCACAGAATTTAGCCAAGCAGCGGTCGTTCAACGTAGGTGGCGATATGGAGAAGCTGGTCGAAGAGGACCTGCTCTCTCAGAGCATCGAGCGCGAGTTGAAGAAGCTGGATGGCGCAAATTCCCAGAGAAAGAGTGTTCGTACTTTCAATACTTTCCTTCTTTTCTGCTGATGGTATAATTGACAGAAATATCATGTTCGGGAACGTGAAGGCACAATCTATGCTTCAGCACCTGATGATAAAGTATCTCATATGCCAGGGACTGGTGACCTTGAGACAGGGAAAGCTTGGAGGTTAGTTCGTCGTCCTTCTGATATGGTATGTATCGTTACTTCCTTGAGCAATCATGAGACAGAGACTGAGCTGTATATGTTAGAATGAATATTCTAAGGAAATTAAAGAATATCGTTCGCAAGCGAATCCTGCCAAAGCCTATGGTAAAGTCTTCGTGAAAGGTAAAGGCTGGGGGTTTGCGTGAGACTCCAGGTGGCTAATAAGTATGTGAATAGTCCTCAGCATTAAAGGAGTTCACCTTCCCCTTCCTCAAGTCACGACAATGCTTACTTGCACGTTGAACAATGGTATACATTTTGTGACCACACCCGAGTGCGAGTTTGGGCCAAATTGCCGCATTGATCAAGAGTTTGAGCTGTAAGTCAGGATTTCTGGCCTGAAAGATATCCATTAATTCTATGATGCTGTAGTATTGAACACAGTAAACTGGAGTTTACTCTCACACTCAAAGTTCGCCGGCATCCTCATATTATTGCCCAGTTTGAGGCACTTACTCCCGCTCCTACTCTGCCAACTCCACCTCCACCGCCTGTTGTTCAACAATCCTCTTCAAGAGGAATGCGTGCTTTCTTTTCATCGTCACCAAAAAAACCAAAGGAGAAAGTTCGACAACCCCCTCCATTACCTGCACACAGGCTTCCCGAGAATCTCGCGCGTTACCTCAAACCAGATGGCACCCTGGCACGTGCATTCATTCAATTCAAAGAAATTGCCACAAGATGCGATACACGCTTGTTTGAAACGAGTTACCCGCTTATAGGACAACGTGTTGAATTAGGTGGCAAGTTTTCCGCTTTACAGGTTGGGGAGATTATTTTGCAGATATTCCGACTTCCGCCACTGCCTGGCGTTCCGTCCGATCAGCTTCCTCAGAGTCTGGAGGAATGTCACCGCGGCCTGCGCCACATTAATTGGCACAAAGTAACTTATTTTGAAGGCATTCTTACACAGAATGGTGGCGACTGTAATGTGAGTGGTTCTCGATATCAGGGTCTAATTCATCCGACTTAATTATTCCAAGACCTGGCGTCGTCGCCTTTTCCGTGTGATTGGTGCCAGTCTAGTGGCTTTCAACGACGTAACCAGAAAGGCTACTGCCACGATAGACCTGAAGAAGGCGGTTGCTGTTCAAGATGACCAGGACTTGCGAAATCCACTCAATTCTCTTGCAAGATCCAGAAGCTATGATGATGATGGTTTACTCAGCGTTGAACGTTCCTTCAGACTCATATTTCCTCGGGAACAGGAGATCGTCTTTTTTGCAGATACTGACGAGGAGAAGTTGAGATGGTAAGTAGACTTGGCATCGACATGCAGAGCTCAGTATAGACCGATATGTAGGCTTGAAGTTTTCCGCGCCCTCGTTGGTCATATACCTCCTCATCCATTGTGGGCCGAGTTGCTCTGGCAGCGACAGGAGGAAGTTTGTAAACGGACAGAAATTTCAACGAACCGAAGTACTGGATCCGCAGTGCAGGGTAGCTCCGGAACAGAACAACGGTAGTCTGGTAATCAGGTTTATTTTGCATTTTATCCACATCTTGTCCCATTCTTGTCCCATTCTTGTCCCATCCCTCCATACGAACACTCTTTTGCACGATGTCTGCTCTCTAATTTCCTGCTACCTTATCCTGGTCGCTTTGACGTCTTTAACGAAAACCACTGTATGTTGATAGTGCAGATGTGTATAATTTTCTTCGTCATAGTTTCGGCGCATTTTATCGCTGAAAACTCTGACGTGGCTTTAGAACGTCAATCTTTCGGGTTGACGCATGTGCTGGGCGGCCAGTCAAGGCATTTTCTATATTTTCATAGTTGATCCTATTTTTATGATCAGCAGCACCAGACCAAAACTCATCCCTTGAATGTTTTTTGATGGTCTGAGCTCTTCAGGACGGCAAGCAATTACAAGATGAAGAAAATATGCACTGTTGGTGAATCTATAATCCTGGTTAGTGCTACCTCAAAATGGTTTGGCTCAAGATAAAATAATATCAAATCAGGGAAATGCTCTAGGATATTTGAAAGACTAGACCAAGCTTAACAGCAAAGAGTGTCATATATTGGCTCTTCTGGTGGATCTTATCTTCCTACTTGAGTAGTTCAAAAATAGTTTTCTTAGTGTATTTTTGGTCCAAGGCATGTGGATTAGTAATTGATGCAGGGAAAATTCCCAGGCTCTGGTTGTATATTAGAGGGGAGGCTTCCCTTGATCAAGTGATCCTCCCTCTCGTTTGGCCTCCTTGTTCCCTTGCGTCTCTTACGATTCACGATATCAAACATAGTTGATTTTATTCAACGATCCTTTCCCTGTGTGTTCTGTCACTTTGACAGCTCTGCCAGAGGCCTAGCTAGGCTCCTCAGGCGTTGATTCGAGTGAGTTTGGTGTTGAGATAATCAATGCGGGGTGAACTGACTATGTTGAAAGTGACCCATTCCATATTGTGACTATCGCATCTAGAAAATCGCTGGACTTTCTTGAACACCCTCATCCGTTGCCCCCATCCTGACCCTAGAAAACAGCTGATCGGTCAGATCACTTGAGCCAATGATGTTCTGTAGTTATCACAATGCTTCAATTCTTGTTGCCCATCTTATGTCCATCATGTAGTATATTTCCTTCCCCCGATGAGCCTTCTCGTATCCTGGGCTTCAAAACATAGTGTATTCCTGCTTCGGTCGAACGATAGTGCTCATGTAAATGATAGGCCAACAGCAGACATGTGATATCCCAGATATAGACGCTGATCAGGCAAGTCCAAATATAGCGGCCACAATCTACAGTTATTGACATGCTGGGCCAGGTTCAACGTCACCCAGAGATCGAAATACAAGATACATACCTGTGTTTAATGCTATAACTACTGTATGAGTGGACTGGGGCAGATGAGAAGCCAGGTATGGTCCAATATGCAAGTTTCAACGTTTGTGATTGTTTATTGTTAATCAGGCACTATTTGATCTCGCATCAATGACAAAATATCAATTCACATTATGTTGCAATCTCAGTAAACGGGGAGCTCGTCTGGGGAAGGAAATGTAGGACGGTCATAAAATGAGCAACTAGGGGGGATAAACTCCAACCAGACGTGATGGTCACATATCGAATTTATCACACTAATGATGGGTCACTTTTCACATGGTCAGTTCATCCCGCATTACTTCTCCGGAAACAAGACTCACTCGGAAGGAGCAACAGTGTACTCGGTCACCTTATGGACTTAGAGTTCGCACCGGAACCGTTTCAGGGTTTCTGGCAGAGCCTTCAAATAAGAGATATGTGAGGAAAGGATCGTTGAGTATTTCTGCGACGTGGGGATAAGAGAGAACAAGGAGGCGAGGTGAGACGGGGGATAACTGTATAGAAAGAGCCTCCCTTCAAATAAACACTTTTCAATCTACATGTCTTATCCTTGACTTGACTTGAGATCTTGACTTTCAACCTGATCCTGTGATGGTTTGTAGATAGACCATGGTCCATTTTGTGGTACTGGTGCCAGATTTTTTTCTATGACATCTCTTGAAATGATATTTGTGAGTGTGTGCTTCCTGTCCCTGTCCTTGAATATTGGAATGAACATGCCGGTCATCCGAATAGAGTCTGAAATCTATATGCAAGATATCCCTAGTGTCAACTGACCATACTCCCCGGAACCGAAGACGAGGGAAACACAGAGCCTTGATCGAGGCTCCACTCATGCCCCTCAAACACTGGATCTGCACAAACACAATTTGTCGATTTTCCAAAATGGAAAAATGGCAATAAACACCTCACAGGAGCAAGTGCATCGGGAAAACATCTTGTTTAGATTGACTGGAACAAACGTTCTATTCGAGGTCAAGGCTAACCGAGAGTATCCACGCACGGCAATGATGAATTGGACTGAATATCCGGCTACCTCATTTTGATTGTTTCGAGATTTTACTCTCCGAGTTTCCATTCCAACCATTATTTATTATTGAGATTCCACTCCTCGATCTCAGTTCATTATCTCTTTTTTCAAGAAAAAAAACATCCATTCGCTATCATCCAAGCCATCTTTCGGCCACACATATCTAGCCCTTCCACCCTCTTTGATTCCTTCTCCAAACAGTTGTACGAAAATCTGTAGACGACAGCGGACTAGGGTACATTACACCGCCTCGTAATTGACGATGATGAAAGATGAAATAAATCCCCTTTTTTGGCTTATCTCGTAGCTCATTCATTGTTTCTCAACCAAATCGGCAATCAAAGCGATGCAAAAACTCGGCCGAAAATCGTTCGTTCGAAACATCGATCAAAAAGTGACATATTCCAGTGTTAGATAAATAAATGAACAAGCAAAGATAGACAAAGCCAAAATAAAAAGGCACAGGACAAAATGTGCATATGTGTATGCATGTATGTACGAGCGTGTGTGAACGTGTGATATATACACCAACAAATCATAAACCGCCGATCATTCACCATATTGACAAAAAAGAAAACAAATGCACCTAAATCAAAAAAGACCTCTGACACACACATACACACAAAAAAAAGAGAAATTAGTTGAAACGATCACCGGGAGCATTAGACATTTCCAATTACCAAAAAAAAAGGGATGGGATAACGAAAAAAAAAGGAGAGAGACAGACAGGCAGGCAGTGTTAACAAACGAGCGTGCACAAAAAAGAAAAAGAAAAAAGAAAATAAAGAGAAGAATAATGTGACAACAGTAAACATTATCTCGACAACATATTTTCAACTGAAAAACAGAAAAATAAAACTCTGAGATGGCTGATATGGAACAGAAAGCAAGGAGGGGAGGAGCACCCAGCGAAGGGAGGGGAGAAGACAATCTCGTACATCCTGAGAGACCCCCTCCACTGTGAATTGACAAGGTGTAAGGCAGGAGGAAAGACGAACAATCCATTCCAAGCTGCCAAACAAAAAATGGGGAGGGGAGGGAAGAAATGAGAACAGCTCAAGCAGACAACTTCATCTGCGCCATCATCTTGACACGTTGCTCTTCAATCTGCTCCTCCTTGTACGCCACAGCCTTCTTCACCCACCCAACCATATCCACACCCTCCAGCCGCTCACTATCCAAAAACTCATGGTCCTACGTAACCTCTGATCAATCCCCACCAAGAAAAAAAGACACAACAACCAGAAAACTCACCAGTAATTGCTGATAAGTAGATCGGTCTTGTGGTCGTTTGAACAAACATCCCGCCACAAAGTCGCTCGCTGTTTCACTATACTTTCCTTCAGGCAGCTCGGGTGGCTCGCCGTGAACGATCGCAGTCAGCTGAGCAAAAACGTTCGAATAGGTTTCAGGTGGATAAGGATATTGGCCCATGCCGATCTCGACCAAGGAAAGACCAAGTGACCAGACATCGGATGCGACAGTATACGTCCCCAGATTATTTTGGGACACGCCTTGAATCCGTTCAGGCTGGTAACATGAGCCACGTTGAGGTTGGAAGGATATAGAGCAAGGCTGGGTGACGTACAGCCATATAGGATTGACATCCGATGTTGGTCTTTGCCAGGGACTTTTCGAGCTGACCGGAAATACCAAAGTCACAGAGTTTGACTTGACCAGCCATATTGACGAGGACATTGGTCGGTTTCACATCTACGACAGATGAGAGCGGGAAAACGGGGTAGAAAAGGACAGCGAACCTCGATGGATGATATTGAGGTTGTCCTTGAGAAACTTGAGGCCTTTGACCATGCTAATGGCGATCCGGCCGAGGACGCCCTCAGGAACGCCAACACCCTGAAGTTTGTCAAGGCTACCAGCGTCCATACACTCCATACAGTAATAGACACAGGACTCGATGAAGAATGCGCCGTAGAATTCGACGATTTCCGGGGCGACGGCTTGGTGAAGAATTTGAAGCTCCATCATGATCCCGTTGAGTTTGGCCTGGTCAAGCTCGAGACGGATTTCCTAAGAGGGGTCCAGAGATGGATGAGATGACAAGGGGAACAAGACGGACCTTCATCGCCATATACACGTTGGTTGGGACATGGAGGACCTTTTTCACGGTTCCATAATTGCCCTTGCCGAGTTCCTCATCGAGCTTGAGCTGATCCATGCTGATGCTGAATTTGGCACCGTTGGAGAAATTGACGCCTTCAGCATGGAGAATAGCCTTGCCGTTAAAGTTGAGAGTGCCGGATGGATCGCTGGAATAGAAGTCAGCGGAGGACAAAGAAGGGGAAAGAGACAGACACGATGCGAGAGAAATTTGCAAAGGGGGAGCCCAGATCGGGGGGTAGTCTCCGCTGTGGCTGAGGGAAGACAGAGGGCTGGGGACCGTCTCTTGTAGAAGGGCGGCCGGCACCCAGACGGGCTCGATTGGTAAAGGGAGGGTTCTGGATCTGAGCAGCACTGTCGTCTTGGTTGGACTCGTGATTGCGGGTGATGTCGCGGAGGTTGAAAGATGGTTTTGGACGACGCATGCCGCCTACGGGAGGGCGACCGCGGCCAGTGGCTGTAGCGGCATAGATGGTAGGGGTAGGAAAGCGAGGCTGAGATGGGCGCTGAGGAACGTTGATGTCGTCGTCAGGAAGGGTTGGGAGCTGGAGAACAAGTGTGAGGGGGAGGAGGTGGTGTGTGGGGAAGAACGCACCGGGTCAGCCATCGTGGTCGTGGTGGGAGGAGACAACCTGCTTCCCAGCCAACATGCACGTCCACTCCAAAAACTTTGACTTCAACATCCCCTGGCCCGGCAACAACGCCACCCTCGCCGTCCTCCGCGACCACCTCGCCGCGCACACCCACCTCCACTCCTTCGCCATCGTCTCCGCCGGTGCAGTCATGAAGGACGACCATGCCACCTGTATGTCTCCTCTTCTCCTCTTCCCTCTCTCTCACCTCCTCCCAGTGACTGCGTACGGCCTCACGCCCCGCTCATCCATCGTCCTCGTCCCCCACGACAGCCCCCTGCCCCGCGACGCGCCTTCGGACGAGCAGCGTGCCACCATCTACATCCAGTCCGAACTCGACTCGGTTCGCAACCTTGTGCCGCAAGTCCAGGCCTTCCTTGCTGCCCTCACCCCGCCCAGCCAGACTCCTCCCAGCGCCCAGGACCATGCCAGACTAGAGGAAAGCCTTCTGCAGTGTCTCCTGCGCCTTGACGCCATACACACAGACACGGCAAGGGCACAGCGCAGGACAGCAGTCAAAGAGGCCCAGCAGCTCCTGGACTCGATTGACGCTGCCTGGGCCGCCGAGTAGACATTCTACAGTATATATTACAATTTGGTGGTACTATACATCCGTGGTCCATTCATCTCTTCGCGTCCAGCCTGCACACCGCGTTCCATCATGATCCCATGAATCTATGTCTGATCAGCCTTGTGAGTCTGTCTACTCAGTCCTGCTCACCTGCATCCTCAGCCCGTGCACGCCTGCTCTCAGCGAGATCACCTCCTCACTCAGCCTCAGCGTCTCCTGAGCCAGCGCAATCTCACTCCTCCTCCCAAGCAGATCGATTCCCGCCGCAACCCCCACCACACTCTCTCTCAGTCCTTCCAGCGCACCAACTAAACTCGTCTCTACATCCAACGGTGCCACATGGATCTGTGCAGTTGCCCCATTCAGCCCCATGCCCAAAGGATGGTGCGCCCCAGGAAGACCGCCTGGATATTGTGGCGGCATAAATTCCCCGAATCCAGGCGAGTAATCTTCCGTTCTGCTTCCATCATTCCGTAGCAACGGTGCCCTCAGCCCACTTGTTGCATCGTGACCGGTCTGACCTGAAGAGGTACTCTCCAAAGACGATCGGCCCGTGACCATCATTCTCTCCACTCCACTTCCACTTGCGGACGACGCAGTATCCAATCCAACCCCCAATCTAGTATCACTCTCGGTGCGAGGCCTCCGCCTCTCACTTGCTTCTGATTGTAGCATTCTCGGAGTCCTGGCTCTGTGAAACCACGGTCCAAGAGCATTCTTCACAGCACCCATTTCCTTCTTCATGCTCGCTACTGTTCCTTCCAATGTTCCCACTCGATGTTTAAGTAGTACGTTCTGTTCCATCAAAAGTTCTATTGTCTTCTGTTGTTGGCGTTCCGAGACTGAAGTGTTTGGAGACTAAGATAAAGTAGAATCGTCACGTTGGACAATGTCAAAAAACAACTTACAGGCTCAACTTGTTCTCCAGGGTCTAAAGGACTCGCACCATGTCCCTCTTCCTGGTGTCTCTCTAGATCTTGTCTGACCACCACCACCCTACAACCATCCTCACCGCATTCGACCTCTCCATACTTGCATTCGTCTCTTAAATGCCTGACCAAGCACTGTCTCTGCCCTTTCCAATCGCATTTCGAGATTCCAAAATGTACACATTCGACTTCTAGTTCTTCTACCATCTGTGTGGATGTCACTGTAGAAGATGGGGAAGGATTTTTTTGTGGACGTACGCTCCTGATGATAGGATCCGCGGGGACGAGATCCAGCTCGCATAGGGGTGAACGATCAATGGGACAGAGAGGTGCATGGTGTAATGCTTGGTGGATACATTCAAAGCAGAATGTATGTGTGCAGGTGATTGTCGTCATAGGTTCTGTAAAGGGTGTTCTAATAGAGAGAGAAAGAGTTGGTTTAGTGTAGAGAGCAGAGAATGACTTGCTGGCAGATACAACAAACCTGTGACAATCAATCTTTTTTCCCTGCGATTTTGAGAGAGGCTGAATGGTGCTTACCAGATTGGAGTTTGGGGTGCCGATGTAGGTGTAGAGTGACATTCTTTCAGAGTAAAGGGGAGACTTGTAGATGGGAGAACAATAATGATGTCAATCAATGACACACCTTAATTAGATCAAGGGAATCACCTGACACGGTGTTTTTTTGGATTTCTATTCCGCAACAAGCAAGCTAATACTAAGATGCAGAGGGCCATGTCTGTCACGCGTTTACGGGAGTAGGGTGTGGGCAAAGCTAACTAGCAGATAGGGAGGATTACAGTGTGTTCAAAGGTGATGTTAATAAAAAGAGAGAGAAATGTATGTGTTTCTCAAATCGGGCTGTGTGTTGCCGTTGGGTGTTCGCCCCCGAGTTTCTCATTAGAGTGGTCCTCTGATGGTCTACCATTGATGGTGGTCTTATGTCGGGTGGGTGGGCCTATTCCTGACCGTATGCATGTAAGAACTCTGCAAGGGATTGGATCCCTTTGTGGCTGCGAAGGATGTCAGAGGGGTATATAGAGGGTGAGATATCCTCTAGGATGTATTGGTGGTCTTTAAAGAGATGACAACCATATAGGATGCGAGCACAGGCATGCTGGGTCTGCTGTTGGGTCAACATTCATGGCCTGTGTATAAGGCGTCCATATAGTTCCCGTTTGTCCCTAAAGTCCTGGAAGTGAGGTGTTCGTCTAAGTAAGGGGAGGAGCCGATTTGTTTGAGCATAGCGGCCCTGTTGAGGGTGGTTTTTACCTGACACGGTAATTCAGTTTATTCATGCAACACGCAAACAGGGCCCGACATCAGGGAGTGTGTCTACAGAAGGCATGAAGGAAGGCGTGGGCCAAGTTTGCTAGTAGGTAGTTGGGGGTAGCAGTATGTTTAGAAGGGTTGTTATCCCTGACATGATTAAGGACGCATGCACAGAGCGGCTGCCCATAGATCTTTTCTCTTCCGGTGGCCTCGCAAAATCATGAAAGACGTTGCGACCTTATGATGTACAATCGATGATGCAATTTACTCAGGGGCGTGAATGATCTCCGGAAAATCTCCTTATAGCACACACAAAACCATGTCATTGCATTCGTCTATGTTTTAGACAGTTCGTCACACACACACACATACACATGCGTAGGACACGCGTTGTGCATTTCAAAAAGTTCAACTCTTCTCTTGGTAGGCAGAGGGTCATGGGTAAAAATCTGATATATTCATATCTTTTTGAAATACCGGTTCCGAAATAGAGTCTCATGCGAACCTGGGGAAGGAGGGGGTATAGAAGTCGATAAAGCTATTCTTAAATACGACATGACCCTCTCTCTCTCACACACACTCCGCATTCACATGGCATGGCGGTAAGTTTTGTCACTAACGTCATTGAGTGATGGCGACACGCTCAGATAATGGCTCTATATTGCCCCGCTCCATGGCTGAATGTGGTCATCGTGTGACTAGCTCCTCCATGGATACACATTTTAAGAGATTATTATTGTGTGAATTTTTTTCCCTGCCAGCCACTCCCTTTTGGAAATCTGTTGCGGAGAAAAATGAGTCCATATTTATGCATCTCACACAGTCAAACAAACCATGGAAGAGAAAAAAAGTATTGGCATGGTATTTGGAAGGGTTCATGTTTGCCGGGTGGAGTATTTCAATCAGCGACGTATGGAGGTTACTAGCGATCCTTAGATCGATGCCGATGTTTATTCGATGAAAACCCTCAGATACTCGAGGAGAATCCCGCTAAATACTGATCCTGAGATGAGTTCGAGAAAAGAGAATCCGGGTAACTTGTAGAATGGAGGGAAGCGCACTTGTTCAGAGCGAAATTCTTGTTAAATGGGTCAATGGAAGTATAGGCACGAGGCGTGATAACAGTCAACGTGGCGGGAGGGCACATGCTGGGGATTATTTTACCACCACCGGAACCTTTCTCTGAGTCATGAGCTAGTCGCTGTCGCTTACCCCAATAGAACTCACTTTTGAGTCGGGTACTCGTCCAAGCTAAGGCCCCTTCGAATTTTGATTGTACACCCTTCTACAAGAGCTATGCCGCGATACCATCCCCCGAGCGAACAGATAGGCACACACGCACACTGTGCGTCGACCCTGAGGCGGTACTGCGTACATTCACAAAATATGAGTCGATTCTCATGCATGTGTCCCTTGATTTTGCCTTTTAGGTGTCGATCTTCTTTTTCGTGATGACTATAGCCTGAGAAATTTAATTCGGTTGACAGATGCGGGGAAATGGAGAGAAAGCAGCAGGTGAGGTTTTGCGGCAATATTTCGACGTTAATTTGACATTGTTGGACCTTCCGTGAGATTGCTCTTGGCATGTTCGAGATTGCACTTGAGTCCTTTTTTTCTATCCTCCGGATCCGGGATGTGGCCGACCGAGTGGGAGACGGCTATAATCGACTACTGCAACTTAGAGTTTAGTGCAACAAAAAAAAAGTGCCCAGGCTGTCAGTTTTTGTGGATAGGGGGCAGAGCCGGCGTATCCTCCATCGTGCGATAGGGGTAATCAGAACCGGGAATACGACTGAAAGCGACCCCTGATGACATGAAGCTCTCTGAGTTCCTACTTCGCCAGATAAACTAATATCTGTTTCGCTATAAGTTTGGAAAGCCTAGACAGACCATGGACGCGCTTGAATACATTAGATAAGCTATCTACATCCAGTCGATCCCATATCTAGATAGTGTACTGACTCGACCAATAGTAGAGTTCAGAAAAATTTGCTTGCCACTGGTTTATCGTTATCCTGACTCTGGTACACTATGTCATTCCTTCAGCATGACAGTAAGTCAATCTGAATCAACTCCAAGATCGGACTCACTTAAGTACGACTAGTTTCCGCGTCATTCGATTTCGCAAAGGAAGAGGAAAAAGTCATTCAGTTCTGGAGAGATATTGATGCATTCCAAACCAGCTTGAAGCTTTCGGAGGGCAGGCCAGAGTATTCCTTCTATGACGGGCCACCTTTTGCTACTGGGCTTCCCCACTATGGACATCTGCTCGCTGGAACTATAAAGGTAAGATGATGTAGATGTGGTGCGTACGTGATATACCGACCTGAAAGATCAGGATATCGTTACACGACATGCGCACGTCAGCGGATTTCATGTAGCTCGCCGTTTTGGTTGGGATACGCATGGATTGCCTGTTGAGCACGAAATTGACAAGAAGCTCAGCATTACTGGTAAAGAAGATGTCATGGCCATGGGTATCGATATATACAATGCTGAATGTCGTGCCATTGTCATGCGTTACTCGTCGGAATGGAGGCGTACTGTCGAGAGGATGGGTCGCTGGATTGACTTCGACAATGACTATAAAACTCTGAACACGACGTTTATGGAATCCTGCTGGTGGGCTTTCTCCCAACTGTTCAAGAAGGATCTTGTTTATCGAGGTCAGAGAGTCATGCCTTATTCCACTGGATGTACTACACCATTGTCGAACTTCGAGGCTGGGCAAGATTATCGCGATGTGAATGACCCTGCAGGTACGTAAAAGACCTAACTTATCAGGACTACGACTCAGGCGATCCTAACAGTGACCGTTTCTTTCCCCCTTGTCGATGATCCTACTGTGTCGTTGCTTGCCTGGACAACTACACCATGGACTTTGCCATCTAATCTTGCCCTTTGTGTCCATCCTGATTTTACATACATCAAGATCCATGACCAAGAGCGTAATCAGAGCTTCATCATACAGGAGGGCCTACTCAAAACACTTTATAAAGACCCTAAAAAGGCCAAGTATAAAAAGCTGGGACAGTTCTTGGGAGCAGATATGAAAGGATGGCGATACGTGCCGCTATTCGAATATTTTACGGATCAGGCAAGTAATTGTGCATCCCTCATGATCTCGCCCCTTATATAATAAGCATAGTTTGAAGATAAAGCATTCCGAGTCCTCGTCGATACCTATGTCACAGATACAGATGGTACAGGGATTGTACACCAGGCACCAGCCTTTGGTGAAGATGACCATCGCATTTCCATTGCCAATGGTGTTATTCGGCCAGACGAAATGCCGCCTTGTCCTATCAATGACAAGGGACAGTTCACTTCACAAGTTCCTGATTTAGTCGGTTTACACGTCAAGGTAAAGGAACCACTTGGCAGTGAGCAAGCGTGAATGATAGGACAATACACAGGCTGCAGATGGTCCTATCCAAAAAATGCTTAAAGCGAAGGGTCGATTGATTGTTCAGTCCACCATCAAACACAGCTATCCCTTCTGCTGGCGGTGAGATCACATGGTATATCCTCGAGCATTCTGCTCACGTACTCTAGATCCCACACCCCACTCATATACCGTGCTATCCCAGCTTGGTTTATCAAAGTAACACCAATAGTTGATCAGCTAGTGACAAACAATGAAAACACACGTTGGTCAGTCTACTTCCTAGAACGATACCATGTATTCTGACCGAGTGGCAGGGTACCGCAATCTGTCGGAGACAATCGATTCGGAAACTGGTTGGCTAATGCCCGGGACTGGAATGTGTCGCGCAATCGCTACTGGGGAACACCTATTCCATTGTGGGTTAGCGAGGACTTTGAAGAGGTAAAGATGTTATATCTTTTTGTACCCAGGATTTGGACACTGATTTTTTGCTTCTCAGGTGGTTTGCATCGGCTCAGTCGCAGAACTCGAGTGTCTCTCTGGAGTGTCAGGAATCACGGATCTCCACAGAGAAAGCATTGATCACATTACCATTCCATCGCAGGAAGGTAAGGGGCAATTGAAGCGCGTTGAAGAAGTTTTTGATTGTTGGTTTGAATCCGGAAGGTCAGTTGGCTTCGATTCTTTTCCATAGAAGCAATCGAGCTGATGTAGACTCGTAGCATGCCATACGCGCAGCTCCACTATCCCTTCGAGAATAAAGAGCTATTCGAACGCACACATCCTGCAGACTTTGTGTCGGAGGGCATTGATCAAACGCGTGGTTGGTTCTATACTCTACTCGTTTTATCAACGCATTTGTTCGATAGAGCACCATGGAAGAATCTCATTGTCACTGGCCTTGTGCTTGCAGCGTAAGTGAACAAATAAATCGTGACCTAGTCTTAGCCTCACTGAGTCCTTGCAGTGACGGGAAGAAAATGAGCAAGAGTTTGAAGAACTATCCAGACCCCAATGTGATCATTGATAAATATGGCGCGGACGCTACAAGGTGTGTGTCCATGCTTAGTCCATAACAAATTATGAATGAGCTTAGAATGTTCCTCGTAAATTCACCAATTGTCCGCGGTGACAATCTCCGCTTCCGTGAAGAGGGTGTTCGCGAAGTCATTTCCCGTGTCCTTCTCCCTTGGCTCAACTCCTTCCGATTCTTCCTTGGCCATGCTGCCTTGCTGAAAAAGACTAGCAACATTGATTTCAAATACAACCCGAAAGCGCCTCTTCCCAACAATGTAATGGATCGTTGGATTCTCGCTCGTTGTCAATCACTCATCAAACTCGTTCGAGAAGAGATGGCTGCTTACCGCTTGTATACCATCATCCCCCGACTTCTAGACCTCATTGATGAATTAACTAACTGGTATATTCGTTTCAACCGGAAAAGACTGAAAGGAGAGGACGGTGTCGAGGACACGATTGCTGCGCTCAATACTCTGTTTGAGACACTTTTTACTCTTTGTAGGACAATGGTATGCGTTGATCTTAATCACGGGCAAAACCATTGACGAGCTACAATGACAGTCGTCGTATACGCCATTCTTGACGGAGAATCTATATCAGACGTTAAAGAACTATTTACCTGAAGATCTGTCTGCGGGAGACACTCGGTCAATTCATTTCTTGCTCTTTCCGGAAGTCAAGGAAGAATATTTTGATGAAACCATCGAGCGTCAAGTCAAGCGCATGCAGACTGTCATTGAGTTGACAAGAAATCTCCGTGAAAAGAACAATATATCTTTGAAGGTCTGCCAGTAACATACATGGCCTATGTATTGACTGAGGATTTCGTGTAGGTGCCGCTGAAGGAGCTTTTAATTTTCCATCCAGAATCTGAGTACATCGCCGACGTCGAGCCACTGCAAAAGTACATTGAGTCTGAGCTCAATGTTCGAGATATCATCTTTACATCCGACGAAAATTCCTCGGGGGTCCGCTATCGTGCTGTTGCGGATTGGGCCGTCCTCGGAAAGAAATTGCGCAAGGATTTGGGCAAGGTCAAGAATGCGTTGCCTTCTGTTTCCAGCGATGCCGTGAAGGCTTATGCGAGTACCGGAAACATTAGAATTGAAGGGATAAATTTGATTGCTGGCGATTTGACCATCCAACGCTACCTTGAATTGCCTACAGGCATTGAAGGGCAATTTGCCACACATACAGACAACGACGTCGTCATTCGTCTAGACATCCAGATTCATTCAAATCTCCAGGGTGAATGGCTTGCCCGTGAGCTGACGAATCGTGTTCAAAAACTTCGCAAGAAGGCTGGGCTTCAGGCGACAGATGATATTGATGTCTATTACCAATTTGAAGAAGGCGCAGGTACAGAACTACTTACTGCCATCAAAGATCATGCGTTTCTCATCCAGAAAACTGTTGGGAGTGTGCCTGTGGCCATCGAGGACAGAAAAGTCGGGGGGACGGAATTGATTTCAGAGGAACAGGAGGTGGCGGATGTTAAGTTTGTATTATTCCTTGTGCGTCCATAAAGAGATGAGAACGAGGAATAAACCGTTCTTTTCTGCTGTCCAAGTTAGAATACAGTATAAATATATCATTCCCACTAGATGAAAGACTGACTGACGAGCCTACGAAATATTTGCCACCTATTTCTTTGAAGAGCCAAAGCCGCCAAATCCCATGAGTCTGGTCATCTCATTATCAGATTCAAGGTCCTTGATGAGCTCAAAGCGGGCCTTCTCTTTCGCTGCCTTCTTTTGGTCTTTCTTGTCCTGTCGTAGGGCTTGTTCCTTAACCCTGATCTCGGCTAAACGTTTGTCAAAGTCGAAGGCCCTGGCATTGGAGGCATCCTTCGTCTTCTCACGAAGCATTGCTATACGAGCGCGAACCTGTTCGACG
>Ga0153946_1000139_pt1 | contig 27655 bp, 32 predicted proteins | sample TSNJ030MetaG_FD_104751 | JGI IMG/M metagenome (GOLD analysis project Ga0153946, IMG submission 104751) | Attine ant fungus gardens microbial communities from New Jersey, USA - TSNJ030 MetaG | ecosystem: Host-associated > Fungi > Mycelium > Unclassified | place: USA: New Jersey, Wharton State... | reverse complement strand
TGTATGAGATTGTGTAGATGGAAGACACGATGCATCATACCCCACCTGAAGTCGTTTCATAGCAGTACCAGCTCCTGAACCTCTCTTGATAGGTTGTGCTACGTCAAAATTGAACTTGTTGTACTCATTCCAGGGGCGTATGTGCAAGAACTTGAGAAGGGAAAATAACTCATCGACGTTGTTCTGGCTATTATCATTTTCAATTCTCTCGGAGCCTGGGCTAAATGACCAATCAGAGTGACTTACAGCGGAGTTCCCGTAAGACACCATTTAAAATGGGCTTTCAGTTCACAACACGCGACAGCACCCTTGGTTTTGTGATTCTTGATCGTGTGTGCCTCATCTTGACAAACAAATCAGTGATCCCGAGACAGGATCAAATATATTGCTTACCAAGCACGATACGGAACCACTTAACATGGAACAACGCATCTTTATCTTTCTTCGAGTTTGATGCCCCTGTTTTTGTGACTTTCCGACCAGAACATTCAGTCTCGTCTGAGCCTGAGCCTGAAGATGCCTCTTTTTTCTTTTTCTTTGACTCGTCCTTCGCTGCTAGAGAGTATACAGCATACTCGGACTTGACAATATCGTAGGTCGTAACGACAACCCTGTGCTTTTGAAGAGTTATAGGGTCTGTCGTCCGGGAGTTTCCGTGGTGCTTCAAAACGGTAAGCTTTGTCATCTTCTTGATCTCGTCGGCCCACTGGCCAACCAGAGACAGAGGACAAACCACCCTAGGGACTACATTCAGATGATGCATCACTTGTGAAATATATTCACTCACAGGGTAGATGGAGACCAACCGTTGTCTAGGTCACCAATAGTCGCAGGGTTATCAACGATTCTTGCGAGAGCCTGAATTGTCTTGCCCAGCCTGAGAAACCGTGAATAAAGGCTGTAAAAAAAAGAGGATTTACCTACCCCATGTCATCTGCTAGGATACCACCATATCTCTTATTGTCTGGAGACTCCCTTCCCGCCATCCAGTTCCTTCCAACTACCTGATGATCAAGTAGCTGAATGCCGGACTTGAATCCATCGACAATTTTGTCTTTGGGGTCAATCTCTGTTTCCCCGACATCATTAATATTTCCAGAGATGAGGTCTTTCAACGCCTGCTCTGTTTCTCCAAGAGTCATATTATCATTGGACCCAAAACTCGTAATGGGGGGTATTTGCATGGTTTTCGCACTTCCGTAAGTAACGGTCTTCAACAGCAATCCGAAATTCTCGTTTGAGGGTATTTGTATGGGAGTCTCAGACACGCCTTGGGATATGGAATGAGATGCAAAAACACCTTCAGGCTGTTTTTGAACCCGATTTTGGCCGTTGAATGGTTGAAGCGGAGGAACTGTGACTTTAGGTAATTTGGTACTAACAGAGTCAATTCAAATATCATTTGGAGATGAAATGAGGATGTAACACGTACAGGTGTTGAGGTTTAGAGGATAGAATTTCAATTTCACTGTCGTTGTCATTTTTTGAATTTGCTTGTGCCTCCTGGAAATGATCATCTTCGTCGGAGGAGTACACAACTGGACGAGACCTTCGTACGACAGGGTTCACGGACGAAGCTGTTGATAGAGTGGAGGCATTGGAAGTAGCTGAAGCAATAGACTGCACAAGTGGATTAATATTTCAACTAGAGATAATAAAAGAGGCCGACTGACAATGACATCGGGTCTGTGGCTATCACCCTTTGGCCTTTGCTCTCTTCGTCCCAAAGGGATAAGCAAGTGCGCTTCGGGCGACAACTGTTGACGACTACGACAGATTCAGTATGGGAATACGAGAAAAATATTAAAACGGTTCATACAGTCTCTCAACAGGCATTATAGACAAAGTTCGAAAGGATAAATGATAAATTAGGTCGCGTCAACTGTCGGGGCACGTGCCGAACTTGAACCACCATGTGGTTTAGTTTTTCTCACGGTTCTGTGGGGGAGAGAGTTCTGTATTTGTATATGCAACAAGCAAACAGGTGCTAAGATGCGGTGGGTAAGCTACATAGTGGTACACTACTGACTACAGCCGAGCTACAGGAGTGGCCCGCTGGGGTCGTTTTAAATCAGGTGTGAATATTGGAGGCGGAGTAGCTGAGTCTTCTGCGGTTTGGAAGGTTGTAATACAGTTGAGTTGATAAATGCTCGCTATAACGCTCATTATGATTCGTGTTGGCTAGAGATTCAATCTGTAAGGGGTCTATCTGTGATGTGGGGTGACAATATTGGAGGGGGTTACAAATCGTGAAAGATAGAAAAAAATTGTCCACGTGGCCGTGAAACTGCCCACATGATCACGACCGCTGGTCAGCGGTCCTGCAGATTAAATGCTGACTCACCCAGACCCAATTATGTTGAAGATGCCACCAAATTCCAAGTCACATATCATTCAAAAGCGCACGTTCTCGGAAATTCTACCTGATGATGAGTCTCGTCAGTCCAAAAAGCACAGGAAGGAGCTTGAGATTCTCACCAGCGACGACAAAACCGTAGCCAAATCCAACATTCACGACGACAGCAAAAAGAAGCGCAAGAAGAGGAAGAAGAGAAAACCACCTCTCACCAATCCCGACACTGAAATTCACTCATTCAAACAGGTACCAAAATCAATGATTACTCAGGTACCTAGCTCGGTGGCATCTTCATCAACGCTTTCCGAAATATCCCTACCGCCGGCTACTGTGGAAACTGGGAAAAGATTGGTTGATGACACTGCGCTGTGCACTAGACCACTAGTGACCGAAGGAGACGAAAGGCCAACACCAAATGTGAGTATTAAACTTGTAACGTGGATCATCCTTACAATCTGGTCTGGGCGATAAGGCCGTAGATAAAGGAAAGGGACGCGAAATTTTGGATCTTTCAAATAGTTTTTCATTAGCTCAAGGATGCAACAATGTTGCTGGACCTTCCTGTAAGGCTGATCCACTAAAAAAGGCTCAAGCCCAAATCGCTGAGCTCAGCAACCGGCTTCAATGCCAGAAACTGGTGAATAAACCTCCCTTATTCTTATTTAAGTTGTCCTCATTCTCGAACTCGTAGCTGTTGTCTCGATATGAGGACAATCTCTCCCTCGTCCAACAATCTCTTACTTGTGAGATCTGTCTGGACCTCCTTTACAAACCATTTTCTCTCTCCCCTTGTGGTCATGTAGCTTGCTACATGTGCCTCATTCGCTGGTTCACCAGCATTCAGAGTCACGGCGATGGAGGCAATGATCAACACGATATCAATCCACCAGTTGAATCCGATGACATCTCAACACTCCTCAACAGCAGAGCCGCCACATGCGGCGCCTTTCTTCGTAACCGAAAGACCTGCCCCCTTTGCAGAGCATCCATTACGACCCGTCCAGCCGAAGTTTGGACCATCAAAAGCATGGTTGTCAATCTTATTAAGAGCAATCTGGTCAATTTACCCTCTGTGCTACCAGCTTCGGCTAGAGACACTCCTGGTGCCGATGCTTCGGACAACTCTCGTAATGATCCTTGGCGTAACGTCTTTCCCAAGTACAATCATCAATCAAATTTTTATCCCCAGCCAATAGAGAATAACGAAAGGGATCGAGAATGGGGCATTGAAGACATAGGAATGTATGATGTCGAGGATGGCGGCATCTACAGATGCTTGGGTTGCATGCATGAAATCTGGGGTGGGGTTTGCACCAATTGTAATCGAGAATATAGTGGTCATCCGAGATTCACCGATGGTGATAGTGATGATGACAACGACGATGACAATAACTTTTACAATGACGGCGGAGATGGATTTTTCGGTGAAGACGGATTCTTAGGTGGGAATGTGAGGCGGATACGGGAGATGCTACGAAGATATCATGAGCCTACGCCAGGTTGGGGTCCGGAGGATGCTGACGATGATGTTAATTTAGGAGACTTCTCCGATGCCAATCCGGAGGAATTAACAGATGACGAAAGTGTATCCAATGAAGGAAGTGATCAGGGCCCACATACAGCAGATGAAGGATGGACTACCGAAGAGGAAGATGGTGAATCTGACATTGGTTTTCATTTCCGTGACTTATTACTTTGGTGTGGCGTAGGTATATCACGAGGAATGCCTACCTTCGGTGGACTTCCCTCCTATGACCGATCTGAGCCTGTTGCACACATCGTGGAAACCGAGGATGAGGAAGATGAGGAGAATGATTCGGAATCGGAATCGGATCGCTCACATCCTGATTCAGAAGTTGACTATGAAGAAAGTGTGATCGATGATGTGGAAAGTAGACATGAAGATTATCAGGACCATGACTATGGTGAAGATGGTGATGATGGTGGTGGTTGGAGCCACCGTTACCATTATGGAGGTTACGAGGACGAGCCTGATGACCCTGGCTACGGATCTATAGCGAGACAGTTGGGTCGGGGTTTACGACTTGGCGGTGCAGGTGCAGGTCTGCATCCTCCCTTTCCTGGTCCTAGTGGGTCCCATCGTGCACACCGACCAGGTGACAGAACCTTTCTTGATTCTGAAGATGAAGATGAGATGCATGCTCGGTTGTGGCGAAGTGCGTTCTTGTCTGGTGTGGCATCGAGTCGGAGACGCCGACCGAAGACACGGTTGCATGATGATGATGAAAGTGAATGAGCCAAAGGAAGACACAACAATTTGGGACTTTCATGTACTAATGGACTGATTAATTGAACAGGGTCGACAGCGACTGAATGTAAGGCACATAAAACATGGTTTGTAACAAGGATCTCAACCAAATGAGGATACTGTTTCGAAGAACACGAATCCTATCAATGTCTGCTCAATCTGTACCCAGTAAATTACTAAGTGAATTCTCGCTGTCACTTGGGCCAAACGTCTCCGCAAGACAGTTATTGTTTAGCCATTACTAGAGTTCTCCGCTGCCCAACACAGCAGCAATACCCCTTCCCTTATAACTGAATTTCGCCAGAAAACTATGCTTTGATACCACTTTTTGGTATGTGGGGCAGTTGCCTCTGTGCTAATGTAGCAAACATTTTCCCCCGACAACTGGATCTAGACAGTAACCTGACATGTCATCTATCAGTGAATGGGAGCTGGAAACACGAGAAACTATCTAATCAATGGAGCATTCTCAGAGCCTCATAACTCTCCGAGGTTGTACCAACGCGAGATTGGACGGTGATTCTGCCCAGAAATAACATCCAGCCCGAACCGAAAAAATGGCCTATATTCGGCCTGGAGAATCCTCGTGAATCACTTTTGAATGCATATAAAAGTCCATCAACTTTGGTTTTTGCGAATGCCTGCACAATGCCTAAATTTCTCTTGATCCTAACTGGCGCTCTTTTTTCTGCTTGTGCTGTTTCCGCTCAAGCTGGTGGATATGGACAGGTAAAAATCGTTCCTACCTAGCCCAGCGCTCTTGTGTTCTTGTGTTCACAACAGTTATGCATCATACTTAGTGTGGTGGCCAAGGTTGGTCAGGTGCGACCACCTGTATTGATGGTTGGACCTGCACGTATCTCAATGACTGGTACTCTCAATGCCTTCCTGGAAGCACTACCATTGGAAGTACCACTGGAAGTGGAGGACCGTAAGTTCTACATTGATCCGGCTGGGCAAACCTTGCGTTATCTCATTACGTTGTCTTCAGATCCACAACAACTGCAAGCGGAGGTTCAGAGACTCTCGTCCCTGGATATTCTTTCATCCGTGCAGTCGTAGGTTATATTTTTCTCTTTCTCTTCCCAATTGACCATCCACTTCTTCGTAACACTTGTAGGTCGACCCCAATTTCCACAAATATCTCCGTTCCGAAACCAAAAATGCTGCTTCACCAGCAGTCCTTGGCGAACCTGCTGATGCAGCTCAATTCCAAGTCACCAATGGCCAACTCGTCCAAAGCGGGGCTTTGACACCGCTCTATGCTGTTGTTGAGCCTTTCGTCAATGGAAGTGGTCAAAACAAGCTAGCGGTAAGCTGGTCCGAGACCCCTGCTGCCGCAGGCGATTTCTCTTGGAGCGGTGACTCTCTCTTGTGGTCTGATGCCAGCGTTACTCGTCCTCAAACAAATGTAAGTTTCCAGTCTCGAATGTCATTAAGCTTTTTTTTTTATCTTTTTCTTATGTCAGGCCTGGTTGGTTTGCCCTGATTCTGCTGGTAACAAGCTTTTGTATGTCAACTTGGGGCCTTACGGATACCAGACCCCTGCTGGATGCGCCGACCAGACTCTTAATGCTTACACAGGTTCAACGGCTACTGCATAAACACGTTACGCATAGTACGACTGGCGATGATGTTCCCAAAAGTATTACATAAAAGCGAAAGTGAAAATCCCAGCCCACAATATGGTAACTCCATGTTTTCAGATTGATACAAGTAAGCGCTTCCAAGCGCAGCCCGCATGAAATGAAAAGAAAGAAAGAAAGAGAAGATATGAGCTCAATTTTGATCTTCGACGAGATTGCCAGCCGCTTTGAGATCGGCGGCAACCATCTCTTTGACCAAGTCATTAAAGGCGACTTTGCGTTTCCATCCAAGAATTTTCTCGGCTTTGCCAGGATTACCGAGCAAGAGGCTAGCAGAGGGAAGTGGAAAATCATAAATGGGATCCATAAATTCCAATTAAAATCGACGTACTCGACTTCGGCTGGACGGAAATATCTTGGATCAATTCTGACGACCGTTTTTCCTGTCTTTTTGTCGATAGCATGTTCTTGTTCAGCGCTCCCTGACCACCTAATGAAAATTATCATCAAAAGTGAGATACGTGAGAGGAAGGAGAGGTGGAACCTACCCAAGTTCCATGCCAACTTCTTTGAATGCCTTTTCCGTGAATTCTCGTACGGAATGCATTTCACCCGTCGCAAGGACAAAGTCGTCAGCTTGAGGTTGCTGTAACATCAGCCACATACCCTCGACGTAATCGCGAGCTAATAAGATTCATTGAGTTTGTGGGGGTACATCGGCCATAAATGATGAGATACTAACCATGTCCCCAATCGCGCAATGCGTCCAGGTTACCAAGATACAAACATCCCTGCTTCCCTAATGAGATATCTGCTGCAGCTCGAGTGATCTTCCTCGTGACAAATGTCCTTCCACGTCTTGGACTTTCGTGATTGAACAGGATCCCATTACAGGTGAACATCCCATAAGACTCGCGATAATTCACAGTGATCCAATACCCATAAAGCTTTGCACATCCATACGGAGAACGAGGGTAAAACGGTGTCGTTTCACTTTGCGGTGTCTCCACGACCTTGCCGTACAGCTCCGAGGTCGAAGCTTGATAGAACCGTACGTGCTTTTCGAGGCCACAGGTCCGGATCGCATCGAGGAGGCGAAGCGTCCCTAAACCATCGACATCGCCTGTGTATTCAGCCATTTCAAAAGAGACTTTGACATGAGATTGAGCGCCGAGGTTGTAGATCTCGGTAGGTTGGACTTGGGCGATGATGTATACGAGGTTTGTGCTGTCGCTGAGATCGCCATAGTGTAGCTTGAATTTGCCAGGGCCTGAGGGAGAAGCACAATGAATATGAGAAAAAGGCGCTTTAGATGATAGATAAACCTTACGTTCATGTTGGTCCTCATAGAGGTGGTGCAGACGACCGGTGTTGAAACTTGATGATCGACGAATGATACCATGAACTTGATAGTCCTTGGCCAAAAGAAATTCGGTCCTAAAGACATTTCAAAACAAGGACTGCAAAATGGTTTGCAATGAAAGCATACAAGTATGAGCCGTCCTGGCCAGTGATGCCTTGTAACGTCTGTCAGTCTCAAATGGTTCAGGCACTCATTGCCGTGACAGTACCAGAGATGAGCGCGACTTTACGCTTTCGGTATTCCTCAGGAGGCGGAAGATCTAGCTTTGTAAAGGCGGGAACGTTATCCGAAATAGACATTGTGTGAGAGGAATAGAGAGGCTTATGGTCAAAGGTAGGTAGTTCTTATATTCTTATGTTTTGACCGCAATGACAGCGAACTGCTTCGAACATGTTCATATTATCACTCGCTGACCAAATATTATGCTTCTATCTCCTTACAATTGCCTCCTCAGCCATGCAGATTGTTAATATCGTCGGCAATGCACCCTCCATGAGGTGATCATGAGGTTCTATTCTACAAAATGCGGAGACCTTGACAAGATATTTTGACGCTCCAAATCACTAGGTACTTTTTACATCTCCCGTTCTGGCTACGTCGTAGTTTTTGAGGAACCAGTCAACTGTGATATCAAGAGCTGAAGAATAGTGAGGTTTGGGGACTTTGGAAAATGACAGAATCTCTTGCCTTGCTCAAAAGGGGTGAATTGGAATCCACCAATAAGCGTCAAGAGTTTCTTGTTGGATGCAGGCTTGCGGAATTGGCCATCGGCACGAGATGTGTCGAACTGATGCCAAATAAATGGGAGACAGCAAAGTGACATGTGTTGTCATACCGTATAGTCTCCTTGGAAGCCGATAGCCTTTACAATTGTATCGGCCACATACTTAATGCTTACTTCCTCGTCCTCACCAACTGTGTACAATCAGTAAGAGGAATGATCGGGGACAACGATGTTCACCAGAAAGAATGACAGGTTCAACATCGTCATATTCTCGGAGCATCCAAATAAAAAGCTTGGCCAGATCCCAGGAGAAAATGAACTGGCGCAAAGGCTTCCCGGTACCAGCGACGACGAAAGGAGTATTATTCTCTATGGATTGTCAGCGCCACACATCGGGATGTAGGTTAGGTAAACATGCTTTTAGCAAGATAGCATTTGTGTATCAAACCAGGAATAACATGAGAATCTTCAAGGTCACTAGAAACTGCATGAGTAGACAATCTCGGAAGTAGCTCGGATCACTCACAAGTTATCATGGGGTCCGAATACGTTTGTTGGGATAGCCGAGGTGAAGTTGCAGCCAAACTCTTCCTTATAAGCACTGACCCTCTTAAAAAGGCAAGCAGATAATTTGTGTGTCACGTACTGATTTTGTACATCGACCATACGCTTAGCATGAGCGTAACCAAAGTTGCTGTCATGAGGAGGGCCTGTGTGAATTTTATTCTCATCCAGGGGATATTCAACCTTGTCCGGGAAGACACAGGTTGAGAGACAGGAAACCAGTTTGAGGACCTTAGCCTGACACGAAGTGTGGAGGACATTGTCGTTGATGAGGATATTATCGCGGAGGAAGGTCAACTGATGGATTGGAACCTTCAGTCATGCTAAATCCCAGGCATGTATTCACAGTGACCTTGTATTTCATGTTTTTGAAGAGTCCACCGACTACGATGATTGATAATCAGATTTCAACTGACAAAAGTTTCATCTGGTGCACGTACCCAGGGCAGCAAGATGAATAACATGAGTAGGTCTGTACTTCTCGTATAGTTGACGTGTCTGAGCAGCATCTCTATCCCAATGTGATGTTGATTTGGTATCAGCAAACATTCAATTACCTTAGGTCACCTTCCGCTGAACTGGCGAATATCCAAGTCTCTCCTGATTTCTTTCCGAAGCGAGACCCCTCAGGCTCTGACTGGATAACATGCTTGATAGCTTGTCCAACAAGACCGGTGCCTCCAGTGACGAGTATAACGACTTCAGACATATTGGTCAAGATTTAGTGATTTCCGCGAATTCAGGGAAAGCCAATCATCACGTGAAAGCCGGCAGTGATGTGATAACAATATATGCTTGTCTCAGAGGTAGACATGAACTACAAGAAGATTGCCGACGAAGTCTATAGCCTTGGGGAGTCTGATCACCAGATGGCCTTGCAAGTTAAGGAGGCACTACTAGTAATCGACCAGTGCTTAGACGCCCATGGGTGGGTAAGGGAGCTGCCCCGAACCCGTTGACACGACTCTCATATGGACTCTCTAGGATGGAAGGCGTTTCAGTCAGCTTTAACGGAGGCAAAGACTGTATATCAGATACCGCGGCAGAATATTCTCAGAGCTTACCTTGCTTCTAGGCACTGTTCTCCTGCACCTCTACGCCGCAGCTCTGGCCCGTAGACTACATCAGGATCAGCAGATGAGGCCTATAAAAGCCCTCTATATCCCCGTGTCCTCTCCCTTCTCCGATCTCGAGCTGTTCATCGACCAGACCGTCAAGGCTTACAATATTGATTTGTACTCACCATCAATTCCTGTGGACAGTGTCCCAGCATCTGCCTCGGCGACACCTATAGCAGTGGCTAGTGCAAAGGGTGGAGTGTGTATGCGTCAGGCACTACATATGTACCGGGAACTATCCCCACAGGTTACTGCTATCCTCATTGGGATGAGGCGGACTGATCCTCATGGTGGTGAGATCATCTATCACCCATACTTGAATGTCTGAATTTATTTCTTAGCCAAGCTCTCATATAGGAATATGACCGATCCTGGCTGGCCTCAGTTTGAGCGCATCAACCCCATCATCAACTGGTCTTACGGAGACGTCTGGATGTTCCTTCGTCATTTGAATGTACCGTACTGTAGTTTATACGATCAGGGGTGAGTATTTCCTGAGCCTCGGACCCGGACTGTTCTGACTTGAGCAGCTATACATCTCTTGGTTCAACATTTAATACTTTTCCAAATCCTGCTCTATCGATCCCAAATACCAGTACGTCGTCGCTTGAGCTAAAATCATCGTCTCCCGCGTCCGACACCGATTCTTCAACCTCAAACGTTGAGCCATTGCCCTGTATGGCTCAAGCGCCCACGACGCTGGATGGATCAATGCCGACGTCTGAATCTCGATCCTCGTCTTCTAATTCGATAGACTCCGTTTCCAAGAAGCTGAGATATTTGCCTGCATACAAGTTGCAGGATGGGAGCCTCGAGCGCTGTGGACGTGGGCCTGCTCCTACAACATAGGCTGTGCAAATCGCAAAATATGAATGGTGGTCATTGATGGAAGGAATAATATTCATGTTATATTCTGTTACGAGGGCATGTGGGTTGCAGTCACTTATTCTGTCGTGATTCTGGTTATCGACACTCCGAGTATGCTATATCAATTGCTGAATAAGAAAAACTGTTCTTCTAAGTCATTTTCTAAGGCTATTAGATTGAACTATGCCTATTGCCAGGCCATTCCCTCAATTGCTCGTTTCATCGCCCGATACCCCCCATGTCGTTGCTGAGATCATGCACAAATTATCACAGGCCTTCCAGGAAGAGGGAATTATCAAGGATGCCAACGACACTCTCCAATTTCACGAATCCACAGCTGGATCCCTCCTTGAAGAATCAAAGTCCCTGCTCACGACCCCTAGCGATCCTTCAACGTGGCGACATCACCATATCGTCGTATACCGCGACGGGTCTCTCCCGCCAACAACATACACCGACTCCTATTTCAACATCTCTCTCTTCTTCCAACACCTCTCCTCCCTCCGCTCCCCCGTCTCTTCTTCTCATGGATCGTGGCCACTAGGCTCTGCACTCTTCTTCTCCCCCTCTGTAACCTCCACGCAGACTCTCCTCGACAAAAACCCTCTCTACCTCTCTTCCCTCCCCACTCCCACCGTCCACATCGCCTCTTACCAGCTTCAAGGCCGAGGCCGCGGTTCCAACGTTTGGCTATCCCCGTCTGGCTCCCTTTCCCAGTCTATACATCTGAGGTTGGCTAAAGACCAGGGTGTCCCTTGGAGCAAATTGGTTTTTGTACAGTATTTGTATGCGTTGGCAGTTTGTGAGGGCCTGAGGGACGAGAGCGTTCTAGGTGATGATGATGAGGACGACGATGACGGTGGACAAGGGTGGAGAGTCAGGATCAAGTGGCCGAATGATGTGTATGCTTTGGTGGGTGCGAAGCAGAGTGAGATGAATAAACAGAAGATTGCTGGGATTTTGGTCAGTACGAGTTTTAATTCTGAAGGTGATGCTGAGATCATTATCGGTGCGTTTCGCTTCACTTTTCATTCGTGTTATGTATGTTGAAGTACGGTTGTATATCAGGTTGCGGGTTGAATGTGTTTAATGATCCTCCGTTGACGTCGCTCGTCCATTTGTTAGCGGCCTCTTCGCCTCGTCGTCAGGCGTTGAGTATGGAGCGTATAGCAGCTGTTATACTCGTTCGGTTTGAACGAATGTGGAATCAATTTGTCGATGGTAAAGGAAGCTTTGAACCGTTTTTGGAGAGCTATTTGTCAAGATGGATGCACAGGTACCCTCTCTCTGACATACACTCACTCATTCACTCATTCTCAACCAACACTCACAGTGATCAACAAATGATGCTCACAACAGTCTCACCGCCTGTGCCAGTTAGAATAAAAGGTATAACACTTGATTATGGGTTGTTGAGAACGGTTCTTGAACGACCCAAGGACTCTTTTGATCCTTGGGGAGAGGAGGAGGAGTTTGTGGATCTACAACCTGATGGGAATAGTTTTGATTTGATGAAGGGAATGATTAAAACGAAACGTTGACTTTGGGGTAGGACTAGTAATGAATACATCAGAAAAAGGTACTACAGTGGGTCAACGATAAAATTGTTTATGGACACAGGAAAAAGCAAAGGCGACATCTACTTTGCCATAATTAAAAGACAATGATAATCATACAGAACAGTTGGTTAGTCAGAAATCTATAACCCTATGGATGATTTGGAGGGGTCGGAGAAACGATTTATCCAAACCGAAAAAAAATGTCCCAGCCCATCCCCAATTCACAGATAAAAGACACAGTGAGAGAAAGGAATGGTAACGCAATATCAAATGGTTCATCAACTACCGAAGAAAAGAACAGTTCCACGTTCTCGTAAATCGAGGACAGCATACCAAGCCCCTCCCGTCAGTGTCAACGCTATACCAACCGCATTCATGCCCGTTATCGTCAACTTGAACAAGACGACCGATGTCAAGATCGTCAACACTTGTTTAACATTAGCTGAAAAAATTCATAGGTTGACATTTCAGAAGGGAACAAAAATTTCACGTAAAACGTCAACACATACCTGCTACACTCATACCCAAGGGACCCACACTTCGATTAGTATGAAAACCAACGATGTTGAGCGCAAACGCCATTACTATATTGGCCAACAACCCAACTCCTCCAAACAAACTCAACCCAGCAGCTTCGGTAGCGCGGAAACCTTAAAGAAACACAATGCCATTCAAGGCACTACGTCAATGCCCAATTTGATTTCTCTTTGAAGGAAAAAAAAGGGTAGTTACCCGACGTCGTTGATGGAGTAGGACCATAAGTGAAATGCCGAAAATACAAGAGAACCCGATCGGTTTCGCCAAAATAGATCGCGAGAAGGATGCATTGGAAAAGCGCAAGGGGAGAGAGAACATGTAAGAGTTGGATGGGTGTCAAGTGGAGTTTTGGAATCAATTTCATTATTGTGGCAAGGTCCTGGCCCTTGGGTACCCAGATCTGTGAACGCGGAGGGATACGATTGGAATAGGGAGAGGCCTTTTCTTTCTCCCAAGATCCCATCTTTTTGTGGGGGTGGGACAACTGTGGGGCTTGCAATATGTTGGTAACCACGGTTTTGAGAGCTGCTAGGATGGTGCTCAACAGGGTTAATAGAAACCCACAGAGAGTGTAGTAATAGTCTCCATATGTTCTAAACACATAGTTGGCAATGGCCAGAGGAAATGAGCTTGCTGTTGCAACTTACGCAAAACCAACACCTGCTATCACAGGCACCAGAGATAAGAGTTTCAAGGGGGGAATAGGAGACTGAATCAAGACGGTGGAGAGAAGAAGAGTGAAGAGGGGTGATGAAGATCGAACGATTTGATGGAACTGCGGAAACAAAGCGAAGGAAAGAGAGCCACGTTGTTGAACAGGTGAATATGAACCAATCACAATAAGTCAAAACTCACAGGCACAGTGACGAGCTGCAATGATACATTGCTTACAACAATATTGAGTGTAAACAAGACGCTGAAGAACACCAGAACGACGATCTCATTCAAAGCGAGAGCAGGTAGGCGATCCTCAGGTCGCATCACAACCCACGTCCCAAGACACCCACCTAGCGCATGCAAGGCGGTGATAACATAAGGAAACGGAAACCGGTTCAACACGACCTTGTTACTAATCGTAAGCGAGAAGTTGAGAAAAAACCAAAGGACGATCCAAAAGGTACGCGAGCCTGACAGTCGATCATCTCTAATAAAAACAAATGGGGAACGACGACGATGATGGTGAGAACGATTGGGCGTGAGAGAAGTGTGCTCTGGGAGGGTATCCGTATCCGCCGACGACGAAGGCGCGAGCAGCGGTGGAATGGCGTCGTCTGAAGAGAACTGGGCTCTGGGGTATCTGCGTTTTCCGTGAAGGGAGGATAGTTTGAGCCCCTGTTTGCTACGCACTGAAGTTGGAGTGGCGTTGGCCATGGGCGGTGGATGGACAGTTTACATGAGCATTGTTGCAGAGCTTGATCAACTTTATCTTAAGCTGCTTAGTAAGCCTTCTTTTGAGGTCGAGGTCTATATTGGGTGGGTATCCTTAATTCTATATTGCCGAGACTCTGCATTCTTTGTCGTTCAGTGAGCCGGTGAACTCTCTATTAGAGAATCACACACAAAGAATCACTTTTCTGTCGAGTGTGATCCACACAATCATACCCAAGTTTGAGTACGTAGAAACCTCCAATTTCTGCAGGGACAATTAAAAACTCGGACATCAATGGAACAACATATCCTTCCCTAATCTCGGATTTTGAACATAGTGACTGTCCGCCCTGAAACCCTTGTCAATTGTTGAGTTCCAAGCAAGTTGCCCCTAATGAATCCAAGAGACATTCTGTTATGAACATTGGAAACATCTAGATAAACTCATTTCAATGCATTCGATTGATCGTGTAATACGACTGAGGTAGATACTCTCATGCATAAGGGGAGACCAAAACGGAAGACAATTCACTGGTTATCTATCGATGTTGATGACTAATCGTAGCGATTCATATCTTTAGACTTCTACTCTCAAGGAAATTTTCTCATGGATTTGAGTCTTGAGAAGGATCTACATATTCGGGAAACTATCCCAGAAGCGAGAAATGTAGTCAGCAATCCACGCGTGAAACCAGCTCCGACGTTGAGCGAGCAAACGATCCCCACGCCGTTTTCCTATTTACCGAGTGGCGATGGGACGGACGAGAATTTACTGATCCTAATGCATGGCCTAGGTGAGTTTTTATTTCTATTTTCAAGTTCGATCATCGTATTGCCCAAGACACACGAAGAAATGCTTAATATCTGGTGTATTGGTGTTGTCTTATGTCCTAGGCGATACACATGCACCGTTTGCGAGGATGGGGAATAAACTTAAACTTCCTCAGACCGCTGTGATAGCGCTTCGCGCACCTGAGCAGTAGGTACTCCGCTCCTCTTTCATGCTGCTACCCTTTTTTTTTACTATCGCTGACGATTCTCTGCCCACCCTTTGTTTCGTTGTACCACAGAATCCCATTTCTATACGAAGAAGCATACCAATGGTATACCTCCTTCGACCATCTAGGAGAACTCATTCCCAACCCGAACCCTACATCTGCAATCCAACTGCTAGACAAAGTCGTTACACATCTGACGACAGATTGTAAATGGCCGCTGAATAGAATACATTTGTTTGGATTTGCACAAGGAGGAAGTGTAGTGACTGAGTTTGGGCTATGGTGGTGGAGAGACAAGCAACTACTGGTTGCCAGGAAAGCTTTATCTCCGAGCGACTCCATCCCGGAGATACCGGCAACTTCTTTTGGGTCTATCATTACTGTCTCTGGCCCTTTGCTTTCGTTCCCTTCATTGTCGACATCCTCACCTACCCCGTTACTCGCAATCTCGCGACCCCCTCCCTCCGAGCTGACTCTGACCCCAAATGATATTTCGGCATTCAAGAGAGGGTTCCAAGTTATGAGAGAGGTAAAGTACGAGAGGCAGAGTGGTGGGATGCCAGAGAGTCAAGCTGAGTGGGAGCCGATAATGAGATTCTGGAGTGAAAAATTGGAAAGGAGAGTGGGTGAGGAAGCAGGACTGTACGAGGTAATGAATAGACCTTTGTGAATGAGATTCCATCTCCGTGTGACTACCGCACACACACAGGTTCCTGTTTATCGGAGACTTTTATCAATGATTCTATTTTCAAATAGAGTGGATTTAAATGATATAGTCATATGCTCAATCGATTTAACCGTGTGGTGATACAACCTCGTCCAGTACTATAATCATAAATGCGGGAACCCTATACGTCGTTGTTCGTATTGTCATGCACTCAAACAACGTCAGACTTGAGAATGCTTAGACGTATGTTAATATAGATCATGGTCATGCATATCTGCTATCATTCAAGTCTAAATGCTATTTGAAAAGGTTCCCGGAGTCAGAACTGCTGATGGTCAAATCTTGTATGAAGTTATTACATCTTTGAGTGGGAGACAGGAGTTCAACACCAAAATGAATATCTCCCATAAAAGGAAGAAGACTACGCCACTCAAAGGCGAAGATCAGTGCAAATTACCTGTGAGACAACGGTATTATCTGACTCATCTTCAGGTGAGGGTTCTAATTGTCGTCGGAAGAGAGCATTGCACTGATTCGGGGGGGAACAAGTCATCAAGTATTCTTTTTTTCTGGACTGTTTTCAGGGCACCAAGCTGGAAATCTCAAGACTTGTCACCGAAACACCTGGTTCTATTTATTCAGGATTTCTATTCCGCAACAAGCAAGCTAGTGCTAAGACGTGGACAGCCTGAGCAGGGCCCAATGTTATGGGTCTACAGAAGGCATGTGGCCACAGGGAGGGTGTAGGCGAAGTTTGCTAGTGGATGTAGCAGCAAGTCCGGAGTGATGGTTCTATCTTGGAAAAGCGTCGTTAGCAGGAAGAAGTCTGGATGCTTCCCAGAATAAACTGCGAACAGGTCTGAATATTCACAGAGGAATCAAACAGGTGAATCTGGTGCTGGAAAGTTCAGAGGGGGCGGGGATTGTGTGGCCAGTTTTTTCGCAAATGCCAGGAAGTCTCCTAGATTTTTTGTCCCTATGTCCCTCATAGATGAGGCATGTTCGTATTATGCGCTCTGCTGAGCCTGTATGTGGTGGAAGGTTCTAAGGTCGATGAGGTCTAGGCACTATACAGCTGACAATCTGATGTCTGCATGCATGTCTACCCATTTTAGCATGTCGTGGTAGGGTGAGAAGGCCTTGACGTGGTTTGAGGTTGTGTCTAATCCTAATAGCAGAACGGTATGAACGTCAAGCTGTGTTTCTCTTGTAATTGTTGTTTTGAATCCTAATTTAGGGAGCTGAGCATCCTATACTTCAGCCAGTAACACCCCAGTCCCTTGTTGGGTAAATCTCTTCTTGATAGAATACCACTGCTGCTGCTCCGTTACGCCGAATGCAGTTTTTCTATGAATCATCGAGACATACGATAGCATACCGATCTGGTCTCGTCGTATTCATCAGGGTAGTCAGCTGATATCTTCTGCCATGAAAGATGCGCTCGTGGTTGAGTTGAGGACGCGATAGAAGTAATCGGGTATCCTGGATCTGGGCCCTCATTTGAATCTTGGTTGTTTGGTTATGGCCGGATAGGGCGTTGCCGCTGGACACCTAGATACACTTAACCTGTCTATTCGGCTTGCAGTTCAGGTGTACGAGTGAGTATGTCTCTATGTTATACACGAATAGTCAGACATCATCAAAATGGATGCAGTGACTCCTGTCCCCTTCCCCTAGGAAAAACGGAGATCATAGAGTCTGAGTCTGTGCTTTGGAAAGTTTTTAGGTTCTTTGATGCCTTTTTGATGGGGGTGGACAGCTCTGGTTGATATGAGTATATATCGCAAACTCAGACGGGAACCATACTAAGCCGCGGCAAACCATTAACGCTATTTGTAGAAGGCAATGTCATGAAAGACCTGGCCAAATTTAGGAGTTGTCAGCTTTATGTTACGAATTTGTATGCAACTACATTCTTCGTTACTCAGCACATTATTTTCGGTATACACAAGCTCGTGCTTCGCTAGAAAGCTTCACACCCCTTCCTTCGGCTCCCCACTTCAGTTCTCATGGTGTAAGTAGCTTGTGTCTTAGCACCTTAATGCCGACTACGGATACATAAGCTCATGGCTCGTGTAGCCCTGGCTCTTCCTTGTGAAATCAGTTCAGTAGGTTGAATTTTTCCCCTTCCATCTGATTTCTCTGGATTGCGCGAAATGGTGTTATGTCTGTTTTGGGTAGCTCTTCGCAGCTTGATCATTGCCTCATGCCAAACGAATCGGCGGCTATATATATTTATAGGTTTACGATTTGGTGTTTTCGCTGAATTCGTGTTTGAGTAAAAAATTTTTTCTATCATCAGATGAAAAACGCAAAGTATCTATGCAATGAATGAAGAAAAATATCGTGTATCTAGGCAGTGACTGGGGAAAATTCCTTGTTTTCCTGAAGGGAGTTAAATTTGTCTTGTGAGGTGAGTCTATCGTTATTATCATCAAGTCGCAGTCATGGTCCCTGATACTAATGATAGGTGGACTGAAAGATGAGTGGACACATGGTATGCTCCGATCTTTCAGCGGAGTAAAAGCTAAAAAAACGAAGGGCGTTGAAGTAGGGACCTTTTCCCGACTCCTCGCGAATTTCAATTCTCTACTCTGCTTGATGGGCCTCAGTCGCAGTGGTGGTGACCGTAAGTCACAGGAACCAGCACTGATCATCGTAGAGTCTGGGGCATTGATTATGCGCTAGCACGATGGCAGATCATTCAAGGTCAGATAAGCTGGAAGCTGGGCTGACTCGAAAGCTTTCTTTGAGGAGGCTTTCTGAATGATTATGATGCGTGAGGATTGAAGTTTTTGCTGTGTTTGAGTGTTCTTCAATGATGACGAATGGAGGGAAAAGAGAAATGCAATTCTTTTTCATATAGGAGGCAAGAACAGTGAGCTGTGTGTTCGTAAGCCTGGACAAACGTTGATGAATGTCAATTGAAATTATTGGATTAAGGTTAGATCCTTGGTTTTCAATGGAGTTATACTGTCACGAGGCTACGATGAACACTATCGGCCAATGGCAATGTATTTTTACTTCCGGGGATCTGCGAGTAACTAGAGTCGCGGTAGATTGATTTTATGCTCCTGACTTTTACGAACAAGACAATGTGTCATCGAATGGAGGACATGTGGTCGAACAGATCAAGAGGACAGCCAGGTACAAGGGCTAAGTATACTAAGAATGGCCGGGAAATCTGATACATCGGTAATTCGGTGATCAGACTGAAAGCGTAGACTGTATAAATTGAACACCAATTGATTGAGCGGAGCAATTCCATCGAACCGAAAAGAACCAATTGCTACAAGAGGATTCGCAGCTAGTGGCGGAGACTACATATATGGGGTCTGGAACTGTATCTCGAAGGATCATACGCTCTGCACCCAGGAGTTGCTTTTGATCATATACAAAAAGATTCGATGGCATTGGAATCCTGTCAAGGACGAGGGTACGTGAAGCTTTTCACATACGTACGAGTCGACAACTTCTGGTGGTACTTGTAAGTGGTTTTCTGATACGGCCGGATATGGAAAAATTGATTGTGATGCAAATAGGAAACAACGGGTCAGAGGATCGGGGGAATTCGCTTTCAGAAGAGACTCAGGATGAAGAGATTCTTTAAGTAGTCTACAGCGCAGTCAAGGAAACGGACGGCAGGAGATAAGAGACAAATGGTGACAGCGTGAGTGGAGGAACCGGGACAAGTGTATAATTGACGGCAGAGGAGAGAGAATGATTCTCGTGGTGATGGGAGAAGAGGGGCCAGGTGATGGCATATGTTCTATTGTAACTCTCAAAGGAGGCGGCGCGGTGTGCTGTGTCTGCCAGGTCATGGGAGAGCACAAGCCATGGAAAGATGTACTTGGGGGATGGTCTGGGCAGGGAGGGAGCATGGGACGGAGAGCGAGGGGATAGCGGGAGACCGGAGGAGATCCAGATCTAGATCTGGGCCGTAGCACGGGTGGCAGAGAGGCAGGGCGACAGACATAAACAACACGGCTTGTACAGGTCCACAATGGTTCTCCGCTGGCCCGTGCACATTGCTGGCCCGTCCCATGCCCGCCCCTCCCGCCCTCGCTCGGCGGGGAGACCGTGCGATTGTGACGCGTGACAGAGGGACAATGTGACTATTGTTGAGGTGTACACCTTACTAACAGCGTTACAGCGGTGGTCTGCGTAGGAGCTGAGAGCTTGCGACAATCGATTTACGCTGACTTGATTTTCGATTTCCCGATCCCCGCCCATTCATTCTCCGCTCCCCTCCCGCCCTCCACTCCCAATATCGCCCGGAATTCCGCCGTCTTCTGTCCCACGCCCCGGTCCTTTTCCCGCTCACCCGTCCTCGCTAGCTCTCCGCCCTTGCTCCGTAAGCCTCCTCCTCCTCCCGTCCGCTCCCTGCCGCCTTCCGACACTCTCCTCCGCTCCCCGCCGCCCGGCCCTGCTGCTCACTCTCTCTTCTAGTTACCCCTCTGTAACTTCCCTGCAGAGTCCCCCGGTGACTTCTATCCACCCTAAATAGTCTTCTGCTACTCGACGCGCACGGACCCCTCTCTGGTGCGTGTTTCTGTTTCTCCTCAGCTCGACACGTGTCCCAGCGCGTGTCGCCCGTCCACCTAGCTCATCTTTTCCAACGTAGCTCTGTCGTCCCCAACCTTCTCTCGGTACGTCATCTCCCACTCTTGATGCTCGAATTTGGTTTATGTCCGTTTAGTTTAATTTTACTTCCTCCTGTGCAATTTTTCTCACAAAGTGATCTGATTTGCAGTGCAGATCCAAAACTATGAGCAATCCAAATCTATATGCCTCTCAGTCTTTTGGCCCCGGTTCGGGCTCCAACCCAACAGGCATCAACCCTGCCATGCTTGCGGCCAGTTTTCAGAATGGGCCTCTCCCTCCCCAGCAGCAACAACAGCAAAAGTTCTCTCAAAACGTCTTTGGTGGTGCTGTCAATCCTGCCCAACTTATGGGTGCTGGTGGAGTAGCCATGAATATGGGCATGGCAATGAACCCTAGCAGCGTAAATCCTACTCAGCTTCTCCAGCAGCAGCAGCAGCAGCAGCAACAGCACGGTATGATGAATGGTGCCATGGCTGGTATGCCTGGTGGTATGAACATGAACTTGATGGCAATGAACCCCGCCGTGATGGCCATGAATCCCATGGCCAGTATAAATTCTGGGGGTATCAACCCTGCCGCGTTTTCCCAGTCCAGTAACCCTGGATTCAATCCAATGGCACAGTCCCAGCAGCTTCCTTCCTTACAACAGGGTCATCAAGCCCCGATCCAGCTACATCAGCAACAACCTCAACAACACTCGATGATGACCCAGCAGCAGATGCTTCAAGCCGCTCTCGGTCTTACCCGTGAGCAGTTCAATGGCCTTAGCCAGCAAGACAAACAACAAGCGTGGATGAAGTTCTTTCCTATGCAGTTCGCGAACAACTCGAACTCAAATCAGCATCAGCAGATGATGCCACCACCCGCTCTTCCACAGTCGCAGAGCGGCCCAATAAGCGTTCCAGTTCGCCCACCTACCTCCCAGGGACAACAACAACGACAACTTATGGCCCAAGGTCAGCAACGGCCTCCAACTGCTCAGGGTCAGCAACGACCACCGACCGCTCAGGGAGCGCAAATTCACCGACCTCCTACTGCCCAAGGTCATCGTGGAGTCTCCGTTCCTGGATCCACGCCGCAGACCCCTAATCCTGTCTCTGGAAATCTGTCTATGGGAATGGCACAGATGCAGCGACCTCCGACCGCCCAGGATCAACGACACGGACCTGGTGGACAGCAGACGAGGCCGCCTACTGCTCAAGGCATGCCACAAACTCCCATCCATCCCAGCCACGGCCCGCCTGGTACTCGTCCATCGATTACACAATCTGGTGTCATCGGTCAGCAAATTTCGAGGCCAGGAACTGCATTGAGCCACCAATCGCCCGTTAGTGCCAGTGGAAGTGCAAATGCGCAGAGTCCAGGCGTTCGACCACCTAGTCGCATAGGTAGCGAACCACAGGTGTGCTCTTTTCGATTCATGTCTGTTGACTTTTATTTATCAATTTCTCCTACAATTTCCATAATAGCAGGCTTTCGGTGTCAATGGTTATCTTAAGTCTCAACAACAGATGTCTCTGTCACAGTCTGGTAATATAGGTCTGAGCCAGTATCCATCTGTGTCCCAACAACTACAGCCTCCGTTCAATCAGAAACAACTGCATCCAGGGCCGCAGCAGGGACAGTTTAGCTCCTTTTCCCAGATAAATCCTCCTACGGTGCCACAAAACCAGAATCCAGCTACGATGATGCAGCAACAGAATGTCGCTCAGCAGCATCCGCAACTACAGCAACATGCGCAAATGATGCAGCAAGCTCAACAAAGTCAAGCCATCCCGCCCTTCGGTGCCAATTTCCCTGGAAATGTTGGTGTTGGTGGTAGAATGCAAGGTTCACCTCCACCGATGTCTGGAAATATATCTGATTCGCCATATCGAGGCAGCAAGAGAAAGACCGATTCACCGCATATAGGTGGAGCTGGGCAAATGAACATGAATGCGATGGGTCCACCTTCAATTATGCCGAATAGGTTGTCGATGCCAGGCTCGTCTGGTGCTAGTAGTGAAGGTGGATCCAGTGATCCTAGTGCTGCAGCTGGGATGAATGGTATGCTTGGTAATCACCAGCAAGCAGGATCAAGTCAGAGTCCAAGACCGCAAGGTACCTCGAATGACATGACAATGGCTGGTGGAGTGAACTTCGGTATGAATGTGAATGTAGGAGCACCGCAAACGTCTATGAGACAGAGAAGTGTAGGTGCTGGGATAGCTGGGGATGCTCTAGGTTCCGGTGTTCCTGTTTCAGGACCACCGATAAACCATGCTCAGGTGCTCACCCAGCAACAGCAACAGCAACGGCAACAGGCACGACAAGGATCGATACCGCCAGGTGTGTCATCGATGAGATCGAGTGTACCTCCTATTATACCTGGTACGAACTTTACTAGCCCTGTCACTAGGACGCCTGTTCCTGGAGGTGTAGGAGGATCTCCGAATTCGGGTTGTGTACCGTCCCCTTCTATATTGGGAGGTGGGAACATGATCCCTGCGACTGGGAGTGTTGATCCCTCGTCCTCTGGCTCTTCGCTGTCTTCCAATGATCATCGTTCCTCTGCATCTGTTGGATCTGCTGGATCTATTGCGCCAGGCCAACCACCTCTACTTCCGAAAAGTGTCCAACTCAATCCTGCGACGACTCAAATCACGCCTGTACCGCTTGCTGACTACGTCAAACTCGTACCTCCAATATCTGAAGAGGAGATACACGAGATTCAAGGCTGGATGAAGGTAGATAGGGATTATGAAGGTACTTTGAGGAAGATGAAAGAGAGGATGACAGGGGAAATAAGTGGGATGTTTGGCGGGAGTAATGGATGCTGGTGGGAGAAAGGAGCGCAGAGTGTAGATGTGAATAGATGGAGGAGAGGGAGGGAAATGTTCGATATCAGATTTCCTCTGAGGAGGGGGAAAGAGAAGGAGGGAAGGGAAAGAAGGAAGAGACAGAGAGAAGGACTAAGACTGTACGTGTCACGTTTACTAGTCCTGGTTGTGAACTGATTTTCTTTCCATGACAGGCCTAGGAAGCTGGAAGTAGAGGAAGCGGAAAGACCTGAGCAGCTTGTGCCGATACGGTTAGACTTTGATGTTGAACATCATAAAATGAAGGACACATTTGTTTGGAATTTGAATGGTAAGTGGTTTCTTTGATGAATAAGTGATGCAGTAACTTATGTTTGATTTTATATCTTGCCACATGCTTCTTCGGTTGTTTACCCGTGCTTTATCGGTTTTTGTCGTCATCGCCACTGTCATCATTGACATCGATCAGATCCTGTCGTAACTCCTGAAACATTCGCACAGTCCATAGTCGATGACTACGGTCTGGCACCCGCCTATCACTCTGTTATCGTCAAGTCCATTCAAGAACAACTCAGTGACTTTAAAGCCCATTCATTTAATTATGATCAGGACTCGGGTGAGTTGGTCATGGACTTGAAGAGTGAGGTGCCTATGCAACAAGGACATTTGGTTGATGGCCAAGAAAAATGGTGGGAGACGTGGAAGACGCGTGTCAATGGACCCAAGCGCACTATCAGGAGTATGTCGAGGGGTTCGAGAAAGAAACGAAAATTAGACTTTAACAATCCTTCGAATAACGGGTTATCCGTTGAAGGTGGTTTGGCTGGAAGTCGTTTGGCTGGAAGTGGTGGTGCGGTGGTGAAGATGGAAGAAGAGGAGAAGAATAGCGTGACGTTTGATGTGTCGATGGATGAAGAGGAGTTTGGAAGGCCCATGGCGATTGATGAGATTAAACTAGATGAGGAGTTGATGCACGAGGAAATGAGGATTCTTATCAAGGTTCGTCTACTACACATTTGATGTGATGTGTTAATGTTGATCGTCTTGTTTTTTGTTCTTTGTTCTAGTTGGAAATCATTGTTGGCGCTATGAAGCTTGAAGATCAATTTGAGTGGGATCTGGAGAACGAGTCCGTTACGCCTGAAGAGTTCTCGGAGCTGTATGCACAGGATTTGGGGTTGGGAGGAGAGTTTAAGTACGTATTTAGTTTCACTCTGCTTTGTTTACCCTTTTTGGGCTTTTTCATTTACCACTGCTTGATCTTTGTAGGACCGCGATCGCTCATAGCATTCGAGAACAAATCCAAATGTTCCAGAAGTCCTTGTTCCTCGTTGGACATCCTTCAGATGGTACGCCGATTCAAGATGAAGAGCTTAGGCAAGCTTTCCTTCCGAGCCTCGCGATTGGGGCAAGGCCTATGGATCAAGTTTCGCTGTACACGCCACTTCTCAACTCGGTAAGTGACAGCGATATCGAGCGAAGCGAAAAAGAGCGCGAAAAGGAAATGAACAAAAGAAGGAAACGTAATCAACGCGGACGTCGTGGAATTGTCCTCCCTGACCGTGAACCTACACGGACGTACCGAACACCAGCTATTGGATTCCCTGAACTTGACCCTGCGGTTCTAGCTTCTGTTGCTGCACAGAATGCAGTTGGGTCACGTAGAGCTGCTGCTGCTGCTGCGTCGTTGACGATTGCAAACATGGTTGCATCTGAGAACGGGACAACGTTTGTTCCCACACCGACCCCTATGCCCAGTGTCCCCATGTCGCAACCGAAGGAGAAAAAATCAAAAGGCTTATTCAAGGCACCGTCTGTTCCGGCTGATGTTTTAATGCCGAGAGCACATGTTACAGCTCCGACACCGTCTACTGCTGTTGATGTTAGTGAGTTGCCGACACCGTTGGAGAATGACCCACCTCCTGCTATTCCACCGCCACCGCCCCCACCTGAACCGAAGAAGTATATACCGAAGAAGAGTCTAAAGGAGTTGGAAAGAGAGGCAAAGGAGAGGGAGTTTGCGGGTGGCCAACATCCAAATTATATCAATGGAGTCTGGCATTGTTCGAACTGTGGTTGTCCAGAGAGCATTGCTGTTGGGAGGAGGAAAGGGCCTTTGGGTGATAAATCTCAGTGTGGTCTTTGTGGTAAGCTGTTTTTTTTGCTTCATCTTTCTTTGTGCAGGGCAGGGTGTTGATCGGACTTGTAGGCAAGTTTTGGCATAGACATCGTAAACCTCGGCCCGTGGAATATAATCCCGATCCTGAGTATCATAAGCGTAGGGACGATGCGAAGATGCCGATCAGGAGGAGAGCTGCGAGGGCACAGGGTGCTGCTGCGACTGCAATCTCTGCAGATGTTTCTGCTCCACCTACACCTGCGAAGAACGGGGACGTGAATAACCTTTCTCGACGTTCGCCATCATCCATGAAGGACGATGATGATAGAGCTATTTCACCCGTGTCTACTGCTTCGAGTGCATCCGAGCCTCCTTTGGCTCAGAAAGTCAAACTTAATGGAGTTGTGCGTGCTAAATCTGGCACTCCGAGATCATCTGGTGCTGCTGTTGCAAGAGAGACCAAAGGGCCGGTGAAGCCTATTACGCCCCGAGAGAAGACGGAAGCGTCGTCAGCGAAAGAAGACAAGAAACCGGTGATATCTAGGGTAAAGAGCGAAAATGGGGGGCATGAGAAATTGCCGGTTGCTACTGTACATGCTTCTAACTTGACTGCGGATGTTGTACCTCCTGCGGCTACTGTGGTGAGCGAGCGTTTCTTGTAATTGTTGGGAGTTTTCGGAGTTGACTGAGGTGTGGCTGCTTGCTGTCCACTGTTGGGGTAATGAAGGCTTCACAGCAGGTTCCCTCGTGGTTAACTGGCGCTTTGCAGGAGATGAGAACCAAGTATCCCGATGATAGATTTGAGGCAATCCTAAGAAGAACGAGTGGCAACCCGCCTGATTGGCGGATTAGATGCTTGGATTGCCCTGGGAAGGTGGGTGTTCTTTAAGTGAATGCCACTGTGAGGGTCTCAATTGCAGCTGTAGTTATACACACCTGGACCTGGAGAGTCTCTAACTAATTACGAGGTTCACCTGAGAAACAGGCAACATCGCCAACGAGTTAACGAGCGGAAAGCGTCATAGTGTTGTTGAAAGAAGTTTTCACTGATATTTGTCATGGACTCGAGCTTCAATTTTTTTGAACTCGGTTTGAGCCTTTACTGTGTTGTTCCTTTTCTCTCTCTTTCTCTCTCTCTCTTTTTCTGTCGTCTGTCTGAAATGTTCAAATCTTACTCCCTACAACTCTGCTTTTGTCTTATATCGTTAAAGCTCTGTATTGTTATATGGTTCTGATCTGTAGTTACAGCTACCTGGAATATTTCCCTACTGCAGTCTCTAGATTGGCAAGTGGGGTGTCCTTGATGAATGATCAACGGATCGGGACGCAATCAACTGTTGGAGCGCTGGAGTTGCGAGAACGTCGTGACAAGCCATAATTGATTACTACGTCGAAACTAAATGATGGGCCACCACTGCTGCCAAGATATAGTGCTTGCCAAGTGATTGTTGTGTGACGCACGTCCTACGAGTACGGCCTTGGTCGGTCAAGAAATTAGTATGAAAGAGGGTTCCTGCATTCTACGCCTGTGAGCACCAGCTTTCTTCCTCGTTTTTATTTGCTACATCAGCACATGGGAATGGCTGCGTGTGATCCAGGTGAAAGGGAACAAGCGGTCCGCTCGGGCCCAGAAGCACCCTGAGGGTATCGAAGATGTTTTTTTACTGCCAGTACATCCTGTTACCATCGCTTCAGCACTATTGACTGAAGACAATTTATAGTCGTCCATCGGGCCTTGTCTGTTCATATCCGGCAAATATCGTGAACTGGGCCGTGACGAGTGATAGCTTTGTTCACAGACATATCTAATGGGATTCGTCTCGCGGAGCTTGGCGATTGTCCACAGCATGCAGAAGCCTTGTGTTTCAGCCAGTAATGAAGAGCCAGTAATGAAGTTGTGAATTGAGAGATATGACAGGAAGTACTAGATGAAATGAGTGAGATTCAAATCAACGATTTGTATTTTCGACTATTGTTGTGAAATGAAAACCCATTGAATATTCTGTCCAGTTGTGATTGCTAAGTAGTTATTGCAGCTAGGAATTGAGTTGGATGTGTAAGCATCACAGCTTGTGTGAAATGGACTGTTGATAATTATGAGGACTGATTTGACAATGGCAGACATATACACTGACATATACACTGACATATACACTG
>Ga0153946_1000138_pt1 | contig 27771 bp, 27 predicted proteins | sample TSNJ030MetaG_FD_104751 | JGI IMG/M metagenome (GOLD analysis project Ga0153946, IMG submission 104751) | Attine ant fungus gardens microbial communities from New Jersey, USA - TSNJ030 MetaG | ecosystem: Host-associated > Fungi > Mycelium > Unclassified | place: USA: New Jersey, Wharton State... | reverse complement strand
TATAAGTCTTGTATTCCTCGCCCTCGACGATCAGCGCTTGGTCTGCGCCGCTTTCAATGGCCATTTCCGCAATTTCCCGGGCGTTTTCACCGATCACGACCGCCACCAGCTTTTCGCCGTGATCTCCGCCTTGTTTGCCGCCATCTTGCTGCGTATGCTGGGGTACCGCGGTTCATAGTCTGTCTTGATAACGGATACCAGTGCCGGCAGGGAGCACTCAACCATTTCGTATCCCTTGTCATGCTCCCGTTTTGCCTCCAGTTTGCCATCATTGACTTCCACATCCATCAGGCAGGTTACCTGAGGAATGTTCAGGTGCTCGGCCATCTCGGGACCCACCTGTCCGGTGTCGCCGCCGATCGCCTGTTTGCCGGTGAAGATCAGGTCGAAACCGCCCAGTTTTTTGACGCAGGTTGAGAGAATGTAGCTGGTCGCCAGGGTGTCCGAGCCGCCGAAGGCCCGGTCAGTGACCAGAACGGCCTTGTCGGCGCCCACGCTGAGGCACTCCCGCAGAGCGGCAATCGCCTGATCGGGTCCCATGCTGAGTACGGTGACGGTGCCGCCATGCTTTTCTTTCAGGCGAACCGCCAACTCCAGCGCGTAAGCGTCAAACGGATTGACAATGCTGGGAACCCCCGCCCGAATCAAAGTGTTGGTCTCGGGGTTGATCTTGATCTCGGTTGTATCCGGGACCTGTTTCATGCATACCAATATGTTCATATCTATTGCCTCTTTGCTAAGTGCCGAGAAAGTACCATTCGCTGAATCTGGTTTGTGCCCTCAAAGATGGTGAATATCTTCGCGTCGCGGTAGAGCTTCTCCACCGGGTAGTCCTTACAGTAGCCATAACCGCCGTGAATTTGCACCGCCATTTCGGTAACCCTGACGGCCATTTCGGAAGCAAAGGTTTTGATAACCGGACTGAGAGAACCAAGGGGGATTCCCGCGTCTACCATGCGGGCGGCGTAGAAAATCAGCTGGCGGGCAGCCTGAATCTGGGCTTCCATATCGGCGAGCATGAAGTTCACGCCTTGGTTGGCAATAATGGGCTGGCCAAAGGTCTTCCTCACCTTTGCGTATTTAATAGAAAGCTCCAGAGCCCGCTGGGCCAGGCCAACCGCGTAGACCATGGTGAAGGGGCGGGATGTGTCGAGAAACTGCATCACGTACTTAAAGCCCATGCCCTCCTCTCCGATCAGGTTGGATGCGGGGATGCGCACATCGTCGAAGATCACCTCGGAGGTGTCGGACAAGCGGATGCCCAGCTTATCCTCGTGCTTGCCGGCTTGGACACCGTGCCTCTTCTCTACAATGAACATTGAGATGCCTTTGGCGCCCTTGCTGCGGTCGGTGGAGGCCAGCACCAGAAACATATCGGCAATGCCACCGTTGGAGATAAAAGTCTTGGTACCGTTGAGGACGTACTCGTCCCCATCCCGCACAGCGGTGGTGCGCATAGCAGCAGCATCGGAGCCGGCCTCGGCCTCGGTGATGCAGGTGCATGAGATGGCGCCGTCGTTTAGAATACGGTCAGTACAGTATTTTTTCTGCTCGTCGGTGCCGTGGGTGTATACCGCTTTGAGAATGCCATTGGCCGCGTTGAAGGAGAATGCGAAGCCCGCGTCGTAACGCGCCATTTCCTCACCGATCAAGCAGTAAGTAACCATGTCCATGCCAAGGCCTCCCAGTTCATTGGGGATGGTGACAGAGTTGAATCCTGCCTCGCACAGGGTGCGGTGGACATGCATGGGGTATTCGTTCTTCTCGTCGTATTCGGTGATGATGGGGGCCAGCTCTTTGTCCAGAATATCTCGCAGTATGGTGATGAAGTCTCTTTGCTCCTGTGTAATAAAAGCATAGCTATCCATAAAAAAACTCCTCTCAATAATTTTTACTATTTACCGGTGAAATTGGGTTTGCGCTTCTGTGCAAAGGCGACAATGCCTTCTTTGAGATCCTCGGTGTCCAACAGCATGGCATAACAGCGGGCTTCGATTTCCAATCCAGCCTCCAGAGTACCCTCCAAGCCCTCGTCCACCGCCTGCTTGCTGAGCCTCAGGCCGATGGGGCCGAGCGCGGTCATCCTCTGAGCCAAGGCCGTGGCGGCATCCATCAGCGTACCCGAGGGTACCACCTGGTTGGCGATGCCCAAACGGTAGGAGTCCTCAGCACTCACGTGGGCGCAGGTGAAGATGATCTCCTTGGCGCGGCCGGTCCCAATGAGGCGGGCCAGACGTTGGGTGCCGCCGCCGCAGGGAATTGCGCCGATGCGGATTTCGGGCAGTCCCACCTTGGCGTCCTCACTGAAGATCCGGATGTCGCAGGCCAGTGTCAGCTCCATGCAGCCGCCCAGGGCATAACCGCCCACCGCTGCAATGGTAGGCTTGGGCAAAGAGGCGATCTTGTCCGCCATCCTATGCAGGCTGCGGGAGAATTCGTACCCACTCAGTGCAGTTCTTTTTTCTCCCTCTCGGTTTCGCGTCAGGTCTACGCCGGCGCCGAAGAGCTTTTCGCCGCCCCATAGGATCAGGGCACGGACATCATCGTTGGCCGCGATCTCGTCCATGGCAACGCACATATCCTCAATCATTTTCGGGTTGATGGCGTTCATCTTTTCGGGGTTATTGAGCGTCACAATGGCGACGCGATCCTGAATGTCCAGCTTAATCATTTCATACATGCTTTTTGCCTCCTTATCGCTTGTTGCTGCGCCGCCACAGTCCACATTGTTCGGCCTCTTTGTACAGCTCCTCCCGGAAGTCGGGGTGGGCAATGGAAATCAGCAGCTCGGCCCGCTCCCACAGGTTCCTGCCCTTGAGGTTGACAATGCCGTATTCGGTGCAGACATATTGGGTAGTGGCCCGCAGGTCGGTACAAGTGGCGCCGGGGGGAAGCACCGTTTTGATGCGGCTGGCCAAGGTCCCGTCCTTCTTCTTGTGGGTGGACGGACAGCAGACGATGCCCTTACCACCTTTGGAACGGTAGGCGCCGTAGAGGAAGTCGAACTGGCCGCCGGTGCCGGAGAAGGGCCTTGTACCGATGCTCTCAGAATTGACCTGGCCCTGCAGGTCGATTTCCATGCAGGCGTTGACAGCAACAAATTTATCCATCTGCTCCAGATGATGGGGATCGTTGATATAGTCGCAGGGGGCAGGGTTCATCATGTCGCTTTCCTTCAGGTAGTCGTAGCACTCCAGCGTACCGGTGCACATGGAATAGGAGATAAGACCCTTATCAAGGGCCTTGTTTGAGCCGGTGATCCTGCCCTTTTTTGCCAGCTGCATCATGCCGTCGGAGAAGAGTTCTGTATGGATTCCCAAATCCTTGAGGTCGGAGTCGGCCATGAGGTTGATGACCGCGTTGGGAACGCCGCCGGTACCAAACTGCAGGCAGCAACCGTCCTCGACCTCTGCTGTTATGTATGCGGCTATCTTTTGATCCACTTCACTGGCGGAACCAACAGGCAAGTCAACGTGCTCCCAATTAGGTCCTTCAATGATATATGGAACCTCGGACACATGGATCCGGGCATCCGGGTGGAAGTTCTTAGTGGGGAAATGGTTTTCATTGACCTCCGGTATAAAGCATTTCACGCCCTCTGAGATCGCCTTGGCGTAGGCGGGGGAGAAGGTGAAGTACATGTAGCCGTTATCATCCGGCGGGCTGACCTGGATGGAGCCAAAATCGGCATGCCAGTCACCGTTGCGCCACAGCATCGGATACTCGTTGAAGAGCGCGGGTGATGCGACCTGGTTTTGCGGCTTGACCTGCGCGCGGTCATACGTTCCGAAGAAAGGAGATTCATTGATATAAACTTTCCCCTCCGGATCGGAGGCGAAGGTCGCCCAATGGCGCAGGCTGGTCATAGTGCGGATGGTGATGTTCTCAAGCTCCGGCGTACGCTTGGCCAGCGCCGCATCGAAGGCGTTGCCGGCGCTCATGTAGCCGTACAGCTCGATCCTGTCCCCGGATTTCACCATAGCCGCCGCATCGTCCGCTCTGATAAGTTTGGATTTGTATTCTGTCATGTAAGACATATTCGGTTCCTCCTTTTATGCTTTCGGTTATTATCCTCGGCAATTCATGAATTGATCACCTGCAATTTATATTGTAAATCAGAACGCTGGTGAAGTAACCGTATCCAAAAGATGAACGCTTTGAAAAATATTCATACTGTCAGCACAAACAAATAAAAAACGCCCCAATCATCAGGATTTTAGGGCGTCTTAGCATATTGCGGCTTGCGTTTCGCACTTTATGTATTTGGTTTCATCGGACGATTGACTCCTTTTTCATAAAAGCGAAGGATGTCGCAGGAAATTCTTACATGAAAACGGACTAAAGAATCGTTGTAATCGATATTGATGATATCCGCGACACGTTCCAAGCGATAAACCAAGGTGTTACGGTGAATCATCAAATCCGCTGAAGCCTTGAGAAGGCTGCGTTCATTGACTATGTATGAGTATAAACTGTCGAGAAAATGCGTGTTATTACGGCGGTCATACTCTCTGAGCTTCAGTATATCAGGATGACAGAGCGCAAGAACATTAATCTCATTATTGCATAGGCTTACAAATTGATTATGTATATTCTTTTGAGCTAAATAAACTCTTGACTCGCTCTCTGCAGCCAAACCAAAAGCAACTGCGTCTGTAGCAAGCCGGAATTGTGCACTGAAAAAAGCGAAGTAATCAAAATACAAGCTGACTCCAGCCACCAACCCACGATCTACAAGCATTGTATCTAGTTTTACCAAGGCTTCCTGATTCAGTTCTCCACGGAGGCGGCAGTTGATTATAAAGAGCTGGTAGTCATCCTGGCTCAAATAAAAACAGTCTCCAAAGATGCTTTTGATGGCTCTAAGATCATAATAAACCAGCTCTTTCTTCATATGCCCCTCTTTGGGTACCAGCTTGATCAAATAATAGCGGTCGTGCAGTTTCCAATTGATCTGCGATAAATAGTGCTCCAAGGTCTTGTCGTCAGCGGGCTGGCCATTCAGTATATTGCTCATAAACTGCTCGATCAGCGAGCTTTGCATGCCTCGCTTGATCTTGTATCGTTTGAGCATGGTAGCGGTCACACCGGCAATATATTCCGCCAAGGCCAGATGACCCTTCCCCATTTTCTTAAAGTCATCAGGTATTATTAGTCTTCCAACACGCTTTCCATCAATATGGACAGCAGCGGTTATTGAATTGTACAGATGTGGATTCACAGATTCAAATTTCACGGATTCTTCATTTTCCGTATTGTTTACTCTCTGCATAACAGAATTTAAGGTTTTAACAGTCACGCGCCCTTCATGTACAATGGAATGCCATTTTTCCTCATCAATGAGTTGTCCATTTACTTGTTTTGTAAAAGCGATCCGTGTTAATGCCGTATCCAATAGAAAGATGGGGTTGGAAAACATCTCCGCGGCAATCTCCAGGCATTGCTCCATCGGCTCCTCGTTAGATATAGCTGACAGCATACGTGCATTGCAGTCTGAAAAACGGCTGAATAAATCCAAAATCTCGTTAAAAACTTGCGTAAGATCGTAAATTGCTCCCAGAAAGATACAACTAAAATCCCAGCTTTGTAGAATTGGCTCGTCACTCTGTGCTCCAACACATAGCAGGTGTACTTTTTCAGATGGAATGGCATAGCCGGACAATGTCTCCCATGTTGCGACATAAAGATAATCACTTGCCAGAGAATGTCCGCCGCCAACGAGAAGTTTTGGAGAAAACAGGTTAAGCGCCCTTCCCTCCACGTTGTGGAGCGTTGGCGAGTAGTCCTCCAGATAATCAGCAATTATCTGCATGTTTAGTTTCATCAATACGACTCCCTTTCATAATATAGGGCACGCAAAACCTGTCCTTAACAAGTCTATAAATTTTTGAAATTTTGTATCGTTTGTACAATACCAGTGTATTGTCAAAGATTAGTTTTGTCAATATGTGTACTATGCCCTAAATATCAAAAAATACATGCAATTAGAAAGGCGCATACCTTTGTATTGATAGTACGGAAATAAAAATGGAAATTCTGATTGCGCGTCTGATTACAAAATTCGTGCATCAGCTTACTATGAAGAAAGGCAAAAGCATGTTTTGGATATCTAAAGCATTTAAGGAGGAATTTCCATGTCAAAAGAACTAAAAAACATCGGATTCATCGGCGTTGGAACGATGGGCAAGCCTATGGCGGAAAACATGATCAAGGCTGGTTTTCAGCTTTTCCTCTATGACATGTACCCGGAGAAGGCGAAGGAGCTTGTGCCGCTTGGTGCAAAGCTGATGAACAGCCCGGCTGAATCTGCCTCAGAGGCAGACGTGGTCATCACGATGGTGAACGACGCCCCCAACCTAGAGGAAGTCTACTTCGGGGAGAAGGGGTGTGCGGAGACAGCGAAAAAAGGGTGTATCTTTGTGGACATGAGCACCATTGCCCCCAACTCCATCCGCGGGTTTCACAAACGGCTCACCGGTATGGGCTACGACATGCTGGATGCGCCGGTCAGCGGCGGAAAGTCTGGAGCGGAAGCAGCCACCCTTACCATCATGGTGGGAGGCTCGGCGGCTGCCTTTGAAACCTGCAAGTCAGTGTTTGAGGCGATGGGCAAGACCATCACTCATCTCGGTGGGCCGGGCGCCGGGCAAATCACCAAAATGGGCAATCAGATCATGCTGGGCCTCAACACCCTCGGCGTCTGTGAGGGACTGATGTTAGCCTCTCGGGAGGGGCTGGATCTGGAAAAATATCTCCAGGCTGTCGGCGTTGGCGCCGGACAGTCCGCAATGTTGTCTATCTTCGGTAAACCGCTAAGCCAGCGGATATTCCCCGGCAACTTCCCCATCAAGCTGATCCAGAAGGACTTCCGTCTCATTGTCCAGACTCTGGCGGAGGAGGATCTGGCCCTGCCAGGCGCGGCACTGATGCAGTTGTTGTATAACTCGGTAGCGAACACCGACCCGACGATTGGTCATGAGGGAGTCTTAGTGGCCCTTGAAAAGATGAACAGTTTCCAAATCGGCAAATATGAAAAGAAATAGTTTGCTGGGAAAGGATGTCCTTTTTATGAAATACATACACACTAACATCGTGTCCAAGGATTGGCAAAAGCTTAGCAAATTCTATCAGGACGTGTTTCAATGCCGCCCGATCCTACCGCAGCGGGATTATAGCGGGGAATTCATAGAGACAGTGGTGGGAATTCCTGGAGTGCATGTGGTCGGAGAGCATCTGGCGCTGCCCGGATATGGTAACGCGGATGAGCCCACCCTGGAGATTTTTACATATAGCATCCCTGGAAAACAGGAGCCCCTCAAGGTCAACGATTGCGGCTTTGCTCACATCTGCTTTCTTGTTGAGAAGGGGACGATCCCTGTGCTGCTCGACAAGATTGTGGAACACGGCGGCAGCATTCTGAGCACTTTTCCCAAGGGAAAAATGGCCGAACAGGTCTGCGTATATACCCGAGATCCAAACGGCAATATTATTGAAATCCATTACTAAACCGGAAGGGAGTATTATTTATGAAGCTATCCAATGAAAAAATGTTGGAAATGTACGAAACTATGTACCGTATTCGTGCCTTTGAAAGTAAAGGAAAGGAGCTGTTTTTAGAGGGCAAGCTGCCGGGATTTATCCACATCTACCTGGGCGAGGAGGCCGTTGCTACCGGTGTTTGCGCTACACTGAACAATAACGACCAGATCACCTCTACCCACCGCGGTCATGGTCACTGTATCGCCAAGGGCGGCCGCACCGACCTCATGTTTGCCGAGCTTTACGGCAAGGAGACCGGCTACTGCAAGGGCAAGGGCGGTTCCATGCACATTGCTGATCCGGCCCTTGGCATCCTGGGCGCCAACGGCATTGTGGGCGCGGGTATGCCCATTGCCACCGGCGCCGCCTTTGCGCTCAAGTATAATAAAACCGACAATGTCGCGGTCACCTTCTTTGGCGATGGCGCCTCTAACCGGGGTACGTTCCATGAGGCGCTGAACATGGCCTCCACTTGGAAGTTACCGGTAGTGTTTGTATGTGAAAACAACGGCTACGGATTGACTACTGCCCAAGCTCGCCACCAGAACATCAAGGATATTTCGGTTCGCGCCGCAGCTTATGGAATTGAGGGTGTGACGGTGGATGGAAATGACGTCCTTGCCGTATACGAGGCGGCTGAAAAAGCGGTGACAAACGCCAGAAAGGGCGGCGGCCCAACTTTGATTGAGTGTAAGACCTACCGACATTCCGGTCATTACGTCGGCGACCCCGAGAAGTACCGCTCCAAGGAGGAAGTGGAAGCCTGGATGAGCGACGACAAGGATCCCATTCCGCGTTTTGCCGCTTATCTGCTGGAGAAGAAGATCGCAACTAAAGAGGCGATCAAAGCCATTCGAAGCAAAGTGGATGAAGAAATCGTGGCTGCGGTGGAATTCGCCGTTAATTCGCCCGACCCCGATCCCGCCAACCTACTTAAGGGTACTTTGGTGGAAATTTGATATTACCAAAAAGTGAAGGAGGATCATTATGTCTGAGATAAAACAAATGTTTTTTGTAGAAGCCATTCGCAACGCAGTTGAGCTTGAAATGCGCCGTGATCCCACCATCTTTGTGGCGGGCGAAGACGTCACCGAGGGAGGAAACTACGGCGAATATCTAAATATGGTTCAGGAATTCCCCGACCGTATTGTGGATACCCCCATCACCGAGACGGCCATTGTTGGCCTTGGCGTCGGCGCAGCCGCCATGGGCATGCGGCCCATCTGTGCCATGAGCAAGGTGGATTTTATGATGGTGGCGATGGACGAAATCGTTAATCAGGTATCCAAGTTCCGCTACATGTATGGCGGGAACGTCAAGCTGCCGATGGTACTGCACGCGAGCTTCGGCGTACGTCGCCAGGCCGCGGCCCAGCACTCCCAAAGTCTGGAAGCGTTCTTTACCCATCTGCCTGGCGTCAAGGTAGTCATCCCATCCACCCCCAGCGATGGCAAGGGCCTGATGGCTGCAGCCCTGCGGGATGACAACCCTGTTGTCTTTATGCAAAATCTGCGTTTGCTTCCCACCAAGGGCGACGCGCCTGTGGGTGAGCATATCCTGCCTCTGGGTAAATGCGACGTCAAGCGGGATGGCAAGGATTTGACCATCGTAGCCTGGGGCGGTTGCGTTCAGGAGTCCATCGCGGTGGCGGATAAATTGGAGAAGGAGCAAGGCATCTCGGTCGAGGTGGTTGACCTGCGCACGCTAATCCCACTGGATTTGGACGGTATCCTCAAATCCCTTGAAAAAACCGGCCGCCTGATGATTGTTCACGAAGCCATTCAGCAAAGTGGCTTTGGAGCGGAAATTGCCGCGCAAGTTGCCGATGCCGGCTTTGACCTATTGGATGCACCCATCAAGCGTTTGGGCGCGCCACTCTGCCCGGTGCCGTCCAGCCCAATTTTGGAAGCGGCGTATCTGGTGGATCAGGCCAAGATCGAGGCGGCGATTCTCGGATTTCTTAGATAGGAAGGGGGAAAAAGCATGGCAACCGAATTTAAAATGCCGCAATTAGGCCTGCAGATGGATGCCGGCACTGTTGTGCGCTGGTACAAGTCCGAAGGTGATCTTGTTAAGGTCGGTGACGAGCTTCTTTCGATTGAAACTGAAAAGCTGGACAATGCAATTGAGTCCCCGGTGGAGGGCTTCTTGCTGAAGATTCTAGCTCAGGAAGGTGATGAGATGCCGGTCGGTGCGGTGCTGGCGTTGATCGGTGAATCCGGGGAGCAGGTTTCGGCCGCGCCTGTCGCTGTCCCCGGGATACCCAAGGAAACGGGGCCCGCGCCCCATGAGCGCGCCCCCCAGGCAGTTGCAACTCCAGCGGCAGGCGGGCGGATCAAGATCAGCCCGAAGGCAAAGAAGCTGGCGGAAAAACTAGGTGTGGACTACACCAACATTCAGGGGAGCGATATAAGTGGGCGGATTATCGCTGCCGACATCGAGAGGGCGGCTTCCGTGGTCCAAACCACATCCATAGCATCAGTTCCCGCTCCGGCTGTTCCGGCCCAGGCTGCTCCTTATGCGGGGATGCGCAAACGGATCGGCGACAATATGACTAAGAGTTGGACCACCATCCCCATGGTGACACACCATGTTAAGGCAGATGTGGGTGAGCTGCTGGCTGCTCGGGAGAAGATCAACGCCTCCGGTCGGGGCGACAAGGTATCCATCACCGACATGTTGGTGCTGATGGTAGCCCGTGCTCTCAAACGCGTTCCCGGCCTCAACGTCTCCCTGACCGAGACGGGTGTCATAACCCATCAGGGCGTAAACATGGGCGTGGCCGTCAGTGTGGAGAATGGACTCATTGTGCCCGTCGTGAAGGATGTTGACCGCAAGGGACTTTTTGAGATCAGCGCGGATTCCAAGGAGCTCATCGCTAAAGCCCGGGAAAACCGGCTCGGCTTAAACGAGATCACCGGCGCGACATTCACCATTTCCAACCTGGGCGGTTATGGTTCGGTGGATACCTTCACCCCCATCGTCAATTCGCCCGAGGCGGCGATTCTGGGTGTGGGGCGCACTGTGAAAACCCCCTGTGTAAGGGACGAAGAGATTATTGTTCGACCGATGATGGGTCTCTCCCTTACATATGACCACCGCTTGGTAGATGGTGCTCTTGCTGCGGAATTCATGCAGGAAGTGCTCACTTATATTGAAAACCCTATTGCAGCGATATAACCACAGAAAAGAGCGTCATGTAATACGTGGCGCTCTTTAAAAATTCTGTTTAGCTCAATTGATTAGAAAGGCCGGCGTTAAAACGCCGGCCTTTCTAATGATATTTGTATTACTTTTTATTTGTATAAACGATGGGATTTGTGCCGTCCCAGTTTTTGGCCGCATCGGCGATCTTCTGGAATACCTGAGCCTTGCTGCCGCCCATACAGGAGGGCTCGAAGACCACGCCTGGGAACTTCTCATGATCAAAGTAGATGAATCTGCCATCCCCTTCGCCATTGATGCCGGAATGGCACTCCCGGAACCCGGCCGCACGCAGTTCATCGCATACTTTGTCGAACTCCTCGGGCTCCTTCCAGATCGCCAGATGGTTAATTCCCTCACCGGTCTTCTCCAAAAATTCCTTATAATAAGTAGGTCCCTCACTCTTGTCCAGAATCAGCTCGATCTGAAGCTCGCCAAGATTAGCCAGGGCTGTGGTCATGCTGAGCTCAGAGGGTTTCCCGCGATACATATAGTTTCTCGGCTTGACATCACTCACAAACCAAGGGCCCACTCCCATGACATTTATCCAGAAATCCAGTGAAGCCTCCAAATCCTTGACTACATAACCCACCTGATTGAATTTGCCTAAATTTTTAATCATTACATTACCATCCTTTCATTAACTTTTTTCATAAAAGTACCGTTTGCATTGTCTCGGTAAGAGCGCGAATAGTGTAAGGTTTCTCCTGGCTTCGCTGCAATTGGCGACTCACCATAGCCCGCAGGCCCATACAAGTAAGGGGCTGTCGTCCGCTTCCTTTCGGTATTCGAACGCCAGCCCTTTCGTATGTTGAGATAAACCATTGGCTTGTTGATGTCATTGACCACATAGCCGATCACCGACTCTTAGTTCATAACGGTGCCGCCATCAATCAAAATGCTCTGGCCGGTTATGGCGCTTGCTTCATCTGAGGCAAGATAGGACACAAGGCCCGCGATTTCCTCTTCCTTAATCCATCGCCCTATCGGAATTTTTCCAACCTTGCTTTTTTTGTATTCTTCCAAAGAAACGCCGAGCTCCTTACTGGCCTTTTCACAGATGTGGTTCTGCATCGGTGTGTCGGTTGCACCGGGAGCATAGGCGTTGACGTTGATATTGTATTTAGCTAGGGCTGACGCCATCGAACGGGTAAATCCACGAACTGCCCATTTGGATGTGCAATACGCCACTTGCAACCCGCTTTGGGAGAAGGAACCCGTGCTGGCAGCGTTGATAATCCGGCCTCCGCCCTGTTTGATCATATGAGGAATTGCATAATGGGAACATATAAACAGCGCGTCGGTATTGATGCGCATACAACGCGAGAATTCTTCCGGTGTATGTTCCAGAATGTCACCAACCGGACAGATCCCGGCATTGTTGATCAAGACATCAATTCTCCCATAGGCTGATATCAGTTTTTCGTACATTTCCTGAACTTGCTGGGTGTCACTGACGTCCGCTTTTAAGGCAATACAGCGTGTACCGAACTCTTCGATTTCCTTGCAGGTTTCCTGTAAAAGAGCTTCGTTGATGTCATTGATGGCAACATCAAAGCCATCCTTTGCCAGGCGCATTGCAATGACTTTCCCCATGCCTGCGGCTGCTCCAGTGATCAATGCAACTTTCTTAGCCATGATTACCTCCTCGTATAATAAATATTTTATAAAGGAATGTCAGCGAATGGGATCTTTACCATCCCAGTCTTTCGAACATTCAGCAATGTACTTGAATCGTTCACCCTTTGCGCCAATGACGGCGGAGACTTCGACGATGGTGCCGGGATGCTCCGGATTATCGTAGTAGGCAAATCTGCCGGCGACATCTCGGATTGCGCCGCCCATGGCAAATTCAAAGCCAGCCTTTTTTAGATTTTCACCTACCTCGTCGAATTCCTCAGCGGATTTTGTCCATACTGCAATGTGGTGGATACCAGTATGATTGGCCTGAACAACCTCCTGATAGAGCGTGGGGCAGACGCTGTTGTCCTGGATAAGCTCGATCTGCATATCCCCCCAGTTTGCGACGGCGGCGCTGAAATTAAGTTCGCAAGGTTTGCCGCGATATTGGGCGTTCATTGGCTTGATTTCGCGGGTGAGGAACCAAGGACCCACCCCCATCACATTGACCCAATAATCCAAAGCCTTGTCAATGTCATTGACCACGTAGCCGATCTGATGAATTTCGCCGATATTCATTGAGATTCTTCCTTTCATAATATAAAATTATAAAATGCTATATGTAATTGCAAATAACCAGCAGAATTATTCCTGAATGAGAATAATCTTGCCAAAGTGTTCGTTCTTAGTCATGCGATCAAATGCTTCCATGGCCTGCTCGAAGGGATAGATTTTATCAACAGGCAGCTTCAGTGCGCCTGCGTTTAGGGCAGGAAGCAGGGCGGCGATAGCCTTTTGAGTCAACTCCACAGCTTGGGCCGGGGTACGCATGCGGTGGGACGCGCCAATCAGCTTGATGCACTTCATGTTCAGAAGATCGAAGTTAGTATCCCAATGCTCACCGGCCATGCGCCCAATATTCACGATAGTACCGCCCACCTTGATGACCTCAAAGTTCTTGTCCATATAAGGACCGGCCAGGAAGTCGATCATCAGATCGGCGCCCTTCCCATCGGTGGCATCAGTGCTCTGCTGGACCCAGTCCTCGTTCTCCGTGTTGATAGACACATCGCAGCCAAAGTCGTGGAGCAGCTTGCAGCGTTCGTCCATGTTAGAGGTGCCAATCACCTTGCCTGCGCCCAGATATTTAGCAATCTGCATGCCCAGAAGCCCCACAGCGGAACTGGCGCCTTGAAAGAAAACGGTCTCACCCTTGGCGAGATTGCCGTTAGTGACTATTGCGTCGTGCATGGTACGGAAGGCTACGGGCATGGTAGTAGCTTGCTCAAAGGAAAAACTTACAGGAACAGGAATCATATTCGCAATGTTACCGACGGTATATTCGGCAAAAGCGCCGCCACCGGAACCCATTACGCGATCCCCAACCTTGAAGCCAGTCAAATCCTTGCCGATTTCAACGATCTCACCGGACCACTCAAGTCCCAAGGGGACGTTATCGCCGCTTCCCCAGGCCCCGTGGGCGGTGCCGCCCAAGATCATCAGGTCGGCACGGTTCAGCGCGTTGGCCCTTACACGAACCAGGGCCTGGCTGGAATTAATTGCCGGGTTGGGGATATCCTTGATCCGGACACCCTCCGTAGTGTTTACAAGTGCGCGCATTATACAATTACCTCCTTAAAAATTGTTGATGAATCATGTGTTCTCCAAGTGCTTCATGTGCAATTACTACAAATACATAATGACCCGAGCAGGAATTTTAAACAAATTCCATAGTTTGGAGTATAGCGGTTTTGGATAAATAATGCATCGTATCAAAGATACCAAAAAAAAGAATTTCTTTCGAACCAGCGAACCGATTACAAATGAATTTTATTTCTCTATGATAGGTGATGTCTCGTACTTCATGTGTTTCGTAGTTTCAGTTTCATATGTGAACCGAGCTCATATGTGAATCAAGCTAATCAGTGAACATCTTGACCCGAGGAGGTGTGCGGAGGGCGACTCCAATATATAGTGTTAATATTTATAGAAAGAGAGTGAAAGCTATTGGATATAGTGGGAATTGTCGGGATTATACTTGCTATTGTGGCGTTAATCTTCCTCATGGTCAAGGGATTCCACGTTTACGCAGCGTCTCTGGTTGCTGTTATTATTTTAGGCCTGTTAGGAGATGTTGGCGGAGTCACGCAGGGCATAACCTATTGGGTGTCTGGTATTGGTAACTCGCTCCAGACCTATTGGATGCTATTTATTGCGGGTGGCATTACGGGCTATGCCATGAGAATAAGCGGAGCGGCGGCCTCTATCGGCAAAGCGCTGGTCAAGATCATGCCCAGAACACTGTTGCCAATTTCGGTTATGTTTATCTCCACAATTATGGGGTATGGCGGCATTAGTGTATTTACTGGATTCTTTATCATCATCCCAATTGCGACTGAGGTATTTAAGGCGGCAGACTTGCCGGTGCGGCTAATGCCAGCGGCAATCGTGGCAGGTGGATCTTTGGCTGAGGTAATCCCCGGCTCCATTCAGGTGCAAAACATCGTTCCCTATGATTTGCTGAGGAAAGCCGGTTATGCTGTTACGCCCATGTACGGTGGCGCCATCGGCTGGATATCATCACTAATTGGCTATCTGTTTATTGTATTCATGTTTCTGGTCATGATTAATAATGCTAAGAAGCGCGGGGAGGGTTTCTCTCCCATTACGAGGGGACCCTGTGTCGGTTTGGAGATAGATACAAGTGGCCTGCCTAATCCCATTGTCGCTGCAATCCCTCTGGTAATCGCGCTGTTGCTCCGGAATATACAGATTAACGGCGGCCCTGTTTTCAGCCAATCGTACATCCCCATCTTTATCGGTGCGGCTCTGACGCTTATCCTGCAATGGAAGCGCATAGACTTCAAGAAGTTCATTACGGAGGATTTGGGCGCTGCGATGACAGGATCTGTGAGCACGCTTCTTACATATGTTTCCGTGATTGCGGTGGCGTCAGTGGTGCAGAAGACGGCGGTGTTCCCGTCGCTGATTGATGCTCTGATGGAAATCAACGGGCCTCCGCTGTTTTCAGTGTTTCTGATCGCCAATATTACCGCCGGCCTTACCGGTTCTAGCATGGGCGCAGAAGGCATTGTCATTCCGATGCTGGCCGAACCTTATATTGGCGGACTGGGTGTCGATCCCGGAGCCTTTGGCAGAGTCGTTGCCTTTAGCGTAGAGGGTCTTAACACACTGCCGCAAAACGGCGGTGTACTCGCGATTTTGACTGCTTGCGGCGAGACCCACAAGAGCGCCTACATGCCAATTTTCATGTTAACAGTGGTCGGCACAACCTTTATGTCGTTTGTATCCGTGGTGCTTTATTCCATCTTCTTATAACAGCGCCTGGCTGTAAATATTCGTTCCTCAAAGCTTAATTGTTGAAATTCATCTGCTAAACAAAACATGGTAAAAGCCTCCTTTGTGGTGTTTTGCTAATGTTGTGGTATATGTTTTCATTATACCGCTTAGATTTTTAGCGGTTTGTGAAAATCGAAAATCGGCTAATGAAACAAGAAAAAGGAGGAGTAAATTTTGATGTATGTATCATTAATCGGCGTAGTTCTCAGTATTGCGGTTTATACTATTTTCGCTTGGAAGGGTCACAATCAGTTCGTCTCCGTATTCTTTGCGATTCTGGTCATAGTTGTAACCAGCCAGATAAACGTGTATACGGCCTTCGCGGAATATTGGATGTCCGGATTTACCGGCTACATAAAGGGCTATGTTCTCGTCTTTATTGCTGGCTCCGTATTTGGCAAGCTCTTGGAAGTAAGCCGCGCAACCGAAACCGTTGCTCTTATCGTTCTGAAGGCTGGTAAGCGGTATGCTTTCGCCATACTGGTATTGGTGGTCGCTTTTCTGGCTTTTAACGGTATCAGCCCCTGGGCCGCGCTGTTCTTTCTGGCTCCCATCACGATGACGGTTCTGAAAGAGAGTGGGATTCCACGCCGTTTTGCGCCCGTCCTGTTGTATTTCGGCGCCTGCAGCTTGGGCTATACCATTCCCGGCTGCGCCAGAATGACCAACTACATGGCCTGCACCCTGATGAAGGTGCCCTTGACAGCTTGCGCGGCTGCGGGCGTCCTGACCGTAGCCTTTACATATGTGGTCGGCTGCTTCATGCTGCGAAAGATGGCCGACAAGGCTGTAAATAATGGTGAGAGCTTTGTATCCAGGGAGAGCGACAAAGAGGTGATTATAGACGCCGAGTCGACCAAATACCCACCAATATGGCGGGTTCTGATCCCGATGCTAGGCGCCGTTTTGGCATGCAATATAGTGACAAAGTTCGGCTTTCATACGGAACTGGGATTTCTTATCGGCATCGGCCTTTGCATTGTCTGTCTGTACAGTTACATGGATCTTAGTAAATGGAAAGATTATATGAAAAGCGCCGTTCCTGCCGGCATTGACGTTGCGATCATGCTAGGCATCGTGTACGGCTTCGGCAAGGTTGTTGTTGAAACCCCCGCTTACACGTTAATCCAAGAGGCAGTCCTGAGCGTTCCGGGCGGCCCGCTGGTCGGTGCGGCGCTTGCAATAAACGTTATTTCCGGCGCTACAGGATCGGGTACTTCCGGCATCAACATTGTATTGCCAGCCCTTGGCGGCTCATGGGTGGCGATGGGCGCCTCCCCAAGCTCCATTGCCCGTGTGGCCGTCGTATCCTCCACCGCTCTGGATTCCCTGCCGCACAATAGTGGCGTCGTATCCATGATCGACAAGTGCGGAGAAACGCATGGAACCGCGTATATGCCGATATTCTGGATGACTGTTGTACTGCCAATTGTTGCCACAGTTTTCTGCGTCGTTATTATGACATTGTTCCCCATTTTGACGATATAATGGAATTTTAGAAAATACATCCCTTCTGATATGGTCTGTCATACCATGTCGGAGGGGAGTTAGCTTGCATGGCTTGTATTGCCGGATGTCCATAAGCCAGGTCTTATATAAAGATGATCAGGTGGTGTTACATTGATTTATTTAGAATCCCACAGCACAGATCCATATTACAACCTCGCACTTGAGCAATACGTGTTCGACTGTATGGATCGCAACCAGCAGTATTTTATGTTGTGGCAGAACGACAATTCTATTATAGTCGGCAAGCACCAGAACACAGTGGAGGAAATCAATCCGGCCTTTGTGAGGCAACATGAGATTCGTGTCGCCCGCCGCCTCTCCGGAGGCGGGGCCGTTTACCACGACTTGGGTAATCTAAACTTTACCTTTATTGTGGATGCCGCCGACAGCGAAACCTTGGACCTGCACCTGTTCTGCTATCCGGTGGCAAAAGCTCTGAAAAAATTAGGGGTAAACGCTGCGGTAGGCGGTCGCAACGACATCACCATCGACGGTAAGAAGTTCTCGGGGAACTCCCAGTATCTCAAAGATGGGCGCCTGATGCACCACGGTACGATCATGTATGATTCCAATCTTGATGTTGTGGCTAAGGCACTGCAGGTGTCTGGGAACAAAATTGAGTCCAAGGGCATCAAATCAGTTCGCGGCCGGGTGACCAATGTGCGGGAATACTTGCCTCAGGATATTCCACTGGATGTCTTTCGAGAACTACTATTGCAATATATGTTTGAAGGACAAGAGATGCCCGCCTATCATTTCACCGAAAAAGATGAGTTAGCTATTCAGGCGCTTCGGGAATCACAGTATGCGACTTGGGAATGGAACTATGGCTTTTCACCCTCCCATACCATTCGAAAGAAGCAATGGGTTGAAGGCTGTGGAACTGTGGAGGCGCTGATGCAGGTGAAGGATGGCAAGATTACAGATCTCCAGTTTGCAGGAGACTTTTTTAGTTTGGAAGGCCCCGAAAAGTTGGGATTGTTGTTTTTAGGAAAAAGGCTGATTCGGTCGGAATGCGTTGATGCCATTCGTGAAATTGATGTGAATCAGCATATCAGCCATTTATCCAGTGAGGCACTTATAAAATTATTGACAGATTAGGCGCTGGTGCATCCAATCCTGTGTGCATCCATAGCTCATTTTTCATTAATAGCATTAACGACAAGAGGAACGATGACCAGTCCCTTGATTATCATATAAAATCCGGATCAAAAGCCGTTAATCCGCAAAACTTTTTAAAGGAGGGGTCGCAATGATGGATTACAGACAGGAGTACGAAAAGAAGCTGATCACGCCAGAGCAGGCGGCTGCGATGGTCAAACCAGGGGATGTGGTGGAGCTGTACGGCTATAACAGCTCCGGACAGGCTCTCGACAAGGCATTGGCGGCTAGGGCGGGGGAGCTTGAGAGGGTTAGCATTCGGACGATGGTGTCACGCCGGGATTGGCAGACCTTTTTGTCCGACCCGGAGGGGAAGTCCTTCATCGACGACTCCCCTTTTCTGGGTCCGAGGGAGCTGGCCTCCACCAACAACTGGAACCGCGTGGCGAATCCCGCGTTACTATATGAATATCCACTGATCTATCGCAGGGGCGACTGGCCCACCGACTTCGGTTCAGTCATGGTGAGCCCGCCGGACAAGGACGGGTTCATGTATTTCACCTTTGCCGCAGCGTATACAAAGGCCATTTCGGAGGGCGTGAAGTGCTTCATGCCCGAGGTCAATGAGCGTTTCTACCCCTTGGTGAACTTTCATCAGGACGCGAGAATCCACATTTCGGAGGTGCCTTACATCATCAAAGGGGACAGCCCGAAGCACGCGGTGCGCCCTCCTGTGACCTACGGTGAAAACGAGAAGAAGATCGCGGAGCTCGTTTACATGGAGATGTGCGACGGCTGCTGCATCCAGATCGGGACGGGAGGCGTCCCGGCCGCCATCGCGGCGGTGCTGTCCGATTCGGATCTGAAGGATTTAGGCGTACATACCGAGTTTTTGTCGGACAGCGTTATGATGCTGGAACGGAAGGGGCTGATCAACGGCTCCAGAAAATCGCTGCAAAAGGGTCTGATGACGACCTCCATCCTGAACGGAACCGCAGAGTTCATGGAATATCTGGAAGACAACATCGGGAAATTCTACATGGCGCCGTCAGATTATGTAAATGATCCTTACGTTGTGGGACAGCTAGACAATTTCATCTCTGTCAACGGCTGCTTGGAAATCGACTTGCAGGGCCATGTAAACTCTGAGAGCATCCAGACCCGGCAGATTTCGGGAACCGGGGGGCAACTGGACTTCATGCTTGGAGCCTACCGCTCCAAAGGCGGGAAATCAATTCTCTGCTGCAATTCCACTTATAAGAAAAAGGACGGGACGGCGGCATCCAAGATTCACGCAGCTTTACCGTCGGGGGCTTGCTGCACCGTACCGCGTTCAGCGGTGCAGTATGTCTGCACCGAGCAGGGTATCGTGAACCTGAAGGGCAAGAACATATGGCAAAGGGCGGAAGCTGTTATCAGTATCGCCCATCCGGATTTCAGGGACGGCCTAATTGTAGAGGCGGAAAAAACAGGGATTTGGAAACCCAGCAACAAGCGATAATTATAGCTTTATCTAAATGGAACGAGGAGATGGGAAAGGTAGACGCGGGCTTCGGCTGCTCCTTCTCCTTCTCCAGCGGCGGCATCAAAACCGTGCTGCTGGCAGGAGCTGAAAAGCAAAAGCAATATTACGCCGATCGCATCATAAACGGCGGAATCTCATGCACCTGCGTCACGGAAGCCGACGCCGGATCCGATGCGGCGGCCATTCGTACCACCGCGGTCAAAGATGGCAACGATTACATACTCAACGGCACTAAGGCGTTCATCTCCAACGGCCCAATCGCGGATACTTTTACGGTTCTGGCGGTAACAGATAAGGAAAAGGGCACGCGGGGCATGTCAATTTTTATTGTGGAAAAAGAGCGCGGCGTCAAAGCTGGAAAAAAAGAAAACAAGATGGGCATCCGTATGTCTCCGACCTCTGAGGTGATCTTTGAGGATGTGCGCGTAACGGCCGAAAACATGGTCGGTTCGGAAGGCGAGGGCTTCAAAATCTTCATGAAATCGTTGACCAGGTCCCGCCCGCAGGTTATGTCCTTCGCCGTTGGCATCGCGCAGCAGGCGCTGGATCTTTCGGTTGCGTACGCGAAAGAACGCAAGACCTTCGGCAGGCCAATCATCAGCAACCAGGGCGTTTCCTTCATGCTGGCCGATATGGAAATGCAGATTCAGGCCGCCCGCAGCCTGATCCAGTACGCGGTCCGCTGCATTGACGCGGGTGTGGATATTACCTCCGCCAGCGCCAGCGCGAAGACCGTCGCGTCGGATATGGTGATGAAGGTAACTACCGACGCGGTACAGATATTCGGCGGATACGGATACAGCAAGGAATACCCGGTTGAGAAGTTGATGCGCGACGCAAAAATTTTCGCGATTTTTGAAGGCACGAACCAGATACAGCGCTTGATCCTTGGAAATTATCTGGCAAAGAAACAATAGTTTTTTGACAGGAGGGACCCATATATCAATGTTGCTGAAAGCGGAATCATTGAGGATATTGCTTTTTATGGCGACTATTTTGGCAATGGCGATTCCGCTGAACTAGCAAAAACATTAAAAAACAGCCCTATGGAAGATACAGCCTTGCGAAAAGCGCTGACAGGGGTTGATATTGACAAGTATGTCAATAATCTGAATATGGATGTGTTTCTGTCCCTTCTATTACAGTGAAAGCGCTTTAGCTTTTAATCCAGTTGATTTTTACAATTGGCATTGTATATTTTAGAAAAATTCATGGAGGTTATTATGTACTATTCTGGCATGAACGAAGCGAAACAAGCCATAAGCAAAACCGGCAATGTGCTAAGGTTGATGGCCAACAGCGACACAATGATGGCAATGCATGCCACGCTTGGAAAGGGTAAGGAATTCCTACCCCATTCCCATCCTCACGAGCAGATCACCGTAGTGCTCAAGGGCTCGCTGGAGTACATAATTGGTGGTGAAGTGATGATCATGAAGGCGGGCGACACCTGTCTCGCACCGCCCGATGTAGTCCACAGCGCCAAGGCACTGGAGGACGGTACGGAGGAAGGAGTAAAACATGAACTATAAGGCGGAATATCAACGCAAGCTTACGACAGCGCAGGAGGCGGTTAAGACAATCCGTTCCGGAGACTGGGTCGACTACGGCTGGTGCGCCGCCACGGCGGACGCGCTGGACAAAGCGCTGGCAGGAGCTTACCGACGTTAAGGTAAGAGGCGGCGTTATCTTTAGAAAGCCCGCGATCATGCAGGTTCCTGATGTGGCTGATCATTTCATATGGAACTCATGGCACATGTCCGGTGTGGAACGGACGTTCTGATGAAGTAACTGTTGAGAGCCAAGGAAAGACTGTAGGATTCTTCATTTATTATGAAGAAAAGACATAGCCATAATGGTTATGCCTTTTCTTCACCTCTCCACCGCCTCCAGTGCCCCACTACTTATTGTATTGTTGTGTCCGTCCGCCGTGGGTGGTTTTTTGTCCAGGCTGCGCGGAAATATCGGCTAGCCCCGCAGCTCATTTCAGCTTTTTCACGCTGCCATTCTGCTCGTCAATCCACTGGTCTAACTTCTCACGGTTGATGAATACACGGCTCCCATTGTGTCCGATTTTTACAAGAGGATAAAAGCCGTCACTGTTCATAATTTTAGTAAAGGTATTCCTATGAATTCCAATGTAAAAGGCGGCTTCATCTTTGATCAATACCTTTCTGGTTTTTAGTTCTTTCCTGTCGTACATCCCCAAAAACTCCTTTCTTACACAGTTAACCCCGCATAAAAACCTTCTTGAATATTACGATATCCGTCCTTTACACTGTGGGCGTCGCCAATAACGATTACCTGCGATGTAATTTTTTGCGCTATCTCCGTCAATTCGTTGTTGGAGCGTACGCCAACAGCTATTACGACGGTGTCTATTGAATTAATCGTCTGTTTATTTCCGTCTTTTTCGAACGAAACAAAGTCCGTGCCAATTTCAGTAACCCTAGCCGAAGTAAATATATCCACATTGTGTTTCAACAACCGTCTTTTAAGATATTCTGCAGGCACGGGCTCGCCGTCCTTTACGATTTGAGGCAGCATTTCGACAATACTGACGCTGCAGCCATGCTGGGCCAAATGGTCAGCAGTTTCCGCGCCGACAAGGCCTCCGCCTATTACAACGACATTACCGGAAGCATCCGCTTTTCCCGACAAAACGTCGTGCGCCGATACAACATGCTTATTTTTGATGCCCGGTATAGGCAGAAGCAACGGCTGGCTCCCGGTTGCAATAATTATTACGTCAGGTTTTTCTTTCAGCAAAATTTCATGATCAACAGTTCGGTCTAGATATATATTGACGCCTAGCTGCTTCAATTGTTGCTGCTGCCATACCAGAAAAGAATTAAATTCCTCTTTTCCAATAGGAATCGACGCGAGAACCCACTGTCCTCCAAGCTGAGAACCGCTTTCGTAGAGCCTAACATCATGGCCGCGCCGTGACGCGGCGATTGCGGCTTCGCAGCCTGACACGCCGCCTCCAGCAACTATGATCTTTTTCCTTATTGCTGCTGTTTCCAGCTTATAAACATCCTCCATCCCTGTCATTGGATTAACCAGACAGCGGATAGAATTCCCTTTTTTATTCTCACCTGAACAACCCTGCACGCATCCAATGCAATGAATGATATCGCCGGCATTGCCTGATTTATATTTATTCGGCATGTCCGGGTCTGCCAATGAGGCCCGCGCCATTGTAACAAGGTCGGCTTTTCCGCATTCAAGTATTGTTTCGGCAATAAGCGGGTCATTGATTCGGCCTACTCCAATAACAGGAATTTTTACAGCGGACTTGACTGCCGCGGCATTATTAATGAAATTGCCTTTTGGGAAAATGTAATGCGGTATTATTGTATCTCTTGAGGCATAGACGCCCTGCGAACAATGAATGCAATCAACTCCGGCCTTTTCCAACAGTCTGGCAATAGTCTTGGATTCTTCAATTCCCAGTCCGCCGTCAACGTATTCCATTGCCGACATTCTGTAAAGAATGGGAAAGTCATCGCCGCATTTCTTACGGACATCCGCCACGATTTCAAGAGCAAACCGGGCTCTGTTTTCTGTTGTGCCGCCATATTTATCAAAGCGTTTGTTGGAAAAAGGAGACATAAACTGTCCAACCAGATATCCGTGAGCGCCATGAATTTCCACGCCGTCAAACCCTGCTTCCTTTACACGTCTCGCACAATTGCCAAACTGCGCGGTCAATCCCTCGATTTCGCTTATACTTAGCTCTCTCGGCTGTTCCGGCATCGTTGGGTCCTTAACGCGGGAGGGGGCTACCGGCTTAACGCCCGTTACGGCGCTGGAGGTTTCTCTGCCGGCATGATATATTTGCGCCACGATCCTTCCTCCGGCATGATGTACGCGCCTGGTCAATTCTTTATGGCTGTCTATCAGCGCGTCATTCCAAAGCCCGGGAAGCCTTTTAAAGCCGCCTGCATCCGGAGTGACCGCGTAGTTTTCCGTGATGACCAGGCCCCAGCCTCCCTGCGCTTTTTTTTCGTGATATGCGAGGTATTTTTCGGTTGGCGTTCCATCCTCATTACAAAAATTGGTTACCATAGCGGATACAACCATTCGGTTTTTTAGTTCAAGCCCGTTGATACGGATAGTTTCAAACAAAATACTCATTTTTAGCCCCTTTCATTCCACAGATTATCCGCCTGCCGTCATCCCGGGCTTGACCCGTCATCCCGGGCTTGACCCGGTATCCCCAAAACTTAGCCAATATTAAAGAGCTTTCGGGTCGGAGCACGCAATGACGAACAGGAAGCAGATTGGTTCTTAATACAAAATAGTGCCAAAGAAAATAGATACAAACATTGTGACGGTGGCAATGACTACTGTGATCATACCTATATGTCTATAGGCTTCCTTGTGCGTTAGCCCGCACACGGCCAATAATGTTACCATAACGCCGTTATGAGGCAGAGAATCCAATGTGATGCAAGCGGCGGATGCCACTTTGTGAAGCACTGCCGGGTCTATGCCCATGGCGATATATTTATCGCCAAGGGTTGAAAGCGCCAGACCCAAGCCGCCGGAACCGGAGCCGCAGGCGCCTGCAAGAAGGGCGGTGGCAATACCGAAGGAGAACAGCGGAGGCCCCGAGAAGTTAATGGCTAAATTGACAAGCGCCTGATATCCTGCAGTCACCGCGGCGACGCCGCCGAAGCCGACAGCCGCGGACGTGTTGACTATAGCTATCATGGAATCTCCTATACCGCCATTCAGAATATTGAGCTTATCCGCGATCTTCTTCCAATATAGTACAGTAACACAGAGAATGCCAATGATCATGGAAATAAGTACGTTTACTTGAGCGAACAAAAGCCCGACAACCAGCGCCATAGGAATGAGCGCCTTAAAGCCATTTCCTCTTTCTCTTGCTTTTGCCGCCTCCATCATCTTCATTATTTTTTCATCTGCTACAAAATGCTCCCCTCGCTTACGGGCCAGCTTTTCCTGCCATAACATGTAAAGCACAGCCAAGCCAAATATAACGGCCGAATCGATCATCGCAAGCAGCGGAGCGCATGTGGCGGACGTTCCCAAAAATTGGATGGGAAGTACATTGACCAGCGCAGGGGAACCGGGAAGCAGGTTAGGGGCTGTAAACGCGCCGGCTGCGATGGCGCCCGGAATCAGATGACGGGGAAGGTCGGCGTTCTGCCAGAGAACAAGAGCAATGGGATACACGGCAAACGCAAGTACAAAGCAGGAAACGCCGCCGTATGTAAGCACAAGGGAAGTTACTATAATAATCATCATTGCGTGCTTTGAGCCGATTTTTTCTGAAAGCATATTGGCAACGTCGTTAGACGCGCCGCACAGCTCCATTGCTTTAGCAAAGGTGGCGCTGAGGAAGAACAAAGGCCAATAGGAAATGACATAGTTGCCGAAAGACTTCATGTAATCAGCCGTCAGCGCGTCAAAAACGTTTAAGCCGCTAAGAATCGCCAGTATACCCGCGCATATGGGCGCCGCTATGACAATGGAAACCTTCTTCCAGATTAGGTAAACCATCAAAAGAAGAGAAAAAATTATCGCTAAAATACTTAACATCAATTAACCTCCTAGGCTGCTTAGGCAAAAGGCTCGTAAGGCGAGCCGCCGGCCAGCGCTGTTATTTATTCATTTTACTTTTGCTCAAAGAATTGCACGCCGTTCTTAAAAGCATATTTAAGCCGGCCCTTATCCACAAGGTATTGCAGCATTGAGCGAATACTGCGTTCTGTGGCGGTAATGTTAAATAAATTATTTGTACAAACGCCAAACTCTTTTAATGCTATCGTTAAATACTTATCATAAAATAGTTCGCTTTCCGCCATTTTAACCAGGCGGTTCAGCCTATCGTTCCATAAAATTAAATTACGCATATAAATTGCTTCAATGTCTTTATAAGCCCCATAATGCGCGAGGATGTACCAGGCATAATCGTATTTCAGAGATTTTTCCTTGCATTCAAAGTCTATTTGACAGCTCACACTGTAAGGAACCTTGATATCGTCGATTGCGTCAAAGCCAACAAAAAGGTCTGCAAGGTATGCGACGTTATCCGGTGTAACAAAGCCAATATGCTCTGGAGAATGTCCGTTCAAATGAAGTATTTGAAATTTGGCGCCGCATGCCTCGACATATTGCTGATCAGGCAGGATAATGTTATCAACACAGCAAGCCATAGATGAGGTGATGCTCTGTATTTCTTTGGGGCTCATTCCATAAAAATATGACTTTAGACCTAAAATATTTTGTGATACAGCCGCGTTGTACAATGACATATATACCTTCGCGCCAAACAACTCCCGTATAACCGAATGGTTGCCGGTATGGTCAATATGGGCGTGACTTGTTAAAATCGCCCGTACCTTTATACCTGTTTTGTTGAACAGCTCCAGAAGTCCATTTCTATGTAATTTGGACATTCCGCTGTCAATCATAACGGCATTGCATTTATCAAGCATATATAGCGGAATACTGCACTTACCAGCGTCAATGTAATAAGTGTCGCCGGTAACGGGGATCAACTCGTACATGCGTACACCTTCAGTTCAGGTAAGTCCAAGCTGTCGATTGCCAATTTCCTAAGCTTATGCTTTTGAACCTTTCCCGTGGAGGTGCACGGCCACATATCAGCCGTTACGAAGAAAAAGCGGTAAGGGATCTGAAAGCTGCCCAGGTTGTTTTTGCTGTACACAACTACTTCATTCCTGTTTTCCCCGTTATCCTCCCATAGCTCGACAAAGGCGACGCCGACCTCTCCGTATCTTGGGTTTGGCACACCTACAACCTCAACATATTTTACGGCTGGGCATTTTATAATTTCCGATTCGATAAACTTAGGGGATGTATTTTCACCATTTATTCGGTACATATCATTGCTGCGGCCATTAAGCTCTAAATAGCCGTTTTCATCAAACCGTCCTATGTCTCCCGTTTTAAACCATCCGTCGGAGGTAAAGGCTTCTTCAATGGCAGATTGATTCTTGTAATAACCTTTCGTCACGATATCGCCTTTGCATAACAGCTGGCCGCAAACGCTTGAGAGTACCTCGTAACCGTTCTCATCAACGCATTTGAACTTGATTTGCCGGCCATTCCATTCCGACCTTCCGCTTATTCCTCCGTAAAGTATTTTCCCAACCTTTTTTGTCAGAATATCGTCGCCGTCTAATGGGGATGTCTGCATTGACGCTCCGCACATTTCCGTCATTCCATAACCTGTGATAACGTCGTTAACCTGAAACTCTTCTCTGATCCTTGGCCAAAGCCATTCCGGGCAAACGGAGGCTGAGCAATAAACAGCATGCAGCGGGGAAAGGTCAAAGTATTTGCCATTCATGTGATCGATCATATCCATCATCATAGTCGGCACACTGAGTATGTCGTTGGCCCGGGCTTCTGCCATAAAGCTAAGCGCTTGCCCGGGGTCAAATTTCGAGTCGTCAATCAAAATGCTTCCGGCAACGAATATTGCCGTCAATAGACCTTCAACATAACCATAAACATGATATAAGGGTAATGGCACATAAATTCTCCTGCCAAATTCAAATCCTCTGTTTAAGCAGCTGGCATACGCGCTTCTTAAAAGCATGTCATGGGTCAAAAGCACGCCCTTTGGTTCGCCGGTGCTTCCGGATGTATAGAATAAATCCGCAAAATCATCAGGGGAGATATGCGTATAAAGCATAGCGGCCATTGATACCTCTTTGCATTTTCCTTGCAAGGAGGCATATATCTCTGATAACCAAGCCGTATTTGATGAGCCTATGGGAAAGCATTTGTAATGCTCCTTAAGCTCGGATAATGATCTGTTATCTTCTGAGATGAAAGGTATTTTGAATCGGAATGGTCAAGTATCTGCTTCATACCGGGGGCGGCTAATTTGGCGTTTAACGAAACCT
>Ga0153946_1000137_pt1 | contig 27930 bp, 21 predicted proteins | sample TSNJ030MetaG_FD_104751 | JGI IMG/M metagenome (GOLD analysis project Ga0153946, IMG submission 104751) | Attine ant fungus gardens microbial communities from New Jersey, USA - TSNJ030 MetaG | ecosystem: Host-associated > Fungi > Mycelium > Unclassified | place: USA: New Jersey, Wharton State... | reverse complement strand
ACTCTTATATATAATAACCGGAAAGGAGAGCATTTATGAAGTGCGATGCGAAGACATTTGCTCATATGTACGAGACGGTTTACAAAGATCTTTACCGTTTCGCACTGTGCATGATGCGGCATGCCCAGGATGCGGAAGACGCCGTAAGTGAAGCTGTGATTTCGGCATATGAGAATGTGAATAAATTGAGGGACCAGGATGCATTTAAGAGCTGGATGCTTACGATACTTTCCAATGTATGTAAAAAGAAGCTGAAGAGCCCTGTGAGAAAAGAAGGAAATCTGGACGAATATGAAGCTGCGCAGCATCCGGATTTCGGATTGCCGGTAGATATTAAGAAAGCTTTTTTTATCCTCTCCGAGGAGGAGCGGCTGATCGTCGCGCTTTCGGTGATTGCCGGATACAACAGTATGGAAATAGGAAAGATGTACGGATTAAATGCCAATACGGTGCGCTCCAAAAGGAAGCGGGCCTTAGAAAAAATGGGTTGTGTATTAGAAAAATAGAAAGGGGTATCGATATGGATAACCGGGAAAAAGAGATTCTGGAACAGCTAAATGATAAAATCGATGACGTAAAGATACCGGAGAGTCTGAAACCAGAGAATATAGAGACACAGTTAAGCCGGCACAGCGGACCTAAGAAAAGCCGCAGAATATATTATGCGCTGTCTGCGGCGGCAGCGGCATGTCTGCTGATTATCGCAGGTGTAACCGTATTTAACCGCACGGCAAATGATAATAAAAGCGCAGTCGGACAGACCGGGCAGCTGGCGGTTGCGGATAGTTATGATCAGATTTACGAATATCTGGAGGAGCTTGATCAGACAAGTTTCTGGGACGGATGGCTGGGCAGATCCTCAGTTGATAAGGCAGAGACGTCCGCCGCGGAGGAAAGCAGCGAATCGGACACCGGGGCTGACTATTCCGATACTAATGTCCGCGAGGAAGGTGTCGGTGAGTCCGATTATGTGAAAACCGACGGAGCCTATATTTATGCCGGCAGTGCAGATATGAGCAGGGTAGAGATCGTCGATACCACCGGAGAGAATATGAAGAAGGTTGGAACGATAAAGCTGGATGGAGGTCTGGTGCTGGCGGAGTTCTATATTCAGGATGAGAAGCTGGTCGTCCTGTGCCATGCATCTGTCAATGCAGATACGGCAGACGACAGCAGTGCCAGCTTCTATGATGAGTATGATTCCATGGCTTATTACAGCGCCGGTAATACCAAAGTACTGATTTATGATATCTCGGATCCGGCCAAACCGAAGCAGATCGGGGAAGTGAATCAGAGCGGCAGGTATCACAGTTCCCGGGTGGTCGGCGATTATATCTATGTGTTTAGCCGGTTTTATGCCAATTCACACAGTGCCAAGTCCGATCTTTCCTATTATGTTCCATATGTCGACGGCACGGCTGTTGAAGAGAGCAAGATCCTGCTGCCGACCGGAGATTGCGGAAGAGAATATATCGTGCTGACCTCCATTGACCTGAACGATCCGACCGGAACGGTCGACCGCAAAGCAGTATTCAGCGGCGCCGGGGAATATTATGTGAGCAGTGATAATATCTACATTTACGAACCGGAATGGCAGGAGAGTTCTGCGGCCGGCAATAGTACCAGCCGGACCACAATCCGTAAAATCGGCTATGCCGATGGTGTCTTCACTGCCAAAGCCCAGAATACCATCTACGGATATCTGGAAGATTCTTTCAGCATTGACGAATATGAAGGTTATCTGCGAACAGTAGTGACCGTAGATACCTCCAGAGGAACCAGTAATGCAGTCTATATAATGGATAAAGAACTTAAGGTGGTCGGTAAGATTGAAGGTCTGGCTGAGGATGAGAGAATCTACTCGGCCCGGTTCATGGGTGATGTCGGATATTTTGTCACCTTCCGTGAGACCGATCCGCTGTTCTCGGTTGACCTGAGTGATCCGGAGAATCCGAAGATTATCGGCAAGCTTAAGATTCCCGGCTTCTCGGAATATCTGCATGTGTATGAAGAGGATCTGCTGTTGGGAATTGGCCAGGAAGTGGATGAAAAGACCGGGGTGAGTCAGGGGGTTAAGTTATCCATGTTCGATATTTCCGACCCTTCCGATGTGAAAGAAGTAGATAAATATGTCATCAAAGGCGCTTATTACGCCGATGCATTTTATGATTATAAAGCGGTGCTGATTGATGCTGACAAAGATATTATTGGATTTTCCGTTTATCATGACAATGAGATGTATTATATATTTGGGTACGATGAGGAGGAAGGATTTACCTGCAAGATGGAGAAGGAGGTGAATGGAAACACATATGGTGTGCTGCGTAGTCTCTATATTGAGGAGAAGCTGTATGTAGTAAAAGGAAATATAATCGAAGCATACCGTATTAGTGACTTTAAGAAAGTAGATGATATTATTTTTTAAAAGAACCGGTTCCTTGACAGGACGGAATATATCAATACCAAATCAAATAAAATGAATGAATATTCAGACAATTTAGAAATAATATAGGAGTTATAAAATTTAAAGAATAAAATTGACAAAAAGCATTGACAAAAGCAAACCCAAATGATATCATATTATCAATCCAAAGAAAAAAGGAATAAATAATCTTGGAAATAAATGAGAGGAGGGCTTTGTCCATTGGATACTTTTGAATCAAAAACTCAATATATTAGTGGTATGGCAAGTGGAAGTTCCTGTGATGAAGGCCTTTACCATAGATTATTCCGGTAAGAAGAATGAAGGAAGAGAAAGAATCGGAGAGTAGTAGAAACCGGAAGAGAAAGATTGAAAGCTTGCAGATATATTGGGCAAATACCACAATAGTTCAAAGATTTAGACGATGTGTGAAGAAACATCAGCTAAAGTATCAATTTTATATGAAGCTTATAAATAAGGTTATAGAAGGAATAGCTTAGTATGAGATAAATAAATTATAAGGGTACTGTTTATACTCAAAATGGCTATAGATAATTAATAACCGGAGTATATTATTTATAACAGATATTACAAGGGAATATGAATAAGATATCGAAGATTAGAACAAGAGTATAATCGGAGACTTTGAGTTATATTTAGATATAAGTTATTTGAAAAGGTTCACAGGAACGGAATTAAAAGATTCCTCCGATAAAAAATTGAAAGACAATTAAATATGAATAGTCATTATGGCATACTTGTCATAATGACTATTTTTTTTCAAATAAATTGATGATTCATAAGCTGAGAGGAAGTTTTATAGATCGTTGAATTGATTTATGTGTAATAAATGTAATATTTTCTTAATATTCATTAAAAAAAGCGTGGCATTTTTTTGACTTTATATCGCCCATATGATAAACTAATCAATAAGACTGGGGTAATTTGTATTGTGTATAATAGAAATGCAGAGGTGAGAACTGTTGGACAAATTTGAGTATCGTATTAAAACCGAGCAAATGCTCGAGTACATGGAAGCCAAATCCTATAAAAAAGCAATGGAAATTGCAGACAGCATTGACTGGCGTAAAGTGAGAAATCCGTCTTTGCTGTGTTCTGTAAGCGAAATTTACGAGTGTAATGGAGAATTCCAAAAGAGCAGAGATATATTATTTATTGCATATGATAAGTCTCCCAGAAGCAGGAAGATAGTATATAGGCTGGGAACGTTGGCACTTAAGCTGGGTGATATTGATGAAGCGACCGACTGTTATGAAGAATTTGTAAGGATGGCGCCGAAAGATCCGAATCAATTTATTTTGCGCTATAAAGTCCTGCGGGCACAAAATGCACCATTTGAACAACAGATCGAGACACTGAAGGAGTTCAAGAAAGCCGAATATGTCGAGAAGTGGGCATATGAACTGGCCAAGATCTATAATGAAGCAGGGATGACGGCAGAATGCCTGGAAGAATGTGATGACCTGATTTTGTGGTTCAGCGAGGGCAAATATGTTTACCGTGCAATGGAGCTTAAGAAGCGCTATAAGCCGCTGACGACATTGCAGAAGGAAAAATATGATCAGTATCGTGCAAATATACATAAAGGTTCAGTATTGAGCAGCGACAAAGATGAGGCGGTCGTTCAGGCTGAGACAGATAAGCCTGAACGCGAAGAAGAGCCTGCCGATGCGTTGAGTGAAGCAGACGAAGAAGAAAAAGCAAAAGATGATCCGGTAGAGGACGTTTCAGTAGAGGGTGATACAGCAGAGGATAATCCGGCAGAAGGTGATTCGGCAGAAGAAGATCCGATAGAAGCAGCGGCTGCAGCAGAACCAGCAGTCGCGCAAGCGGAAAATAATTCAAAGAAAGTATCAGATACAGTGATAGGTGATGAAATGTCTAGAGATGGAAGAAGATATAATTCTACGGAAGGAGACTCACCGTTTGCTACGGGACAGATGAAGATTGAAGAAATCCTTCGCGCATGGGAAGAGAAGCAGAGAGAAAATGCTGCTAAGATCCAGGAGCTGAGACAGCAGAGAGAAGAAGAGCTGGCGAAAGCGGAAGAAATAAAACAGGATCAGGCAGCAGAGGCAGTACCATCTAAAGGCGCTACGGCACCACTGTCAGACGAGATCCGGGAACTTATGGAGAATCTCGAGAATGGTACCATTGATTCTTATGAGGAACCGGAATATGATGAAGAAGAACCGGAAGAAGAGCCGGAAGACGATGACCATGAGAACATGGGAGCTATTGTAGAATCACTTCAGATCGATGAAGATGAAGAAGAGGAATACGAAGAGGAACTCGACGAAGAAGTGTATGAAGAAGACCTTGATGATGACGGATATGAAGAGGACTTTGACGAAGAAGTGTATGAAGAAGACCTTGATGATGACGGATATGAAGAGGACTTTGACGAAGAAGTGTATGAAGAAGAAGTGTATGAAGAAGACCTTGATGATGACGGATATGAAGAGGACTTTGACGAAGAAGCGTATGAAGAAGACCTTGATGATGACGGATATGAAGAGGACTTCGATGAAGAAGTGTATGAAGAAGACTTTGATGATGATGATGAATATGAAGAGGATTTCGACGACGAAGAGTTAGATGACGAAGAATATGAAGAAGACTTCGAAGATGAAGAGTATGACGAAGAGTACGATGATGATGAGTTTGAAGACGAAGAAGGCCGCGACGCGGAATATGATGAAGGATTAGATGATGATCAGTACGATGAAGATTTTGATGACGAGTTGGAAGAAGCCTTCGATGATAGTGAGTCTGATGAAGAAGATTATTATGATGAAGAAGATTACATCGAATCGGATGAAGACGAAGATGCGGAATCAGATGATGATCAGGATGATGCTGATGAGCCGTTAGATCTGGAAAAGGCGCTCGAGATTGAGGAGCCTTCTGAAGAAGAGATTAAGGAACGTCTGAATAAGTCAAAAGGTGGTGTATCATTTGATACCGGATTCATAGTACAGGGACGTTATGATTTGAGTGCTACCAGTGAAATCGGTCTGAAGGTTGGACTGACCGAAGAGCAGAAGAGGCTGTTCTCATACTTTGTACCGATCCGCGGTGTCAGTGAGCAGATTGTGACAGTGCTGGAGAACGACAAGCGCGGTAAACGGCGCAACGGAACTTCCCGAACCGGAAATATCCTGGTAGTCGGACGTAAGGGAACCGGCAAGACGGTACTTGCGGTGGATCTGGTTAAGGCGATCCAGAAGGAAAGACAGATTAAACAAGGTAAGGTTGCGATTATTACCGGCGAAGCGATGAATAAAAAAGAGCTGACCACCATTATGAAGAAGCTGCACGGCGGAGCTCTGATTATTGAAAAGGCAGGTAAGCTCAATACCAGGACGATCAAAGAGCTGAATGATCTGATGGAAGCACAGACTGGAGAAATGCTTGTAATTCTGGAAGAACAGCGTAAACCATTGGATAAAATGTTTGCTGCCAATCCGCGATTCAAGAAAAAATTTACTTCTAAGGTTGAACTGCCGATATTCATCAATGATGAACTGGTGACCTTTGGGCAGACATATGCGAAAGAAAATGGTTATAAGATCGATGACATGGGAATCCTGGCACTTTACAGCCGCATTGATGTGATGCAGCGTGAAGATCATGCGGTAACGGTTGCGGAAGTAAAAGAGATCATGGATGAGGCGATCGATCATTCTCAGAAGTCAAATGTGAAGCACCTGATGAAACGTGTCTTTGGAAAGAGCACCGATGAAGGTGACCGGATCATACTGAAAGAGGACGATTTTAAGCGTTAAAAGAAAATAGAGTTTTGACAGGGGAAACTTGGTCAAAACTCTTTCTTTTTGGGATTGGGTCAAGTATAATGATAGGTACGAAGAAGGTGAAGAGATGACAAAGAATAAAAAGAGAAGTTTTGAAATCGGTGAGTTAGACCAATATTTATTCAGTCAGGGAACCCATTATGAGATCTATAAGAAGATGGGGGCGCATAAAGCAAAGATGGGGCAAAAGGAAGGCGTATACTTTGCGGTATGGGCACCGCATGCGAAGGCTGTATCGGTAGTCGGCGAATTTAACGGATGGGTACCGGATGTACATCCGATGGAGAGGGAAGAACCATTGGGGATTTATACCTGCTTTATTGCAGAAGCTAAAGAAGGTATGCTATATAAATATTGTATTGAGACGGAAAAGGGTGAATTACTTTATAAATCAGATCCTTTTGCGAATTATGCCGAGCTGCGTCCGGGTACAGCTTCGCGGGTTATCGATATTTCCGATCTGAAGTGGAGCGATGATGACTGGATGGCAAAGCGCCGGGAATGGCAGCAGGATGAGGAGCCGGTGGCGATCTATGAAGCGCATATCGGCTCATGGAAAAGACATCCGAAAGAAGAGGCGGAAGGCTTTTATTCTTATCGTGAATTTGCCGGAGAAGTGACCAAGTATATCAAGGAAATGGGTTACACCCATGTTGAGCTGATGGGGATTGCGGAATATCCCTTCGATGGCTCCTGGGGCTATCAGGTGACCGGTTATTATGCACCGACATCGAGATACGGGACACCGGAAGACTTTGCTTATATGATCAACTATTTTCATAAGAACAAGATCGGTGTAATCTTAGACTGGGTACCGGCGCATTTTCCAAGAGATGCGCATGGTCTGGCTGATTTTGACGGAACGGCACTGTTCGAGTATGCGGATCCCAAACAGGGTGAGCATCCGGACTGGGGCACCAAGGTTTTTGATTTTGGAAAGTATGAAGTCCGGAATTTTCTGATTGCCAATGCGCTGTTCTGGCTGGAGTATTTTCATATTGACGGATTGCGGGTGGATGCGGTAGCGTCGATGCTTTATCTGGATTATGGTAAACAGGATGGACAGTGGATAGCTAATAAGTATGGAAGTAATGAGAATCTGGAAGCGATTGAGTTCTTTAAGCATTTGAATTCAGTAGTCCGGGGGCGTAATCCGGGGATTCTGATAATCGCCGAAGAATCAACGGCATGGCCGAAAGTGACCGAAGCTCCGGAAGATGACGGCCTTGGGTTCAGTCTGAAATGGAATATGGGCTGGATGCATGATTTTATCGAATATATGAAGCTGGATCCTTATTTCAGAAAGCAAAACCATCATTTGATGAACTTTGCGATGAGCTATGCTTACAGTGAAAAGTATGTATTGGTATTGTCACATGACGAAGTCGTGCATCTGAAATGCTCGATGCTCAATAAGATGCCCGGGCTGGGGTTTGATAAGTTTGCTAATCTGAAGGTGGGATATGCATTTATGATCGGTCATCCGGGCAAGAAGCTTTTATTCATGGGACAAGACTTTGCCCAGCTCAGAGAGTGGAGCGAAGAACGGGAACTGGACTGGTTCCTGCTTGGAGAGGAATGCCATCAGCAGCTGCAGGCATTTACCAGAGATCTGTTCCGGCTGTATAAGCGCAATAAGGCGCTATACCAGCAGGATACCGTGCCGGAAGGTTTCGAATGGGTGAATGCGGATGATGCTTACCGGAGCATCTACAGCTTTATCAGACATTCGAAGGACAATAAAAAGAATCTGTTGTTCGTCTGTAACTTTACACCGGTGGTTCGTGAAGATTATCGGGTCGGGGTACCGCGCCGGAAGCAGTATAAGCTGGTTCTCGACAGCGACGAAGCACAGTACGGCGGCAGCGGCGAAGAACGGCCGCAGGTGTATAAAGCTGTGAAGCAGGATTGCGATGGCAGACCGTATTCATTTGGGTATAAGCTGCCGGCGTTTGGTGTGGCAGTATTTGAATTTTAACAAGGGAATATGTGGTGAGATAAAAGTCCGTTATAATTGAGATAGCGGGCTTTTTCACATCAAGAATGCCAAGGCATTCTTGAAATTTCATCCCAAAAATCAACCAAACGGTTGATTTCTTTTTTGTCAATGTCAGTTATATTAATATCAAGACAGAAAACAGGAGGAAAATAGATGAGTGCATTATTACAGGTAAACAATCTGGAAAAAAGTTATCAAGACAAAAAAGTCATTCAGGGAATCAATTTTCAAATAGAAAAAGGGGAAATACTGGGACTGCTTGGACCCAACGGAGCGGGGAAAAGCACCACGATCCGGATTCTGACAGGAGCACTCGGATATGAGAAGGGAGAGATCATGGCAGCAGGGGCACCGATTAAGAATGTCCGGAGGTATAAAGAACGCCTGGGAATCGTGCCGCAGGATCTGGCACTTTACGAAGATCTGACAGCCGAGCGAAATTTAATCTTCTTTGCGTCGTTGTATGGTCTGCGCGGCGCTCTTTTACAGGAACGCTGTCAGTGGGCGTTAGCCTTTACCGGTCTGACCGAACGGGCCAGGGATCGCGTGAATACCTTTTCGGGCGGAATGAAACGGCGGCTGAATATCGCCTGTGCGATTGCCCATAAACCGGAATTGCTGATTATGGATGAACCAACCGTCGGAATCGATCCGCAGAGCCGCAATCACATTCTTAGTTCAATAAAAAAGCTGCGCGATGAGGGAATGACGATTCTGTATACCACCCATTATATGGAAGAGGTCGAGGAAATAGCGACCCGGATCATCATCATGGATCACGGTCAGGTTATCGCAGAGGGAACCAAAGAGTCCTTGAAGGCGGATGTCGAGACCGAACGAAAATTCTACATCGAAGCAGATGTTCCGGAGACGTTTGATCTTGCTGGGTTTTATCATATTGAAGGTGTGAAAGAAGCCGTGTTTAAAGATCATGGTATCGAAATCACGGTTCTGAAGGAACTTGAGAATCTGGATCGGATCATTGCCTGCCTGCTGGAAGCGGGAGCCCGACTGCAGAATATTTCCTGTCGGAGTGCCAATCTGGAAACGGTATTTTTACGGTTAACCGGACGGTCATTACGGGATTAGGAGGAGAGTTATGTATACACTTAAGCAGATTTTGAAAATGGACTTAATTAACTTATTTACCAATCCGATGTGGCTGTTTTATAATATCGGCTTTGCGCTGCTTCTTGTGCTGATCCTCGGATTCCTGTCCAGCGGAGGCTATGGCGGAGACATAACAGCCTATGACTATTACGCTGTAGCGCTAATGATATATGCGATTGCCAATACTGCCACCATATCCGCTAATAGCTTTATGGAAGAGCGGATTAAGAACGGAAATATGCGGGTGATTTACTCCCCGGTGCCATCCTGGCAGCTGCATTTTTCCAAGGTTATCGCCAGCTTTGTATTTGGTGTTGTGTGTCACACAGCTGTCGGTCTGATCCTGCATCTGCTGATCGGGGTGCACTATGGTTCGAGAGTGATAGCAGTTGCAGCGATCCTGCTTTTAATGGCAGCAGCAGAGCTTTTTGCAGCGGCGCTGGGAGTATTTCTGTGCTGTGTTTTCAAAAGTGAGGGCGTGACCAATCAGATATTAAGTCTTGTAATTACGATTCTGGCGCTCCTCGGCGGATTATTCTTTCCAGTGGATGGGATGGGAACCGCGGTGGCATCGGTCAGCAATATATCACCGCTTAAATGGCTGACATTGGCAGCTTTCCAGGTAATTTATGATGATAATTTCACACTGCTCGTCCCGGTCGGCATCGGGCTTGTGGTACTATCGTTTCTGGCCGCAGCGGCCAGCGCTAAAATATTCAAAGGGGAGGACTATTTATTATGATCTCAGTATTTATCAATGATATATATCGCATGAAACAGGAAAAAGCCCGGATTATTCTGACCTTTGTAATGATCGGAGCAGCGATTGCAGCAGCGGTTTTCTTTGCCAGCCGTCCGTATTCCGCAGGAAACATTGCACTGGCAGCGGAAGATGGAGCTAATACGATTTCTTCGGAAATCCTCAATATTACGGTGCTGGATGAGGAACCGCCGTTCTCAGAACTGGTGCGAAATCGTTATGATGCAGTAATAACAGCAGATAGAGATGGTCATTATGAGATTACTACGATCAAGAGTGAATCCTTTAAGCAAGAGCTGGAACAGATTCTGACGCAGTCTGGAGAGCAGGAGGATTATTCAGGATCAGGCCGCGGGATGGCAGCTACGATTTTGGGATATATGACAATGTTTATTATGATGCTGGGAGTTTCAATGATGTTCCTCTTTTCCGATGACAAGGAGAAGAAACAGATCGAGCGGGTTGCAGCAGCACCGATTTCCTTTAGCGGTTATTTAGCTGCGCATGGTATCTTCATCTTCGGTACCATCTATCTGCCTTCGCTTATCTGGCTGAGTATTGCCGCAGTGATCCCGGGAATCGATCTCGGCCTGCCACTGTGGCAGTATGGGCTATTACTGGCATTAATATGCGGCGTTTCAGTGGCCTTTTCATTATTCCTGAATTCCTTAATCCATGGCACTGATAGTGCCAATATGACCGGTTCAGCTCTCACTGTTTTAACTTCAATACTGGCTGGAGGGTTCTATGCATTTGAAGAGGGAAACAAAATTTTAGAGACAGTCATCCGGATTCTGCCGCAGAAGGCATTTTTCACAGTTGTAGAAACAGTGGAAGCGAATCAACACCTTGGGGAATGTCTGCCATCCCTCCTATTTATCATCATTGCAATCATAGGAATGGTTGGATTTGCAGCAGTAAAGACCAGAAGAGATTATGTATACAGCATTTGAAACCCAATAATTGCTGTGTTATACTGAATTAATAAGTTAGGTTTCATAATTTGGGATTATTGACTAACAGACGCGTCAAAGGGGTATGAGTTATCTCACGTGAACGCAGGCAACGATCTGCCGAGCTAACTGCTAACTCCGGCCAGAACGCTCAGGAAAACCTTCGCGTCCAGGTCTGCGTAAGCAGTGGATCTCGTCATATCTAAAAGCGCCTGCTAATGGTTCACTTAGAGATATCTCATACCCCTTTGACGCTGCTCTGTGACTCCATAACATCTCCTGAATAATGAAGATTAACCTGCTACTAACATATCATGCCGACAATATAGCGGCTCAATAAACAAAAAATTATCGATAATATAACGGTTCAATAAACATAAAAATTATCGATAATATAGCGGCTCAATAAGTATAAAAATTGCCGAGAACAGCCGCTGTAGCTGGTAAGATGAGTCTAAGCGAACATTAAGAGGGCGCTTTTAGCTATGACGAGATCCACTGCTTACGCAGACCTGGACGCGAAGGCTTTCCTGAGCGTTCTGGCCGGAGTTAGCAGTTAGCTCGGCAGATCGTTGCCCGGGTTCGCGTGACTAATCTTACCAGCTACAGCGGCGTCCCGGTAATTATTAAACATTAATGGAGGATCTATGTCATATTCTACCAACATTTTCCGCCAGAAGCCACCAGTACCGAGACAGCGGTATGTGGTTAGGCGGGAGCTTTTTCAAAAGCTTGATAATATGAAACAATGCCATTTAACGGTAGTCAAAGGAGGGGCGGGCAGCGGCAAGACAACGCTGCTGACCGCTTATATCAGAGAAGCCGGGATGGAACCGGTGGTCTGGTTCAGCCTTGCAGCCGGGATGGATAATCCGCTGTTGTTCTGGAGCGATATTATCACTGCGCTGACCGGAGTGATGGTAACAGATGAGCAGTCGTTTGCGGACTATTTCGAGACGAATGCCGATATGGAGAATCTGCCGCAGCTTCTGGCGATGTTTTGTGACGGGCTGCCGGAGCAACAGGATATTTATGTCGTTCTGGATGATTTTCATTTGATTGAACATGAAGATATCCTCTGGCAAATGGAATTTTTTATTGCTAATACAACGTCCAATATACATATTGTACTGCTTAGCCGACGGGAACCGCAGATATATCTGGGATCGCTGGCAATGGAAGGCGGGCTGCTGCTGGTTGAGGAACAGGAGCTTCGGCTTACCGATGCGGAGGCGCTGTGCTTTCTGCGTCAGACGCTGGCGCTGCCGTTTGATGAAGCGACGCTTGGAATTATGGCTGAACATGCCGAAGGCTGGGTTGGCGGACTGCAGCTCATCGCTGCCGGTGCTTATGGGAAGCCGCAGGAGGAGATCGGGAAGCTGCGGCTGTCGGGATATATGGTTAATGAATATATTACCCGGGAGATTTTCGATGTGCTGAATCCGGGGCAGCAGGATTTTCTGATCGGTACGGCGCCGTTGACCTATTTTGGAAGGGAAATCTGTGCGGGTATTTTTGAAGACTGTGATTTTACCGGAATGCTGGAAAGTTTTGAGAGACAAAGCCTGCTGCTGCAATGTTTAGATGAGGGACAGCAATTATACCGGTATCATCATATTCTGGGGGAATATTTGGGACAGCGGTTTGAGCGGCTGCCTGAGGATACCCGGAAGAGTATTCGCCGGAAAGCAGCGAAAGCATTTGAGCATGTGGGGGATTATGAAGAGGCTCTGCGGCATTATTTTGTTCTGCAGGACTGGCTTAATGCGATGCGTCTGCTGCTGGTGATGCCGCAGGTCTCTTCAACCTTTGCAAGAATCCGGGAGGTGCCGATAGAAGCGGCCGTTCAAAATGTTGATTTTGCTTACCAGAAATTCTTTGTTCATTATAGTCATGTCGATTATGAGGGCTGCCGGGAACTCTATCAGGCGATGGAGCGGGAAGGGTTTAGCGATGAAAGACACGCGGCGTTCCGGGATCTGCGTTTTATGTTCAGCTATAATGCTGCGGATATGCAGGAGGAACTGCCAAATGCATCTGATGTGAAGCGGCTGCCGCTCAGTGATGTGTCGAAGGTGTTGATTTTAATCAAGAGTGCCTCTTATCTCCAATATCAGGGGCATTACCGGGAAGCACTGCGGTGCTTTGAAGAGGCAGCGGCTTATCCGCAGGCGGTAGAAAATAATTATATGCATTTCTTCCTGCTCAATGTCAAGTCACAGGTATTAGAGGAAATGGGACATTTTCGGCAGGCGCTGCATCTGTATGAAATGATGGAGTCACTGCTTGTGCAGAACAAAGGTCTGCGTTCGCTCTGGCCCAGTTATCACATCAGCATAACCGGAGTGCTGTTAAAGCAGCTGCGGCTTGAAGAGGCAGGGAACCATCTGGAACAGGCGGTAGGATGTTCGGCCGAGGCCGGAGAATGGTTCGGGCCGAGCTATGATTATAATTACGCGGAGTGCCTGTTTCTGGGAGGTCGGGAAGATGAGGCGGTTCAGATTATTGAACGGCTGATGGCGGAGCGGTCTTCGGCGAATATGCTGACCATGCCGGGGCTGCTGAAGTATCTGCTCAGAGCAGGGGCGATGCCGTCTGATATTGCGGATCTGTTTCGCTGTGAATTCAGGAAAGGAACAGGGCTTGCACATAATCTGGAAAGCCGGATGATCAATGTCCGCTTACTGTTTCAGAACGGTGACATAAAGGAGGCAGTCGTAAAGTTAGATCATCTGCTGGCATATGCCCGGAAGGAAAAGTTTCATTACCGTATCGTTGAGGGCGCACTTATAAAAGTGCGGCTTCTGCTGGAGGATAAGGCAAGAGAGCGGGAAGTGAAAAACCTTTGTCTGGAGGCGCTTCATTATGCTGCAGCAGAAGATATTCTGGCACCTTTTGTTTTAGAAAAGGATCTTGTGGCGGTGATGGCGAAGCGGCTGGTATCCGTGAAAATGGAAAAGCAGGAGGCTGATTTTCTGAAACGGGTAAAGAAGCTGTGCGGATATACGGAGGATAGCTTGCTGAGCAAGCGGGAAGAAGAAGTGCTGCATTTGCTGGCTGATGGTGCTGCAAATAAGCAGATCGCTGAGGAATTGTGTATTTCACCGGCGACGGTGAAGACTCATATTTTGAATATTTATGGGAAATTGCAGGTGAATTCCAGAGTGTCGGCAGTAGAGGCGGCACGCAGAAGCGGTATTTTGAAGTAGGGGGGACGCAAAATCGGGCTGGAATTGCTGAGAACGGGATGGCCCTGCCTAAGCCCAAAACCACCCGGTAAGCAGTAAGGCCCCCGCTATGGTAATGTAGTATCTAGCAGGTCTAAGCAGTCAAACAGCAGCGATACGGCGGGACCGGGAACATTCATTCCGAATGCTGATGCATTCGCAATTCAGGTTCCCTCTTATTCTGATCTGGAAATCAGAATAAGCCCTTGATCGCTGCTGTTTGACCGCTAAGTCCTGCACGATATACATTAATATAGCGGGGGCCTTACTGCTTACCGGGTGGTTTTGGGCTTGGGCAGGGCCATCCCGTTCTCAGCAATTCCAGCCCGATTTTGCTATTGTTATGTTTATGGAACTGGAAGATGGCTAAAAAGCATTTCTGATAGAATGTGTTTTTTAGTTTTCCAAATCCTGAATTTCAGATTCTTCTGGTTCCATCTCATACTTTAAAAAGATTCGTCTGAACAGCAGTGAATTCACATAGGCGATCAGTGAAAAGCCGCATAATATCCAGACAATTCCGGAGATCGAAAAGCTTACGAACATCGAAATGACAACAGCTGCCACCATAATGATAATCATTAAAAAGGTGTAGGGGAGATTGAGAACGCTGATTAATGCCGCGTTTTTAACGGTGTTAATAAAGGTATTATCGAATCTCGCAATATACGGAAACAGGTACAGCATTTCAAATAGATAGAAGACGGTCAGTGCAGTAATAAAAAACAGCAAAATATTATTGAATGGTGGGCTAAGCTGAGGAGATACATTATAATCGACCGCGATGATTACCGCTATCAGAAGCCCGAGCAGCCAGGAGACGGTACTAAGCTTAAAATTATCCTTAAAGGCCTGAAAGAAACTTTTGGCGATATAGCTCTCTTCGTTCTTGGCCATTTTAAGGGTAACCGAATATAATGCGGTCATCGAGGCGCCGATGGTTACGATCGGAAGGCAGCATAAGATGAAGAGCAGGTTCAGGATCATCAGATCGGCTATTTTTGACAAAAAGTTCATTACGGGACTGTCTAAACTAAAAATCTGCATGACATAACCTCTTTCTAAAACCATGGTTTTGGGGTTCATTTGAGATATCAGTGTAATATAATTATTATATCATATCCTTTCATGAAAATCAGCAATTATTTGACATATGGCAGCATACGCTCCCTTGACAATGTACTACACGCCTTATGGGAGGGTAATAAGGTGTAATTCACAATATGACTAAAGTCACATACTAAACCTATCTTTTTTCACTAATCATCCAATATGTTTTCTGATATTATATACTCAGTAAGAAGCACAGTTATTGCTGAAGGAAATGAGGAGACGTATGAGTGAAACAATAATTAGGACAGAAGGTCTGACTAAAAAATACGATAACCGGGCAGTTGTTGATTCCCTTAAATTAGAAATTAAGAAAGGTGAGATCTTCGGCTTGCTGGGTCCCAACGGAGCCGGTAAGAGTACGACCATCAATATGCTTTGTTCGATAACCAAAGCCACAGCCGGATCGATTGAAATATTCGGCGTGAATGCAGCCAAACATAAGAGGAAGATTCTTCCGCGGATCGGCTACATCCCGCAGGAACTGGCGATACACGATCGACTGAAGGCATGGGAGAACGTAGAACTGTTCACTTCGCTTTATGGTGTGAAAGGAAAAGCACTTAAAAAGGCGGTGGATGAGTCGCTGGAGTATGTGGGTCTTACCGACAGCCGGAGCCAGTATGCCGGTAATTTTTCCGGCGGGATGAAGCGGCGGCTGAATATTGCCTGCGCCATCGGCCATCAACCGGATCTGCTGATATTTGATGAACCGACGGTGGGAATTGATCCCCAGTCGCGCAACTTTATTCTGAAGAAGATTAAAGAAAGCAATCAGGCGGGAGCGACGGTTCTGTATACCAGTCACTATATGGAGGAGATCGAAACAATCTGTACCCGGATCGCAATTATGGATAATGGCAGGATCATTGCCTCGGGGACGAAAGAAGAACTGAAGAATCTCATATCCGATGACCCTTGTAAGGATATTTCACTGGAGGAGATTTTCCTTACGCTAACCGGGAAAAGTCTCAGAGACTATGCGGGCTTGTAGGGGGAATGGATATGTTGCATACATTGATAAAAAACAACCTTAAATTAATGCTGCGCAGTAAGTGGATACTGGTCTTAATGATCGGCGGTCCGATCCTGATCATCGCGGTGCTGGGCAGCGTATTTGATGATTTGATGAAATCCTATGAGGGCCTGGATGAATTCATGGCAGGCTACCGGCTGGAAGATGAGAGTGCGTTTTCGCCATACATGCAGGAGGTGAAACGCGCAGCGGAAGATAACGGAGTTACTTTTGTTGAATACGAAAGCGGTGATATTGAGGATATTATCGCCAAGAATGATTGTGCGGTTTTTATAGATTTTCAGGCTGAGGCTTATATTATTTACCAGATTCAGGAGCACGAAACCGAAAGTCATATCGCCGAATACTTTTTAAATGGTGTATCCGCTTCAATGCTGGGAGCGGACGGTGCGGATCTCCGGTTGGATGTGGTGCAGCTGGATATTATTCCGAATATCGAGTCGGAGGACTACTATGGCATTGCTTATACCATATATTTTATCTGGTGCAGTTTCGTGTGCCTGACGGCGGTGATTACCAGCGAGCGTAAGGGTAAGGCCAATCAGAAGTATAAAATCAGCCTTATTTCAAACATAAGCTTGTATCTGGGAAAGGCGATTCCGTGTGCCTTGATGACGGTAATCGGAGTGGGAACATCGACACTGCTATCGACCTATCTGTTTCAGATAAAGTGGGGGAATTATCCGATGACGATTCTGATTTTACTGCTTACGGTATTAGCCAGTACCGTGATGGGATTGTTCTTTTGTCTACTGTTCAGGAGTCTGACCTATTCTATCTGTACCTCTTTTATGGTAACTTGGGTCGCAGGATTTGTGGGCGGGTCGTTTGAGACTTATATATATTCTACAATTGATCAGTCTGTTAAAGTATTATCGCCGATTTATCATGCTACCCGGGCGCTGACAGAGTACTCGGTACAGGGACACAGTGAATATACCCGGAGCACCATTATATATCTGACCGGGCTGATGGTTATTTTTGCACTGTTGGGAATCGGTATGAATAAGCTGCGGAAGGAGGAAGAAGCATGAACCAGTTAACAGCACTGCTGAAAATGAATGGAAAATTGCTGCTGCGGAATAAGGGCTTTTGGGGTGCGATCGTGCTGATTCCGATACTGGCGGTCCTGATGTTGAATGTCCTGGGCCTTGGCGAAGAGGATTCGCATGAAAATGACGATAAGAATACGTATGGGATTGTAAAAGAAATGACTCAGGAAGATCGGCGGCTGGTATATCTGGCAGATGGTACCCGGCTTACTGTCAAAGTATATGACAGTTCAGAGTCCAGGCTGGCTGATTATTTGTTGGATGAACTGGCTGATAAGGGGCTCTTTGAAGTATTTCGCTATCGATGTGAGGAGATGACCGATGCTGAGATTGAGAAAGCTGCGAAAGAGGATGCAGACGGTGATCGGATCGGAGTAATTGTATATCTTAAGGCAGACTTTGAGATCAGTGCTCAGGAAGGTAATGCAGAGCAGGGGCTTACTATCTTCCGGACTGAAGCAGATGAGCGTCAGGAATTGTTTGAAAGTTCCTGCCAGACGGTACTTGCGCAGATGAATGCTGCTGCAGTGATGGTACAGGGAGACCGGACGGCGCTGCTGGAAGTGTTGGAACAGACCGTAGAAGTATTGCCTCAAAAGCAGATAGAGATGCTGAATATATCTTCCAAACGGGTGTTAAACTATCAACAGTTGGAATATCGCTCGAATATCTGTTATACTTTTGCTATACTGGGTTTGGCATATTCATTCTGCGGTATGCTGATTGCACATTCGCTGATGAAGGAACGGGAGAATGGGGTATATACCAGAGTCTCCTTATGTAATGTCACCAAGATAAAATATATTGGTTCCAAACTGGTCAGTGCGGTCTTTGCAGTTGCTTTAGAGACCGGGATTATCGGAATCGGAATGTCGGGTTTGGTGAAGGCCAACTTCGGTATGATCTATCGTGACTATCTGCTGATGATTTTTTTTCTGGGGCTTATCTGCACGATGCTGAGCATCTGTATCGGAATTTTAGCCGGGAATGTTATGAGTGCCAATTATGCGGTATTTCTGGTCTGGATGATCAATTCCCTGATCTCCGGCTTATACTTTCCAACGGAATTCACCGGCTGGATGACATATGTGTCACGTCTGGCACCGCAGAAATGGTTTATTGATATTATGGAAATACTGCTGCTGGGCGAGCAGGGTGCATATACCCTGATGCTGATTGTGACAGCGGCCTTCTTGGCGGTTATCGGAAGTATCGGGGCAGTGGGGCTGCGGTTGAGAGAAGAGGTCTAGTGTTTATGAATGAACGGCTGCGGGAAAACTATTTCCCGGTGTTGAAACTGGTGGTGGTCTTCGGACTGGAGTTTTATATTGTGACGAGAAGAGAAGTCTTAACAGGAGACGCCGGACCGGCACTCCTGCTTTTGACGTTTTTTATTGCGGCGGTTACCGGGTATGAGATTTTAGAAGGATGGAATCGATGGATATTTCTGAGCGTGGAATGGGTGATCGTTTTGCTGCTGGCAATTTGTATAGATAAACATTTACTGCTGCTGGTGTCGATTACAATCATGGATACCCTGGCAATATCGGCGCTGAAAGCCAGGCTGCATCCGGTCTGCTGTCTGCTGGCAGTCGGACCGGTGTTCCTGCTTCCGGGAGGGGAGTCGGGGAATTATCTTCTGGTAGTTGTCCTGGTGGTTGCCATTTGTCTTCTGGAACGGTTTATCATGGCTTCTTACCGCAGTCAGCTGAAACTGGATCGGCTGCAGGAGGAACAGCTGAAAATAAGCCTTGGGAAGAGCGAGGTGAAGCTCTTTGAGACCATCCGGAAAAACCGTCTGGAATCAGAGAAGAGGCTGCTGGAGGAAAAGGCGGAGATGTCCCAACGGCTGCATGATAAAGTAGGGCGCAGTATGAATGGTTCGGTCTATCAGCTTGAGGCATGTAAGCTGCTGCTTGACGAAGATACTGACAAAACCAGAGAAAGATTACAGGTTGTTATTGATAATCTGCGGATAAGCATGGATGAAATCAGGGCAATCTTACGGCAGGAACGGCCGGATAAAGATATCTTATCGCAGCTTCAGCTGCAGGGATTATGTGAGGATTGTAAGGACAACTACGGAATCGATGCAAAGTTCAGCATTGAGGGCAATGGCAGCGAGATACCGGATTCTATCTGGGAGATTATATTAGATAATACTTTCGAAAGTGTTTCCAATGCATTAAAGTATGCAAAATGCAGTAAGATCAGGATCTTGGTCGTGGTATTGAATAAGATGGTACGCTGCAGTGTAGCCGATAATGGTGTTGGTGCTGAAAGTATTACAGATGGAATGGGAATTGCCGGAATGCGTAACCGGGTTCGCAATATTAACGGCATTCTGGATTTTGAAACAGAAGCGGGATTCAAAATTAATATGCTGCTGCCGTATCCGGGAACAGAAGATGTTCCGACAGGAAAAGCAGCGCAATAGGAGGGGCTTATGGAGCCAATCAAGGTTATAATCGCAGACGATGATGATTTTGTCAGAGATGGGATGCGTATTATTCTGGGAATGGATCAGGATATTGAGGTGGTTGGTTGTGCTGCTGATGGTTCAGAGGCGGTACAGCTGGCACGAGAAAATATAATTGATGTAGTACTGATGGATATTCAGATGCCGAAGATGGATGGAATAGAAGCAACCAAAAAGATCGTGGCAGAAGACCGGGGAAAGGTATTGATTCTGACGACATTTGATGATTATGAGCTGGTGAATGAGGCGATTCAGAATGGGGCCAAGGGATATCTGATAAAAAATCATCCGCCGGAGCAGCTGAAGGATATGATCAAATCGGTTTATAACGGAATCAGTGTTATGGATGAAAGCGTTATGGATAAACTGACTGCATCCAGGCGGATTGTGGAGGCGGCAGGATTTGTGAAAGAAAGCTTTACCCAGCGGGAGCTTGAGATCATCGAGCAGGTGGCAAAGGGGCTTTCGAACAGAGAAATTGCCAAGGCACTTTTTATCAGTGAAGGTACGGTGAAGAACTATATCAGTACAATTCTGGAAAAAGAGAATCTCGCGCACCGGACTGCGCTGGCGGTTTATTATCTAACTGGAGAAAAATAATTTCATGTCAAGATCAACATCATTTGGCATGCATTCTTTTGATAACCTTTAATCTTGTAAATTCTTCCCGTTCTTTTTCTTCCAGAGCATTCGAAATATTGTAAACCAGAGCTTCGTAAGTTGGAATTGTAATATTCTTGAGCGCATTGGCGCGCTTCTGGGTTTTCTTTATATTTGCAGCCAGCCTGTAAGCGGAGTTTTCGATCTGCGCCAGCCGGATGGTCAGTTCTTTGACCAGCCGGAAGGCTTCGCGGGCGATATCGATTGATTCCTTGGTGGTATGAAATGAGTAGGTCAGCTGATTGGACTTATCATCATACTTGACATGGGGGATTTCGGTTCCCATGATACTGCGGACCTGAATCTGGATGGACTCTTCGATCGGAACGGTATATGCCAGTTCCGATACAAAGCTGATTCCATGCTCGATATTAGCGCGCTGCAGACACTGATAGCCCTGAGTAAAAGTGCTGTCAATTTCTTCCTGAATATCCTTGGCCTGTTGAATCAGGCTCATCAGCTCACGGATTAAGATATTTCTTTTCTTATCCATCAGCTCATAACCTTGTCTGGCAAGAGCAAGGGAGTTTTTCGCCAGAATTAAATTTCCTTTCGTGGGAAACGAACGTGTATCCATAGGAATCCTTCCCTCCTTTCTTGAGTGTCTGTCATTATAGTTATTCGTACGGTCTGCCTATCTCGAATAGTATTTCTCCAATAATTTCGTATCGACACGATCCAGTTCTTCTTTCGGCAGTTTCCGAAGCAGCTCCCAGCCCAGATCCAGAGTTTCCTGAATGGTTCGGTTGCTGTCCATTCCCTGGCCGATATAACGGGACTCGAACTCTTTTCCGAATTCCAGATATTTTTTGTCAATCGGAGAAAGTTCATCTTCACCGATGACGGAAGCGAGGTTTCGGGCCTCACCCACTTTGGCGTAAGAAGAGAAGAGCTGATTGGCCAGAGCCTGATGATCTTCCCGGGTAAAGCCTTCACCGATGCCGTCCTTCATCAGACGGGACAGTGACGGCAATATACTGATCGGCGGATAGACCGATTGGCCGTGCAGTCCGCGGTCCAGTACGATCTGACCTTCGGTGATGTAGCCGGTCAGGTCGGGGATCGGATGGGTGATGTCGTCATTGGGCATGGTCAGAATCGGAAGCTGGGTGACCGATCCGTTTACGCCTTCGACGATTCCGGCGCGTTCGTAAATGGTTGCCAGCTCGCTGTATAAATACCCCGGGAAGCCTTTCCGGCTGGGGATTTCTCCTTTGGAGGAGGATACTTCACGAAGAGCCTCGGCAAAGGAAGTCATATCGGTTAAGATAACCAGAATGTGCATGTTCAGCTCGAACGCCAGATATTCGGCAACGGTCAATGCTACGCGCGGTGTGATCAGCCGTTCTACGACCGGGTCGTTGGCCAGATTGAGGAACATCGCCACGTGGTCGGCAACACCGCTTTCTTCGAAGGTCTTGCGGAAATAGTCGGCGACATCGTGTTTGACACCCATAGCCCCGAAGACGACTGCGAATTCTTCCCCGGCATTTTCACCCAGTGACGCCTGCTTTACAATCTGGGCGGCCAGCTGATCATGAGGCAGTCCGTTGCCTGAGAAGATCGGCAGCTTCTGACCGCGGATCAAAGTGGTCAGTCCGTCGATTGCAGAGATTCCGGTGCGGATATAGTTACGCGGGTATTCCCGGCGAACCGGATTGAGCGGCAAACCGTTGACATCACGCGTAGCGGTTGAGACGATCGGACCGAGCTGATCGATCGGCTGACCGATACCGTTGAAGGTGCGGCCCAGCATATCGGGTGACAGAGCGATCTTCATCGGACTTCCGGTGAGCCGGGTGCGGGTATTGGTGAGGGACATGTTTTCGGTTCCTTCAAATACCTGAATGACAGCTTTGTCTTCGTACAGCTCGACGATCCGCCCCATTTTCTTTTCATTATCATTGATGACGAATTCTACGATTTCATCAAAGAATGCGTCCTGTACGCCCTCTAAGGCGATCAGAGGTCCGTTGATGCTGCTGAGTCCTAAATATTCTATTGACATGATGGTCCCCCCTTATGCATTCTTTTCTAATACGTGGTTATAAAATTCATCGATGTACTGCTGATACATATCCAGCAGCTGCAGGTTATCATTTGGTACATCGTATTTGATATTGATTACTTTTTCGAAGATATCTTCTTCTTTTAACACGGACATCGGCATACCTTTTGCCACCAGAATACGACATCTCTTGTACAGATAGAGAATGGTATTCATCATCTTGAACTGTTTCTCCAAAGATACGCAGGTGTCATCCTGATGGAAGGCATTCTGCTGTAAGAAGCCGAGCCGGATGACTCTGGCAATTTCCAGGGTCAGTTTCTGATCATCGGGCAGCACGTCGCCGCCGATCAGTTTGACAATCTCCATCAGACTGCTTTCCTGATTCAGCAGTGTCATCAGGCGGTTGCGGTAATCGACGAACTTCGGTGAAACGTGTTCGTTCAGCCAGCCGCCCAGGTCGGTCATATATTCGCTGTAACTGGTCAGCCAGTGGATCGCCGGGAAGTGGCGGGCGTAAGCGAGGCTCTTATCCAGTCCCCAGAAGCAGCGGACGAAGCGCTTGGTATTCTGGGTTACCGGTTCGGAGAAGTCGCCGCCTTGCGGGGAAACGGCACCAATAATGGTTACCGAACCGTCGGTTCCGTTTAAGTTGTGCATCAGACCGGCACGTTCGTAGAACGCGGAAAGCTTGGAGGCCAAATAGGCCGGAAAACCTTCTTCGGCCGGCATCTCTTCCAGACGTCCGGACAATTCACGCAGGGCTTCGGCCCAACGGGAGGTAGAGTCGGCCATAATGGCCACGTCATAACCCATGTCACGGTAATATTCGGCCAGAGTCAGACCGGTATAGATACTGGCTTCACGGGCCGCCACCGGCATGTTGGAAGTATTGGCGATCAAAGTTGTACGATCCATCAGCGGATTGCCGGAGCGCGGATCGATCAGTTCAGAGAATTCTTCAAGTACCTGAGTCATTTCGTTGCCGCGTTCGCCGCAGCCGATATAGATGATGATATCGGCATCGGACCACTTCGCGATCTGGTGCTGGGTCATCGTCTTTCCGGTACCGAATCCACCGGGAATAGCAGCAGTTCCGCCCTTGGCGATCGGGAACATGGTATCCAGAATCCGCTGTCCGGTAATCAGCGGAACAGATGCCGGGAAACGGTGATGGGTTGGCCGGGCTACCCGGATCGGCCACTGCTGGGTCATCGTCAGTTCTTTGGAAGAACCGTCCGAAAGGGTCAGTGTAACCAGTGTTTCAGCGATGGTATATTGTCCGTCGGCTGCGACACTTGTGACGGTTCCGCAGATATCCGGCGGCACCATACACTTATGGGTGACCGCAGGCGTTTCCGGGACTTCGGCAATGATATCGCCGCCGTGCAGTTCATCACCGACGGCTACGGTGATGTGAGTATCCCACTTCTTTTCGCGATCCAGAGAATCGACTGTAACACCGCGGGTAATAAAGTCTCCGCTGTGTTCGGCGATTTTCTCAAGCGGCCGCTCAATACCGTCGAAGATATTGTTCAGAATACCTGGTGCCAGTGTTACTGAGACTGCCGAGCCGGCAGCTTCCACAATTTCGCCGGGACGTAGACCTGCGGTTTCTTCGTATACCTGAATGGTGGTGCGGTCAACATCGAGCGAGATGACTTCTCCGACCAGCTTTTCTTTGCCGACATAAACCATCTCAGACATCATGAATCCGGTATTTCCTCTGAGATAGATAATCGGTCCGTTAATACCGTATATTACTCCGGTTCTAGCCAATAGTGCCACCTCCTAAGAATTGAAATTTGTCGTATTCTGATTCAAACTTCCTCTTAAAGGAGTGGTCAATCAAAATATTTCTGCCGGGAATGGCAGCACGCATTCCGCCGAAGAAGTCATCCTGGCTGATGGTAAGGGTCAATCCGGTACGCTGTTCCAGTTCGTCTTTTTTATCCCCATCACTTTGGTTCAGATAGATGGTCAGCGGTTCGCCGGCTGCAAAAGACGCCGCATCGTTGATATAGGTCTGCAGCAGATCCTTGTAAGCATCGGTTTGCATATAATTGAGGAGCAAGACTTTTACTTCTTCAAATAATTTATCTTTTAGCTTTATCTGCCGTTTGCCCTGGACTCTCCTAATATCCACCTGAGCCTTGGCCGCGGTCTGATTAAGCTGCTGTTTGGCCCGGATCGATTCGGCCTTTATTCTGGACTCAGACTGGACCCGGTTCTCGCTTACGTGCTTGTCATAGAGCGAATCAAGGGCGCGTTTGTGAGTATCCAGAATCCGGTTGCCTTCTTCACGGGCTTCGGTCATGGCAACTTCCTGTAAGTGCTTGATTTTTTTTTCTATTTTCATGGGTCTCACCTTCTTTGCTTCAATCGTAAAGGACTAGAGTTTCAGTCCGATCGCTTCATTTACGTAGGAAGTGATAAAGTCTTTTTTACGTCCGGTTCCGTGTCTATCAGGAATCTCGATCAATAGCGGCAGTTTTCGATTGAGTTTGATTTCGTCCACAAGTTCGGGGAATTCACGTCCGAATTTCTCGGTCAGCAAAACGATTCCGATCGATGGATCGCTCATTGCGACTTCCAGTGCTTCGCGGAGTTCGTCTTTTTCGTGAACGATGACTCCGTCTACTCCGGCTAAACGCATTCCTGTATAGGTATCCACATTATCACTGATTAAATACATCTTCATAATTACAGTTTACCTAAGATCATGAAGGAGATGATCAGCCCATATAGGCACACACCTTCTGCAAGACCTACGAAAATCAGGGATTTGCCAAGCGCACTTGAGTCTTCACTGATTGCTCCGAGAGCAGCAGAAGCAGCGCTGGCAACGGCAATACCACCACCGATACAGGACAAACCGGTTGACAGTCCGGCAGCGAGGTAGCCGAATCCTGCCGCACTTGAGGCGGCGGAAGCACCTTCAGCAGCAGAAGCATCACCGGTGAACATGAAGATGCCGGCAAAAACAAATGCACTGAAGAAGAAAAAGGCGTTGGTACCGAGTGCTTTTTTATAACGTTTCTTATTCTTTTCTCCGATCAGATAATATCCGAACGGAAGGATGATACTCAGCGTTAATGCAGCGATTAAGATTAATTTGGTTACTAAAGTCATGGTAGTTCCTCCTTAAAATACATTCATGGTTTTGTTTATTTCTGTTTTTTCTTATAAGGCTTAAATTCGCGCCCGGAGCCTTTGTAGAAGCGGCTGAACATTTCGTAATATTCCAGACGCAGTACCTGGATACCGACAATCAGTCCCTCCATCCCGCAGACAATCACGTTCCCGAGGACGACAACAATCCAGTTGGTGCCTCCGGATGCTGTCTCCGCCAGCATAAGTACCACTTGCATCATTGCGGCATGGCTGACTGCGAAAGCTCCGATACGCACGAACGAAAGCGTATTGGAGAAATAACTTAATAAGGTTTCGAATAATTCGAAGAAAGTCTGAACCAGAAACATGCCCTTGCTCTCTGACATTTTATCGGCCCGCTTCTGGATCCTGCGGCAAATCGGTTCTTTGCCGGCGATCAGCAAAAGCGGAACACCGAACATTACAGCAAATACGATACCGCCCGGTAATGTATGCCCGGTCATGAAGAGTACGATCGCCGCTGCGGCGCTTCCGTAGAAAACCAGTCCGGCCACGCCGTTTGCATCAAACCATGCCGCTTCCAGATTATGTGACTTTATGGCATTGACAATGTGGAATATCATCGATAAGATGATGATCGCCATACCAAATGCTACCGCTACGATAAATACGGTATTGAGTTTCCCTATAAATGGCAGTGTTGTCATATGTGAAATCGGACTGATCCAGATCGGTTCGATAATATCTTCGAAGCCGAAGACACTGCCGAACATAAAGCCGAAGAAGGTGGAGAATATTCCGGCACTGGCGATGATCCCGGCCAGATTGATCTTCTTTATGAAGTAGAGCAATCCGCCTCCGACTACCAGACAAAGTCCCTGACCGACATCTCCGAACATCATACCGAAGATAAAGGTGTAGGTCAGAGCTACAAAGATGGTCGGATCCATTTCATTGTGGTCGGGCAGTCCATACATGTGAATAAACATTTCAAAAGGCTTGAACACTCGGGGGTTTTTTAATTTTGTCGGCGGAGCACCGAAATGATCGGAGCGTCCTTCGTCGATTACCACAAAGACTTTATCATCATCTTTTGTTTCAGCGATGAAGGCGTCGGTATCCTTTTCGGACATCCACCCGCATAAGATGTACATTTCATCATCTTCCTGCTGTACCCGGGCAGCTAATTTACGGACATCGAAGTTCTGTGAGAGCTCTTCCAGCCGGGCTTTGGCACCGACAAGCCGGGCGGCCCGGGAATTGAAAACATCATCTAATTCTCTGTGAATATCTTCAATCTGCTGATCGATATCTGCGAGCTTCTTCTGCAGCTTGGCACTTGCTTCAGCCGGTGTTCCGTTAACGTCTCCGGGTAATTCGATACTTTCGAAGTGAAGTGCTTTCAAGGTCGAGTAGATCTTGAAACTTTCCCCATTGGCTACGAAACAGGTACCATATACATAATTTGCATCTCTACCGCCTTCAACAAACAAAATATGCAGTGTATCATACAAATATTTCTCCAGTTTCTTAAAGAAATCGACCGGAATCCTACCGAACCGGGCTTTGATGTAACGGTAATGGGTTACTTTATTTAGATCAAAATCCAGTCCTTTGAATGGGGCGATGATGTTCAGATGCTCGTTCAGCTCTTCACGGTTCTTTTTTAATTTTTCCTGCTTTTCCTGCAGCTCCAGATACTCCTGATTACAGCGATGTATCAGATCAAGGATATCGTCGATGTCAAGAGTTATATCCGGGTGAACATAAGGGTCTTTCAGAAAGCTGACGAATTGTACAGCTTTGTTGAGGGGCTCCTTATAGGGATTAACATCCAGAAAAGGGACCAGGTTGTCAGTTGTTTTGAGTTCGGTGATCGCGTGTTCCAGTTGAATCTCGTATTTGGACAGATAGGAATTAATCACACGGTCAATATCGGTTCTTGGTCCTGAAATATTTAAGAACTTCATTTTTACGATCATTTTGTCACACCTCCTAAGTATTTCAGCGTCTCGGTTGGCGTCAGATTGTAACGAACACACTCTAAGACGGTTGTTAATTGGCGGATCTCAAGATCCTTTAAGAATAAATAGGTATTAACCGCGGCGATGGAATATGGATGGTTTCGCCGGCCGGCAGCATGCAGATTGTATAGAATCCCGGT
>Ga0153946_1000135_pt1 | contig 28069 bp, 32 predicted proteins | sample TSNJ030MetaG_FD_104751 | JGI IMG/M metagenome (GOLD analysis project Ga0153946, IMG submission 104751) | Attine ant fungus gardens microbial communities from New Jersey, USA - TSNJ030 MetaG | ecosystem: Host-associated > Fungi > Mycelium > Unclassified | place: USA: New Jersey, Wharton State... | reverse complement strand
CAGCAATAGGGCGTGGATAATCAAGATAGTAGTGTCAATAGCATTAGGCGCTATTGCCCTTTTCGCAGCATTTTCAATTTATCAAGGCTATGAATCAAAAGTTATTATATCCGGCTTGTTCGCAGGAGGTATGTTGCTTTTATGTATTGTCCAAGCAATTTTATATGGAAAAAAACATATACCAGCGCGAATCAGCATAATATTGGGGCTTGCCCTTGTGGCATTGGTTTTTTCCCGTGTTTAGGCACTTATCCCCAAAAGCGACGCTACGGTTAGTACCTTCGAGCCAAGTTGTCCGAAGTGTAATCGAAGCTTTATGATATTTGGATTAAGCAAATAAGATAGCAAGAAATGTGAAAACTGCTTATCTAATTATCACTATAATGCTCATAGGAGGTGGAAACGTGGACAGCAATCTACTAAATATAACTCGAATAGTGGATTATATTGAAGCCCACTTGGAAGATAAGCTGGATTTAGATAGCTTAGCGCGGGAAGTAGGATACTCAAAATACCATTTGCACAGAATGTTTACAAGCATAGTAGGATTTACCGTTCATTCGTATGTGCAAAGACGCAGATTGACCGAAGCGGCCAGATTGCTTATTTTTACTGATAAGCCTATTATGGAAATTGCCTTGTTTGCGGGATATGAAACGCAGCAATCATTTTCGGTCGCATTTAAGGCACTGTTTGACTGTAGCCCACAAGCATTGAGAAAGAAAAGGGATTTCTATCCTTTGCAACTCAAATTCATGGTGGACGGAAAGAAACATTTAAGAGGAGATATGATTATGGACATTAGAACAATAGAAAGCGGAAAATTATTACTGGTTGGATATACCGGGAATACAAAAAATGGATTTGCCGTTATTGGTGGATGCATGGTACAGCTTCAAGCCAATAAAGAAAAGATTACTAACCGTACTGATAAGGATTGCATAATTGGGTTAAATGATTACACTAAAGATTTTGCTTGCGACGACGAACAACCTTCATTTGATTTTTATGCGGCTGCGGAGGTTACGGATTTTTCCGTAATACCCGATGGAATGATAACAAAGGAACTGCCGGCAAGCAGGTATGTGGTTTTTAGCTTTACCGGCAAGCCGCAGGACTCTATGCAGCCAGTCGCGGACTATATTTATAAAGAGTGGTTTCCGCAATCCACTTGCCAATTCAACGAAAACAACATGTATGATTTTACCAAGAGCTACGAAGCCGTGGATGGTGATGGGAACAGCAATATAGAGTATTGGGTTCCAATTCTGTAATGCAAATAGATTGAAATGCCGTCATGCGGTCTTACGAAACCAAAAGTGAGATTAGGATCCGATCACAAAAAAATAGAGTATCCTGCTTTGTAAAGAAAATAGGTGTTCCGATGATAACTAAAGAAGAGTAAGTATCGTTGGCTGATAAAATCCGTGCAAAGATTGCAAGGCACGGTAAATGTAAAAATGCTATCCTTTAATGGAGTGGGGGGTGAGGTACATGGATTGGCGTGATAAGATAAACCCGGCAAGCGAAAACGACAGCTATTTTCAGTCTAATTTTGACTGGATACGGAAAATGAACAACGCAATAGCCTATATTGAGAGCAATCTTGGCGGTGAGATAGATTATAACGAGGCCGCTCAAATAGCCTGTTGTTCTGTCTATCATTTTCAACGGTTTTTCTCATTCATAGCGGAAATTCCCTTGTCTGAGTATATCCGGCGCAGGCGTCTTACGCTGGCGGCGTTTGAGCTTCAATGCAGTGATGTGAAAGTTGTTGATGTGGCACTTAAATATGGGTACGAATCGCCGGAGGCCTTCGCCCGCGCTTTTAAGAGCATCCACGGCGTCACGCCAACAATGGCAAAAGATAGCGGTTCTCAGCTAAAAGCCTATCCATGTATGACCTTTCATATTTCAATTAAAGGAGACATTGAGATGAACTACCGTATCGAGCAAAAGGAAGCCTTTGAAATGTAGGTGTTGATACTGATATTAGCACCGTGGACAATCAAAACTTTGTGTCCATTCCAAAGTTTTGGGAAACGTGCAGATCGGACGGAACAATGACCCGAATCCGTAAAGCGGGCGATCTTGAAGAAAATTCGCCTTTACATGCGGCAATGTATAATTGTACCGATACCTCACACGCTTACATGATCGGTCATTTTATCCCTCCGTCCGGCGCTCCCAGAGGTTTTTTTACTTTAAGTGTTCCAGCGTCAACGTGGGCGATTTTCCCGACAGAGGAATTGAGCATGGCTGAAGCCGCCGAGCAGGCTGCTGTTATGTGGAAGCGTATCTTTACTGAATGGTTTGCCACATCAGGTTATGATCTGGCAAATGTGCCGGAATTGGAATTGCACTACAAGAAAGCTGACGATAAATTTGTTACTGAAATATGGATACCGATAGAGAAAAGCAATAAAGCCTAAGATTTAGATTAGAGCTTATTTTGCCTTTTATTAAAACACCTGCCCTGCGGCCATATAAAAAAAGCCGTCTGCTGGCAGATGATATTTTGCGGCCAAAGCGAGGCCAAGCGGCGGTTTTGAGATAAATCAAAGCCGCCGTGTTCTTTTTCAAAAAACAGGAATTCGGAGGGCGTGATAAGTGCGCTCTTTTTTTACGCCCTTTTTTAGGTGAACGGCGGCAATAAGGAGGGTTGCGGCTAAAATAATTCTTCATCAAAAACCCAACGAAAGGCGGTGAGACGGTGACTTTGACCAGTACCGAAGAAACAGCAATACCTTTACCCCAACAACTGAATACGGAAAATCAAATATCGGCATGGCGGCGCCGCCGCCTTCCGCTCAGAATAACCTGACCGAAGGAGTGACCGCCGCATGTGTGCCGTCCGCTTAGCTTAGCGGATAAGGGAGTTGATGATGTTATGGATGATGTTATCCACGACATTAAGGCGTTCGCATGTTTTGCGTCTGCTCCTACCGGACACACAGACTACAAGACGAAGGGAGCGCGCCGCGAGGTACGGACACGCGGCGCCCAGGCTTCCGGAGGGGACGGCAAACCGCCGCCCGCCCGAGGTGCTCCCTGCGGACTTCTTAATGGAACAGACCGTCTTGAGGCGGCCGATTTTACGAGTGATCGTAAGATCGGCCGCTTTTTTCTGTTTCCAGGTCATTTCGTGGGCTGCCGCTCGCCTCCGTTTTTGGGATTTTTGCCAATCAAAATCTCAAAAAAACGGAGGGACAAGCCCATGTGGAAGAACAATGACAACAACGAGGCCGACGAATCGAACATCCTGCACCGGCAGTTCACGGTCTATCTGGCAACTGCGGTACGCCGGACAAAGATTCAGTATTTGCGGTCCAAGTACAAATTACAACGCTATGAGATACCCCTTGAAATCGAGGACTCCTATCCTCTGGCAGATTTTCAGGCGGAGCCGGACATAATCCTCAGCCTGCCCTTGCTCGACCAGCTTGAAAACATCAAGCTGCAACGTGCGCTGGAGCAGGCGAAGAAGCGGGATTTGTACATCTTTCTCGCAAAGGTGCTGGAAGGCCGCTCCTTTGTAGAGATCGCGGCGGAGCTCGGCATCGAGTACAACACGGCTACGGCAGCCTACTACCGGATGCTGAACCGTCTGAGAAAGGAACTGGGAGGTGAAGACGAATGAATTTTATGGAGTTGCTGACCCGGGCGAAAGACAACGACGCCTTCGCTCTTAACGAGATCGCGGCCATGTACAGGCCGCTGCTGATAAAGGAGTCCATCGTAAACGGCGTATTCGATGAGGATCTGTATCAAGAGCAATGGCTGACGCTGATGAACTGCATACGGAAGATCAGGATCTAAAGTTGATATGTTAATGAAGCAGCCGGGAGCAATTATGTTCCCAGCTGCTTCATTAAGTCGGATACCGATGGTTGATATGAATAATTTCCTCTGCCTGCAAACAGATCACCGTTCAATTTGTTGAAAAGTACCCCTCCGGACTAGTAAATAATAGTATACCGAAAGTTTACACGTTTGCTTTTAGAATACACTAAAGGGAGAGATAAAAAAATGAGTGCAAAATATAAATATAATACTTATGGCTTTGGCGTAGATCCTTTTCAGTGCAAAAATCACTTTTTTGTAGTAGTTCCACGGAAGGCTACAGAGCTGGTGCAAATATATGAGCGGTACGGGTGGACGGATGGAAAGAGACAAATACTTGGAGATTCTGATGTGTTGCGATTGGAACTATCCAGGCAGAAATGGAATCTTGTAAGCTCTGACTTGACTACTGAATTTAACATCGATCTCAAACAACAGTATCTTAAAATTGGTAAATTCATCATAGGTGGAACGCCTGTAGAACGGCTTTTAGGCAAAGAGATGATGGTTTTGCTTTGGGGCATAGAGCATATAGGGGATATGGATCTCAGCATAATCTCTACCGCTATTCGCAACTGGAAAGGGTTAATGCAGGAAGAACGCTGGTGGCTCTATACGATGACTAACGCGGCCACCGGACACATACATGATAAGAGAGGCTGGCGCACCGCGCTTCGCTGCATATTGTGTGAAATATAAGGAGCTAATACGGAAATGGGAAAAAGAAAGGCCGCCGCAGATTAAAAGATGAATATTCCGAGAAGACAAAAATGGTTATTGCCTGTGACGGTGCTGTAAGCACTATAAAACGCAAGCACCATAATAAGAAAAAGTAAACTGCGGCGTTCCGGCTTTAACACAGTATATCAAATAAGCATGTTAGGGAGCGTAAATCTCTTTTCACGTTCTGCACAGGGCCCTTATAGAAAAACGTCTGTAAGAATGGCAACATAACAATATGCTCCCTTCGTAGCCAGCAGTTTCTTATTTCCACTGTCTGCTACAAGGGGAGCATATTCAATCTGACCGTCGCGCCCATCTTTATTTGTTATGTGAAAATACACATATTATCCGCGTGTTGAAATAACCGAATCAATTAAGCCGTATGCTTTAGCTTCTTCTGCCGTCATAAAATTATCTCTGTCAGTATCACGCTCTATTTCTTCGATTGTTTTTCCAGTATTTTTTGCAAGCAGTTGATTTAATCTTTGCTTATTTTTTTGCATAAGATCAGACATTATTTTAATATCGCTGGCTGGGCCTTTAATACCCCCGGATACAGCGGGCTGATGTATCATAATTTCAGCGTTTGGTAAAGCAAATCGTTTGCCCGGAGTACCAGCAGCTAATAAAAAGGCCCCAAAACTTGCTGCGAGTCCAACGCAAATTGTAGATACATCACATTTAATATAATTCATTGTATCAAATATAGCGAAACCTGCCGTCACAGAGCCGCCCGGACTGTTGATATAAAGGCTTATATCTTTATCAGGGTCTCGCCCCTCTAAAAATAATAATTGCGCGGTAATTAAACTTGCAGTTGTATCGTTTACATCTTCTCCCAAAAAGATTATTCTATCAGATAACAATCTGGAAAAAATGTCGTAACTTCTTTCGCCTCTGCTTGTTTGTTCTATTACATACGGTATTGTACTCATGCAGCGATAACCTCACATTTCATAGTAGACTGACAAAGCATAATAAGATTGCTTTCCAGCCTAAATCTATTGAATTTTGGAATATGGACTTTCATAGCTCTATATTCTTGCGGGGGGCAACCATATATCTGACGAAATGCAAAAGTAAATGATTGCTGCGAATTATAATTTGCCTCATAAGCAATTTCAATAATAGGTTTTTTAGTATAAACGAGTTCTTCAGCCGCTACAGTAAGCCTACGCATTTGAATATATTTATATATAGTGCAGCCAACACACTCTGAAAACACTCTGTTTAGGTGAAATTTAGAATATCCCGCCTCTTTTGCAATTTCATCCAAGTTTAATTGGCCATCCAAATTATTCTCTATATAGTCTATTATTTTTTGAATAATATTTTTATTTTCCATCATTTCACACTCCGTTCACGATGATATACAATTATAACACGATTTATCAATGTGGTCTTAATAAAAATTGCTATCTTTGGTAAAAGGGCGCGATTTTGCCGTCTAAGGTCTGCCCCTTATTCTGTTTCGACTCCCGCTCCGTTCAGGATTTTGTCTACATTAGCCTTGAGGGTATCAAGCTGCTAAACCTGTTTTTCAACTTTCCGTATTCCTGATACAGCCGGTCTTTAATCTGCTCAGGAAAATGCCCTCACATTTCACGCTCCCGTATTTTTGTCACAGGGATTATGTTGGATTCGACAACCCACCTCCTGCACCCCCACTCCCATATATTGATTTTTTATCTTGACAAGCACAATATATAGTGGTATACTTATCCATGTAATTGATTTTTGTGCGCGATCCCTTTGGGATCTACAGACCACCCGGTTTGTATGGCGGATAATCCTCCGCATTGCACACGTTGTTAAGTTTGTATGCGAGTGTCAGTAGTATAGTTGCGCCCTTTTGCGGCCGGCTGCACACTGGCGCTTTTTTATTTTCATAGGGTTCCCCCTCTTTTTTGCGAGAATGACCACGGTTCACATTGCTTTTATGTGGACAAAAGACCGTTTTTATCGGTTTTGTGCGTCGTTCTCGCTTTTTTTATTGCCTAAAAGCCGAAAGGTTTGAAGGATAAATACTTTATGAAAGGCGGTATGCAGAATGAAAGTAACTAAAAAATGGATGTTGCCAAGTCAGCCACGGTCGCAGCCCATACGAGAAAAGGAGGCCTGCCTATGCTGAGCCCCCACTTGAAACTGAATTATGAGCCTATTGTCATTGTGGACACCACCGGCCTGACCGAAGAGGAATGGCTGGAATACCGGCGTACCGGCATCGGCGGCAGCGATGCCTCGGCAGTCTTAGGAGTATCCCCTTTTGTAACCACGCGGGATCTCTACTATGACAAGCTGAAAATTGTCGCGGCTATCGACGATGAAGATAACTGGGTCGCAAAAGAAGTCGGGCATCTGCTCGAAGATTTGGTGGCAAAGATATTCCATGTCAAAACGGGATATCGCATCTATCAAATCAAGAAAATGTTCCGTCACCCGGTCCATAACTTCATGATCGCTGATGTGGACTACTTTGTGGAGCTTCCGGACGGCACTACCGCCATTCTGGAGATAAAGACCACAAACTATAACGCCAAGGACAAGTGGTGGGACGGGAAAACAGAAATTATCCCGCTCAACTACGAGCTTCAGGGCCGGCATTACATGGCCGTGATGAACCTCAACAAGGTCTATTACTGCTGTCTGTACGGCAACAACGAAAACGAGGTTATCATCCGGCAAATTGACCGTGATTTGGTCTTTGAGTCGGAGTTGATCGCGTTGGAGGAAAGCTTTTGGCACAATCATGTGCTGACCCAGGTTCCGCCGCCCTACACGGAAGACGGCGACCTGATACTGGAAAGCGTCCGCCGTCATTTCGGCGCCGCCGATCCCGACGCTCCGGAGATTATGCTGGATGAGGGATACACGGCAAATATCGCGCGTTTTCTTGAACTTCAGGAGCTAAAGAGCGAACTGGATAGCCGCGTGAGAGCTGTCGAGTATCAAATGAAGAAAATCAAAGGCTTGATTGCGGCCAAGATGGGCAAAAGCTGCCTGGCCTCCTGCGAGATTGACGGGGTATCCTATGCTGTCACGTTCAATCCGGTTCTGAAACCGGGGATCGACAAGGATAATCTCATCAAGCTCAGGGAACGGCACCCGGATATTTATGATGAGTATGTCACCGTTTCCGAAAGCCGGAGGTTTTATGTGAAGTATAAAAAGAAGGAGGCTGCATGATTTGAAAAAGAAGAAGGCATATATTTGTTCCCCGCTATTCGCGGAGACCCCCGGAGAAATCAGGGAAAACATGTGCATGGCAAAACGATACGCAAAAGAGGTTTCACAGCTTCTAAGCTGCCGTGCGATGGCTGTTCATGGCGTTCTGCCGGAATTGCTGGATGACAACGACCCGGCTGAAAGAAAGCTCGCCCTGGATTTTGGGGTGATGTACCTTGCCACCTGTGACCTGCTCGTTGTCTGCGGTGAACGGATTACATCCGGCATGGCAGTCGAGATTGAAGCGGCGGAGGCTCTCGGCATCCCGATTTACATCTATGTAAAAGGCAGTCTCTACGCTGTGCTACAGAATAATCGGAGAGACGGATATCTGCATGGTATCCGCATTCAGCCGGACAATGACTGTCCGGATTTTTTGCAGCAAATGCTCCTTTATCTGCTGTTGAACTATATGGAGGGGATTGATGCAGGTGGGTTATAAATGCACATACGACAAGACCATCTTCCACGACCCGACAAGCGGCTATTGCATTATCAGCATGAAGACCGCGGACACAAGCGTACCTGATAAGGCCAGAAACCCGTACAAATTCCGGGACCACCTAATCCGCTTCGTGGCGACGGGCCACGGCCTGCCGCAGACGGACGCGGTAGACCTCGCGCTGGACGGCGAATGGGTGGACTCGAAACACGGCTGCCAGCTTGAAGTCGGGCATTGGGAAGAAATTATTCCACGCACAATAGAAGGCGTCAGGGGCTATTTTGCCTCCGGCCTCATCAGCGGCATCGGAGAAAAGACCGCCGACGACATTGTTGGCAGGTACGGGGTTAACGCCCTCGACATCCTGGATCAATGCCCCGAGCGGCTGCTTGAAGTCAAAGGCATCACCGAGGCCAAGCTGGAAAAAATCAAAGAATCTTATGCGCAGAGCAGGGTTATCCGTGACTTGATGACCTATCTGGCTCCGTTTAAGATCACGCCGAAAACGGCAATGAAAATACATCAGGAATTCGGTGCGCACAGCGTATCGGTTATACGGAGAAATCCGTTCGAACTGTGCCGTATTTCAGGCTTTGGCTTTATCAAGGTAGACGACATTGCCAGAAAAACTGGTTGCCGTCCGAACGACCCGATGAGGATCAGAGGCGCGCTGTTCTACGCTCTTGATGAAAGCCGGCACAGGGGCGGACATTTGTTTTTGAGCGCGGAAGAATTGAGCTATGAGGCGCTTGGCCTGCTCAATGAAAAGCTTCCCGTTCCGCAGCTCCGGCTTCAGGCGCAGGAAGTGAAGGACGAACTTTACAATGTAGTGATGAAGGGAGATCTGATTGGCGACAGCGGCGTTATTTATCTGCCGCGCAGCTTTGAGACGGAAGATTCCGTCGCCCGGAGCGTTGCGGAAAAGCTGACGGAACCGGCCGGCAACATTGATGTTTCGATAGAGTTGGCTCAAATCAAGAAACAGCTTGGCCTTTTCCTGTCCAAAAGGCAAGAGGACGCGGTAAACATGGTCTTCCGGCACAACCTGTCCATCATAACGGGTTCGCCGGGAACCGGAAAAACCACTGTCCTCAAAGCGGTGATCCAGATATTCCAAAAAGTGAGGAACAACCGGATACTGCTTACCGCGCCGACAGGCAGGGCCAGCCGGAGGATGGCTGAAAGCACAGGCTATCAGAACGCGAAAACCCTTCACAGCGCTCTCGGCTTGGTATCAAGTGATGAAGAAAGCAGTTTTCTAAACAAAACCGACGACCTTGACTATGACCTTGTTATCATTGATGAGTTCAGCATGGTCGATATGTGGCTGGCGTCGGAACTGTTCGCCAGGCTAAAGCGCGGTACAAAGGTATTGATGGTCGGTGACGCCGATCAGCTCCCAAGCGTGGGCGCCGGCAATGTTTTCAGGGAATTCATAGGCTGCGGCCTGATTCCCGTAACCGTGCTGGACGAAATATTCCGTCAGACAAAGGATAGTCTGATCGCCCACAACGCGAAGCTGATTATGGAAAACAAGACGAAGCTTTTTCATGGCAACGATTTTGAGTTCTATAAATGCGAAACGCAGGAACAAGCGTCCGAAATCATCCAAAAAATCTATGTGAAGGAAATAGCGAAGGAAGGTGTTGAGAATGTCCAGATTCTATCCCCGTATAAGGATACCGGCGCGTCCGCCGCTGAAAAGCTAAACGACGCCATCAGGGAACTTGTAAACCCGGCTTCTGCCGATACGCCGGAGATTAAGGTGGGAAACAGGGTTTTCCGCATGAACGACCGCGTGATGCAGAACAAAAATAAAGGCCGTGTCTCCAACGGCGACGTCGGCTTTGTAAGGGCGATCCGCCAGGACGGGAAAGATACAACCGTTATGATTGAGTTTTCCGATTCCCGCTTTGTCGAGTATTCCCCCGCTGACCTTGGCATCATCGAGCTTGCTTACGCGATGACGATTCACAAGGCGATGGGGTCCGAGTATGAAACCGTAATCATCCCGGTATTGTCGGCGCATATGGTCCTGCTGTACCGGAACCTGATTTACACGGCCATTACCCGGGCGAAAAAGCGTGTATTCCTTGTGGGGCAGAAAAGCGCCCTGTTCATTGCGATACACCGAACGAACATCGACAAGCGCAATACCATGCTTGGAAGCCGGATAGAGTCTTATTATCAGGCTCTCACCGCAGGCATTGCTGCCGGACAGTTAAAATCCACAGGTTAAAAAATGAGATGCGGGTGCAAAGATTAGCGCCGGCATTTTATGTTTATTAGGTGGTGATATAAAAGATGAAAGGATGATCCGCATGAAAAGAGTCTATGTAAACCTCACGGATGAGGAAAAGGAACGACTGGCCGAAATTGCCGCCGACCACGACGCCACACCGGGCGAGCTGCTTGCTGCTTTTGTTGCTGACCTTACCTGCTCCAACCGGACAGGCGGCGGCGATGAGCGTATGTACGCAAGCGATTGGCTGGACCGGCAGACTTATCGTTGGGCGGGCGGCAAAATGTGATTACTTGAAAGAAGGCGAACGATGGAAATACGGCAACATTTAAGCGAGAGCGATGAATTTATCATGAAAAAATGGGATGAATTCACCGATGTTCCGTTTGATGAGAGCACAACGCCATCCGGCTTCGTCCTTGCAAAGGATTGGTGGGTGTTCAAAAAAGGAACCGACCGCAAAGATATCTGGCGGTTCTTTGACCGAGCATACAGCAGAGGCGTTGCCTCTCTTTTGTACGGCGACCATGAAGAGAAATAATAAATGGAAGGAGCAATATCAATGAGTGCAAACAATACCATGTATGACAAACTGCCCGCCGTTTCTGGGCTGAACAAGGCTCCCGGCTTTGACCCGAGGAAATTTATGAGGAAAGTCGTCTCGGAGCCTACCAAACAGGAAGTCCTGTACCTGGACCTGAAATACAAAAAACTTTGGTTCAGGCTCGTTTACCCCACAGGGCGCATCAAGGTGACCGCTCTGAAAATCACGGAGCAGATCGCCATTATCGAGGCAAGGATATTCTTTAATAAAAACGATGCGGAACCCGTTTCCGGCTTTATCGCGCAAAGGTTCGCCAAAGGCAAACCCGGCTCCCTGTACATTGAGTCCGCACAGCACGCGGCGGTGAGCCAGGCCTTGAACGACGCCGGTTTCGGATTGCAGTTCTGCGACGTAAGCGAGGGGCCCGATCCCGAAATGCTGGATGAGGGTCTTCCCCTTCAAGCGGCAGTAACGGACGCCCGGCCTTCCGCTCCAGCCGAAGAAATTCCTACGGCAACGGAGTTTTCCGAGGAATTGCCGCCTGTGGATGAATTACCTTCTGCTGAAGAATTACCCTCTGCGGAGGACATTCCCCCTGTAGAAGAAATGACGCCTCTGGATGAAATGCCCCCTGCGGATGACCTGCCGCCTGTGGAACAGGCAGACGCGCCCGAAACGGCAGCGGCGCCGGTCACACAGGAAGCTCAGCGGGAAGAACTCTCCGCTCAGTCGGATATTCCCGTTCAGCCGGACATTCCCACGCAACCGGAAGTATCTGAATTTGACGACTCCGCGGGACAACCTCCCATTCAAGCTGTCTATGAAGCGCCGAAAGAGGAACAGCCGCAGGACATCGCTCCATCGGCTCTGAGCTACACGGCCGATATGCCGGTGGAAGAAATATTTGAACTGATGACACCGGATGATGCTGAAGCGGTGGTCGTGGATATCGGCACCTGCAAAGGCTGGACGCTGGCCGAGGTCATGGAAAGGCGCCCCGCCAGCCTCAAATGGTATCTCAACGGCTATTCCGGTGATAACAACATTTTGAAAGCAGGCGCCAAGCTGCTGCTTGAAATGGGTTTAGAGAGAAAAGCGGGCTGATTCTCCATTGAAGGGATGAACAAGTCCCTATAAAAGGAGGTGATGCCTTTGGCTGATTTCCCGTTTAACATTATGGATGTGGCGTCACTGCTCAGGCTGCGGGTCAGACGCCGGCAGCCGAACAGCGTGTATGTGGATTGTCCCCTTTGCGGCGATAAACGCGGAAAAATGAATGTCAATCTTCAGAAGAATGTATTCCGCTGCAATTACTGCGATGAAAGCGGGGGGATGATCGCCCTATACGCGAAGGTATACGGTATCAGCAATTCCGACGCCTACCGGGAAATCTGCGACGCCCTACAAACAGGGGGCCGCGCGCCGGAGTACGAAGTAAAAGCCGCTGAAGCGCCGCCTTCCGTCCAAAACTCGGAGCTTGCGGGCATAAGCGAAATCCATCAGACGCTTTCGTTACTGCTCGGTATGTTGCAGTTGTCGGAGTCCCACCGGAAAAACCTTCTTGACAGGGGCCTGACGGACGAACAGATTGACCGTCTCGGCTACAAAAGCACACCTCCGCCCTATCTCTGCCAATCGCTCACGGAGCGTCTTATCAAGCAGGGCTGCACGGTGCAGGGTGTTCCCGGCTTCTATCTGGGCGACAATGGCCGGTGGACGGTAAAGTTTTATAAAAGGACTTCCGGGATATTGATTCCGATAAAAGGCATCGACGGACTGATCCGGGGCGCGCAAATACGCTTGGATGTACCAATTAAAGATGAAAACGGGGATGAGGAAAAAGAAGGTACAAAATACCTTTGGCTCTCATCCGTTAACAAGCATATGGGCGTGACCTCGGGCAGCCCGGTCCACTTTGTCGGAGACCCGTTCGCCCGGACCGTCTATGTGACCGAAGGCGCTTTGAAAGCGGATATCGCGCACTGCCTGATGAATCGTTCCTTTTGCGCGGTGGCCGGCGCCAATAACCTCAGTCAGCTTGACCCCGTTTTTGCTGTGCTGTCGCACAACGGCACAAAGCTGATTGTAGAAGCACACGACATGGACAAGTACCGGAATGAGATGATTGAAAAAGGCGCCTCGAAGATATACATTATGGCGCACAAATACAGGATGGAGTCAAGGCGGCTTACTTGGAATCCCAACTACAAGGGGGTTGATAACTGGCAGTTAGCTTTGAAACAGAAGAGAGAATTTGAGAGCAAGGAGGGTTGCAAACTGAATTTTAAGGAGAAATTTATCGCCGGCCTGTGTGAAATCGACCATATCGACGATTGCGTTGAAGCATGGCATAACGGGGCCGGAGAAGGTACGACGCTCACAAAATACCTCGGCTTGACTGACAAAGAATATGAGGTAATGCTTCAAACCGGATGCAATGAAGATTTTGAAAAGCTGCTCCTCTCCCAACAGAAACGGCAACGGTTTCGGATTTACCAGTTGGAATTTACATCTGATATCCAGACAAGACCGTTTGCGTTCCAGGGGATAAAAGCTTTACACAAAGCCGGCTATGAACAGCCACCAGCATCCGAGTACCGCTTGATCCATGATTCGGAGCTTTTATGCGATGCGGCGCTGCCGGCAAGAAATATCCTGGAACAGATTTTCATCCGATATAACGACGATATGCCCGATGATTACCACGGGCGCAGCGTTTCGCCATCGGATGTGATCGAACTGTATGACAATGAACGGCGGCAGTATTTCTATTGTGATTTAGATGACTTCGTTGAAGTGAAGTTTTCACCTATGCTGGCCCTGCCAATGAAGGCGCAGGCATAGAAAACTGCCATATATTTTAAGAAAGGCTCGGTGCGGGGATTTGCCCTGCACCGGGCTATTTTTATGGAAAGGGTTGATTTGATGAAAAAGGATTTTTATTTAACAGGCAAATATCAAGACAAGGCTTGCCGGATTGAGGCGCAATGTCACCGCAAAACGCCAAGCATACAGGTGGAGCTTCGGGCGGCTAACGGATCGGTTATCCCGATCACGCAAAACCTCGGTTCCATCATGCCGCCGTATCGTTGTATATTGGCGGACGATCTTATCGGACCCGGCAAAGAAGATTTCATGGAATACATCGAGCAAAACGATCTCGGCTACATTGTCGATTACAAGCGGTTTGACTATGACGTATTCACCGGACATCCCCGACGCCTCGCCGTGGTGTTCCAATTCAATCCGAAGCGTTTAAGGGAGCTTGACCCGATGGGCTGCAAGCGGTACGAGAAGCACAGCGCCAAGCTGCTGCGCCGTCTGCACGAAGCGCGGGAAGTTCGAAAGGCTGGTTGAGTTGCATGGAAAAAGACAGATTTACATTTTTGAAAGGAGATCTGAAAAATGGGAGTATTTTCTGAAATGGATTGGGATTTAAGGAATCAGGAGGATAACTGTGAGCAAGATGGCGTCAGCCCGTTTGCGCTTAACGAAAACGCGGCTGCGGCGCCCTCTCTCACTGCCGTCAAGGAGACATTTGACGATGACGCCCGGCAGCAGGCCGAAGCGGACACGGCACAGGCCGCGCTCTCCATATTAAACGGAGAAAAACCCCTGTCCGAAGCTGAAGCAGACGCCAGTGCGGAGACGCCGGACGATTCCGAGGATCAGAAGAGAATAGAGCATGAAGCCAAGGAAGCGCAGCGCAAAGCTGAATGGGACGCGAAACAGGCGGCTAAAAAAGCGGTAGAGGACCAGGCTATGCAGGAAATGCTTGCCCTGTCGGACGACGCCGTAATGGATGCTTCCGTCAAAAGGCTCGGCCTCGACGCGGAACGCCTGACACGGCGCAACATGAAAATGTGCGTGACTGAGCATATCCAGACACTTTGTTTGGATAACCCGGAATTTGCCCGGAAAGCCATGCACCCCCGCAAAAGCATGATGAATTGTTTTAAGTACATCAACCGCCACGCTTTTGAGTTCATCAAACAAGAGATGGAAGATAACGATGAAAAGCCGGCAGGTAATTACGCCATGGGTGATGACGTTCCCGACGACCTCTGTTATCAGTGGGCTGAGGATTATTTCAACGATCCGGATGCCAAAGAGGATCAGGAGAAGGAAGAAACCTTTGTTCCCAAGCCCTATTACGGTAAATCCTCTTCTAAAAAGAAAAAGGAACCCGCTAAGAAAAAGGAGCCTGCCAAGAAAAAGGAAACCAGTAAGCCCGCCGTGGACCACGCTCCTACTGAACAGATGCAGTTACAGTTGGGAGCGTGACCGGTATGGGATTAAGAAAAAAAGAATGCCGCAAATACGCCGATCCCGGGGTGACGATTAACAGGAACAACGGCCTGCTCTGTATGGAGCAGGCCAAGTATATCGTCCGCACGGCTCTGAAAAACATTGCCGGCCGGCGTATCCTTATTTTGTATTTCTATAGCCGGGAAAAGGCGCTAAACGGGTACTGTAAACCGGTCTATACGCTTTTTCAGGTCAAGGACGATTATATCACGCTGGAGCAATCCGAGGATGGCACAGACAAGTGGCGTACAGCCAGTCTCTATAACCTTTTCGGATGTTACTTTACTGATAAGTGCGTTTTTTTCACGGTAAAGGATAAGCGGCGCGTCACAAGGTATTGCAATAACCCACAACGCAACGGCCTTTCCGCTCTGAACGGCTTGCAGGATTCCATCAAAAAAGACCGTATGAACGAGCGGATAAAAGCACTGGATCGCAAAACCCTAAAACGGATGGAGACAATTTCCCCTGTACCGCGCGATTTCAAGGGCTGGATACACAGGGAGGTACTTCCGGCTTATATCTTTTACGAGTACCACCGGAGCAAAAAGCCGATGTCCGGCTACTGCACCGCTTGCCAACACGACGTTCTGGTGAGCGGCGCCAAGCACAACAAACCGGGTAGATGCCCGCGCTGCAAAAGAACAGTCACGTTCAAAGCGGTCGGCATTTCCAAACGTGTTTGGGACCGGGCCACTGTCCAGATCCTTCAGAAAAAGGGAGAAAACGAACTGCTGCTGCGGATATTCAAGGTTAGTAAACTGTACCAATACGGTCATGAAAATGACCTGAATATCTGGGAAAACGCGCGGATTTACGCTGGCTGGGACGATGCGAAGCGCCTTACGGTGGAGCCTTACTATTACGCCTACATTAAAGGCATCTTGACCCACTGGCAAAAAGGAGAGCGTCCGAAGTTTTCAAATTACCAATATAATTTTGAATGCGACGTCTGCGGGAAATTGTATTGCCGAAACCTTGGCGAAACGCTTGCAGGCACTCCATGGCAATACAGCCAGTTGGAGCAGTTTTGCAGCATAATAGACAGCGAGCCCATGGAGGTCATTCCATATCTCCGGGCTTATACGCAGTATCCGATGATTGAGTATCTGGTGAAGCTTGGGCTTGGCAATCTCACGACCAATGTGGTGTATCGCAGTTACCTCGACCCCAAAATCATCAATGTTCATGGGAAAAACATCAAAGAGGTCTTAAAGGTTAATACAGAGGATATCAGACATCTTCAAAGCGTCAATGCCGATATCAAGCAACTAAACCGTTTGCAAGATTTTCGGGCGCGTGAAGGCCGGTTTGAAAAAGAACTCTATCAGTGGTGCCTTAACAATGATGTGCCTTATCACGAAGTTGAACGGCCACTAAAGTACACGACCGGCCGAAAGCTGCTGCGGTACATTGGTGAACAGGACGCCCGGGACAAACTGGAAACAGATCAATCCGGCAGACGGCATTATGGAAAAATCACCGACATTTTGCGGGATTATAACGATTACTTTCGCAACGGTGATGAATTATCCTATGACTTCTCCGATAGTTTTGTACTATTTCCTCGTCATCTGAAAGATGCTCACGACCTGGCGGATAACCTCGTGGAAATGCGCAGACGGAAAGCGCGTGAGCGTGAGGAAAATCGGAGGAAAAAAGAGGCCACGCCGAAAATCGCCGCACTTTACAAGTCCCTGTTAAGGAAGTTCCGGTTTACGCAGGATGGATTAACCGTCATCCCGCCAAAATCCGCAGAGGACATCGTATTTGAAGGCCATGCTTTGCATCATTGCGTAGGCGGACGGTACAGCTCCCATGCAAACGGAAACTGTGTCATACTCTTTATCCGCAAAAAAGACAGCATTGCCGAGCCTTTCTGTACGATGGAAGTATCCAACGGCAGAGTCATTCAGGTGCGCGGCTATGATAATAAGGAGCCTACGCCAGAGGTAAAAAGATTTGTTTCCCTTTGGGAACAAGAAAAGCTAAACGCCGGCAGCGGACAAAAAGCTGCGTAAATACAAGTCCGGCGGTAATATGTCAAGGGGAGAATAGCGAGTAAAAACGATGTAATTGCCCCAAAATCCCGGCGAAAGGCGCAAAAACGCCACCTCCCGCCAAAGCCCCGACCATGATTTCAAAAAATCGGGGCGGCAAGCGTCAGCCAATTAGCTGGCCGACGGTATATACAGGCGGTTGTCCTTCAGCAGTCGAAAGACCAACCTGACCAGCTTTCTGGCAGTTAATGCGAGTGCGCGTTTGTGCTGGTACTTGTTGACCTCTTTATACTTGAGGTCATAGTAGCGCCTGTACTCCGTGTCGCAACGCACGAGAGAGTTGGCAGCTTCACATAAGTAATATTTGAGGAAGCGATTGCCGGATTTGATGAGACGCGAATGCTGCGCTTCAAAAGTGCCGGACTGGTGCTGAGTCCAAACGAGGCCCGCGTACTTTGCCAAAGCGGGATGGTCAGGGAAACGGTTGATGTCGCCGATTTCAGCGATAATACCGGCTGAGAAGACAGCACCGATACCCGGGACAGAGGTCAGAGTATTTGGGATATTTACAACCTGACGCTCGATTTCCTTATCAAGAGCTTTAATTTGCGCTTGCATGGCGCGTATGGAGGAAACGGAAATGGACAGCACTTGATTCACAGAATCGTTGACGGTTTTAGGCAGGCGATAGGAGCCTCTTGCTGCGGCCTGAACCGCTTCGGCAATCTTCTCTGGGTCTGGGGAACGGTTCTTACCTTTCTCTGAGATGAAAGCAGTCAACTTGTCCAAATCCATATTGGCGATATCATCCGGCGTTTCAAACTCTTCAAAGAGGGCTAACGCCGCTGCGCCGTAGTTATTGGAAAAGGTCTTCTCCTGTGCAAGTCCTGAGCATTTCATGAAGAGGTAGTTCATGAAACGCTGTTTCTCACGGGTTAGGCTTTGAACGGCGAAGAAGCGTGCTCTGGTGAGGTTTTGCAAGGCTTTGTAGCGATAGTCATCCATGTAGACCGCCGTGCTGATCCGCCCGAAGCGGAGGTTGTCCGCGATAACGAAGGCGTCCACGGCATCGTTCTTAGGCAGGTCGGAATAGGTGTCCTTAAATTTCTTGACCTGTTTAGGATTGAGGACATGGATTTTACGGTTGAACTGAGCCAGAGCGCCATCTTCCCGTAAGAAGCAAACAAGGTTGTCGCCATAGACCGAGGTAGCCTCAAGACCGAGCAGGACATCGTTAACACCTTGCTCACGCAGCGCCGATACGACCCGCATTGAGAGTGTCATTGCACCGCCAAGGTTGTTTTGAACCGAGAAGGAGCTGTGCTTCGAGCCGTCCGGAAGCATGATGTATACCGCGTTATCACGGCTTCCCACATCAATGCCAACGAATAATTGGTTCACCATATCACCTCTTTTCGTGGTGGATTGAAGTCAATCGGCTTGGTAATACCCACGATGCCGGAGCATCAACACCCTCGCATATCAGAATCCAGCTCCGGGTGGCCTATTGCGAACCCCACTGCTAAAGGGCAAGCCGCGACCGAAGCAAACAGCCGTCGGTTTGAAGTTAACTTCCGGCCCAGGGGAACAGACTTGTTGTGAAGCAGCCTTTCGGCTCAACAGGAGGCATAAGAACTTTTACCTGATTGACTTGCGCGTCAATTATATCATGGGTATCATCAAGCCGATTGGTTCGGTTTAGATGCTTGAAATATACTAACAAAACTTATTATACGAGGAGGTTTATACATGAAATTTACCAAAAAAGAATTTCAAGCATTTCGCAATGATTTTGATCAGACAATGCTTCCGATAGCGAAAAAATATTCTCTGACCGTCAAGGCCGGTAACATCAGTTATCAGGACGACACATTTTCTATGAAGGTTGAATGCGCCAAAACGGACGCCGGCAATCTTGAGCAAAAAGAATTCGCAAAATGTTGTTTGATGTACGAACTTTCTTCTGACGATTACATGAGGGAATTCGTTTTCAATGGCGAACGGTATGCGCTTGCCGGTTTATCTTTGAGCAGCCCTAAATATCCTTGCATATGCCTTAATATCGGAAATGGCAAGAGGTATAAGCTGACTGTGGACGCCGTGAAAAAAGCGCTTAATCAGCTACAGGAATAAAAACAAAGGGGTGATTGTATGAAACGAATTGCCATAATTGAGGATGGATTTGTCCGAGACTCCCAAGTTTTCACCGCAGATCCGGCTATTATGGAAACCGATCCGGACTGGGAGGACAATTTTTGCGACTTAAAATATCCCTGTCATTACGAAGGCATTTTTGAAGGGGATAGCGAGAAAGAAATACGAAGCAAGGTTGCCGAGCTTATAGGGGTTCACCCAGGTGTGATAACCCTGATTGAGGTTTGAGAGCAATAATAAGGAGGCTTTATATGAGCGACATATTAAGGGTTCATTGCCCGGTTCTGCTGCCTAAGCTGTTGAACCGCTACAATGATACTATCTGCAAAACGCTGCCGGAAGGAGTCCCATCGCTGATGGAGTTTCTTACCGTACGCGGCTACGACGGTTCCGAGTTGCTGATGGGCGGTCAAAATCTTGACTCCGAGGTGACGGAATATGATCGGTTTCTGAAGGATAAAGGAATCCCGGCGTCAACGCCTGATGAGTTCTGGAGAAATTCTTTCTGCGAGGAAGCTATCGGATTAGCTTCAGACATGGTAACCGATGGGTTTTTGAAGTACAAGGAGCGAAAAATTTCCCAGGGGCCGAAGAAAGTCTTTGAAGATTCCTATTACAACAATATCGCCGCTAACATAGCATACTTCTTTGAAGTGCTGGAAGATCAGGCATACCTGATTGGCGGAGAAGACCTGGCGTATCTCCTCGACTACTCGCTCAGGAATGATTTCTTTGAGAAGATCATGGAGTATGCGTCTGAACGCGACACCTTCAATGTCAACGATGTATCAGCCACAAGCGATGAAATTGTAGTCTACTGCCTTACCCGCCTTTACAATGAGCGGAATGCGGTAATGACGGCGGCGGGAACGGGTGATGCGGCATGACAAACAAAGTGACCCCTTACCCTATCCCCACCATTTGCGATAATTGCGGTTCGCCCGTCGTTTTCGGCTCCAATGCTGAAATCTACGGTAAGGAGTATGGGAATGGAATGTGTTACAGATGCACCGACAAAGCGTGTGATTCATATGTCGGCGTCCACGACGGAACGCGGATTCCTCTCGGCAGGCTTGCAAACAGGGAACTCCGCGAGCTGAAAATGAAATGCCACGCCCTGTTTGACCCGGTTTGGAAAGGCAATAAGCGGATCAACCGCGAACAGGCCTACGGCAGGCTGGCAAACGTACTCGGAATCCCGTTCGAGGAATGTCATTTCGGCTGGTTCGACAAGGACACGCTGCTCCGCTGCCTGGAAATTATGCGCAAAGAGAAATGGTATGTCGGCGTGAGCTGGCGATAATTTAGGAAAGGAAGAATGAAAATGAGTAAAGTAATCATTTACAAAGGGAATCCCGTTGCAATCCGGATAGGCTGCTACCAGTCGCCGCCCAACCTCTATGTTGGTCTTATCGACGATTACGATGGCGAACCGGTCGCAGGCATAACGATGAATTTTGATATTGACATGCCGCCGTATTGCTCCGCTGTCAAGGATTACTCCGAGAACGAGGGTATGCTGCTGTTCCTGCTTGAAAACGGGTTCGGCATACCAACGGGCGAGGGTATCGAAAGCGGATATGTCACCCTGCCTGTTTTCAGGTTTGATAAAGAGATGCTGCGGGAATTGGACCCTGGCGGCTGCGCTATGTATGAAAAAAGCGCATACAAAAAGCTTCTTAGCAGAGCAGAAGAATGAAAACCGGACACTGGCCTATTGCCGTTGTCAACATGAGTAAAAGGGAGTCTTCGGGCTCCCTTTTTATATTTTAATAAGGAGGAACAATCGCATGAAAGCAACAGGAATTGTAAGAAGAATTGATGATTTGGGGAGAGTGGTTCTCCCCAAGGAAATCAGGAGAAGTGTGGGGCTTCGGGAAGGCGATCCAATGGAGATTTTCGTTGAGGGACGCAAAGTGATCCTTGAGAAGTATTGTCCTTTAGGGCAATACGCCGAGCAGGCCCGCGAATATGTCAGATCCCTTCAAGGCGTTATGCAACGGCATGTTTTTATAACCGACACCGAAAAGGTCATGGCGTCTGTGTTGCATACTTTTTCCGACGCTCCGCTGAGTGATGAGCTGATGAAGGCGATCCGCAATAAAACGGACGTCGAAAACATTCCGCTTCAGGCCGGGGATACGGGCGCTGTTGTGGAATATGCGGCAATTATCAGGGACGGCAGCCGTGACAGCCTCGGTGAAGGCATTGGCGCGGTTGTACTGGTACAGGGTGATTCCCCTGTAGATGAAGCGCTAAAAACTCAAGTGAAGATAGCCGCCGATTTTCTCGGCCGGCTTGCAAACACGGACTGAGGACGTATTTTTGAAAATAGAAAGAAGGTAAATTTATATGAGTCAAGGAGTTAAGTTAATTCATCAATTAAAAATACAAGAGGTAATTGATGAAATAAGCGACAGCGACACAGTGTTTTATCGCCACGGGGTATGGAATACTTACAAACTTACGGATACAAAAGCCGTAATTGAGTCAGTCAAAAAAAGCGGCTATGGGGCAGATTTACGCCTTGATGAGAAAACCGGTATTTATTATGTGAGCGTTCCGGCAGACTGCGATATGTGGTAATAGCCGCCGATTTTCTCCGCCGGCTTGTAAACACGGACTAAGGACACAGCAAGATAAAAGAAACCGGTGATTTCGCTTTTTGTAGCGTCACAACATATCAAACAGAGAGCCATCTTGCTCTCTGTTTGCATTTTTAGGAGAAGAAAGGATAACGGAATGAAGAATTTCGTGGTAATGTATTCGCCCTTCAACAACAGTCTGCTTGCAGATTACGAGCAGATACAAGGTAACACAGCGATAGAGGCTGCAAGGAAGTTTGTTGAAAGCAAATATACCAATGTAAAAAGAAGCGGCGGTAGAGATGCGAACCTATGCCTGCTTGAAGGCAACTATGACAAAGCCGCAAACACGATTCGTTATAGAGGACGGCACCAATGGTACGCATGTACGAAATAGCGAGAAAAATTCTTTCAGGAGGTTTTAGAGATGAAACAATTAGGAAACTTAGCCATCGTCTGCGCCCTTCGGCGCGACACGCTGTTGCAGGTGCTCGACGGTACTGTAACTGTCCATGTCGGGCGCGGTCCAGATCGGACTGTTTTATGCGCCGACTGGCACGACGACGAAAAAATTACGCAGTACATTCTTGAACTGAACCACGGTCGGTTTCGGGAAGACAATACGGAAAAAGGAGTAGTGGCGGCATGAAAAAGATGACGATTTCAAAATGCCCTAAGTGCGGGAGCGGTTGTCTTATGTATAAACCTGACGGCTCTATCCTCTGCACAGTCTGCATGACAAAAATGGATAAGGAGGTAGTTTATGTACCAATTACCAAGCGTCCGTGTCCGTGAGCTGACCGATCAGCTCAATCGATACCGACATGAATATTATAACTTTGATGCGCCGTCCGTTTCCGATGAGGTCTATAACCGGCTATTTGATGAACTGGAACGGCTGGAACAGGAAACCGGGTGCAGGATGAGCAATTCGCCCACGCAGACGGTCGGGTATACGGTTGTGAGCAGTCTTGCAAAAACACAGCACGATATTCCACTGCTTTCGCTGGAGAAGAAAAAGAATATACCTGACCTGATCCGGTTCATCGGCAGTCAGCCGGTATTGCTGATGCTGAAGCTTGATGGGCTGACGGTGAAGCTGGAATACGAAGACGGCAGGCTGCTTAGAGCGTCCACCCGCGGCGACGGGGATGAAGGCGAGGTTATCACCCACAACGCCCCCGCTATTTCGGGCATTCCCATTGAGATTCCATATAAACAAAGGCTTGTTGTGAGCGGAGAAACCTATATCCCTAAAGCTGTTTTTGAACAGTTGAAGGATGTTCTCCGCGACAGCACGGGCAAGCCGTACAAAAACGCGCGAAACATGGCGGCCGGCTCAGTCCGCAATTATGACGCCGTAGCCTGTGCCAAACGCGGCCTTCATTTTACGCCATTCAGCGTTTTAGAGGGTTTGGATGAGGATCAGATCCTTGCTAACAGCAAGATGGCAAAATTAAATCACCTGCTGGAGCTTGGGTTTTCAAAATGCCAATTCCTATTCCTTCAGAATTCATCTGAGGCTCTGATAACGGATTGCATTGAGGAGTTAAAAATGCTGGCGGATGAGGAAGACACACCGATTGACGGTATCGTTGTCACCTATAACGACATTGCTTTTTCTCGCGCCTGCGGACGTACCGGGCATCATTACAAGGACGGACTGGCGTTCAAATTCGAGGACGACCTGTATGAAACAAGGCTTCAGTATATCGAATGGACGCCGACCCGCTCCGGTGAAATTTCACCCGTGGCGGTGTTTGATACGGTAGAGATCGACGGCTGCGAGGTGTCCCGAGCCAGTCTGCACAACCTGACCTTTATCAAGGAACTGGAACTGATGCCGGGCTGCCGGATACTCGTCAGCAAGCGCAACATGATTATCCCGCATGTGGAGGAAAACCTGGAGCGAGGTCTTTTTACTATCGTTGTGGATTATGGAAAGGTTCCGCCCCAGTTCCGTGAGCATTGGATGGACAATATGCGGATCTGCGAAAACACATGTCGGAACAACCAGTGCGACGGTGACGACAGCACAAAGCAGGACCCGGATAAACGGTGCTGCTCGCTCTGTGTCAAGGAAAAAGCGCGGGGAAAAGGGATTATCGAAGATACCGTTTATCCTTCGGTATGCCCCTGCTGCGGTACTCCGACGCGAATAAACGAAAGCAAAAAGGACAAAGAGCGCACCGTGGAAACGCTTTACTGCGATAACCCGGCCTGCGCGACCAGACGGCTCCGGCAGTTTGTTCATTTCGTGAGCAAAAAGGCCATGGACATCGAGGGTTTGTCGGAAGCCACGCTGGAAAAATTCATCGGCCGGGGATGGCTCAATGATTTTATGGACATTTACCGGCTTGATGGACACGCATGGGAAATCTGCAATATGACGGAAGGCTTCGGTGAAAAGTCCTGGCAACGCCTGTGGGACGCTATTCAAAGAAGCCGCGACACCACATTTGAGCGGTACTTAATATCCATGGATATCCCGATGATCGGCAATACCGCCAGCAGAGAACTCAGCCGGTATTTTGTCGGCAACCTGAACGCCTTGGAATCCGCCGTGGATGATGGGTTCGACTTCACACAGCTCAACGATTTTGGTGAAGTTCTGCACCGGAACATTCATGAGTGGTTCAGGATAGAAGAAAACAGAATTTTATGGGAGGAGCTACAAGAAATGATGAACATTGAACAAAAGACAGTTACAAACACAGAGGTCAGCGATAACCTCTTTGCGGGGTGTACCGTCGTTGTCACAGGCAAGCTCGAATTGTTTACCCGCAACTCGATCAACGCCAAAATTGAATCCCTGGGCGCCAAAGCCGGCGGCTCGGTATCGAAGAATACCGACTACCTGATCTGCGGGGAAAAAGCCGGCAGCAAGCTCAACAATGCAATAAAACTGGGCATTTCGGTTCTGACGGAACAGCAGTTTCTTGAAATGGCTGGCGAGGTGTAATGGCTTTCCGATGCGCCGAATGCGGCGACCGGGCCGGCACAGCTTACATTTCAGATGAAGGTATGGACATATGCAAAACCTGTTATCACGCGGGAATTGCATCTACCTACCTTCAGCAGATGGAAAAAAGGCGCGCGAAAGATGAAGCCTGTAATAAACAGGCGTTTGAACAATGCCGGGAATTGTCCGCTTGGCTTTCTCTGTACCACTTCGGCAACAAGGAAATCCGGAAGCGGGCGGCGGCTGTCATCAACGCTTGGGTTTAAGGCTCAGCGCCAATATGTATTGCAAAGGGAGAGGGCTTCGCCTTCTCCCTTCATTATTTTAAGAAGGGATGAACGAATAATGGATACCATGACAAAAGCGGTTTATGAAGTGATGTGCAAGTACAGGAAAGGTTTTACCAAAGCAGGCGTAGAGGGCAATCTGGACAAATGGCGTGAGAAGAAGGCCGACCTTATCTCGCTGTTAAGCGGTCATCCGAATTGGGATGATGAGGCTATGGCTATCATATTCGATGTTTCTGAAAGCAGGGACATTGACAGGGCTGTAGTCCGGCAGCATAGAGAACGGCTTCTTTCCCTCGCGGGAAGTCTGGAAGGGTTATCGCAGAATCAATACAACGCCTTTCAGGCGGCTCTTTGGGCGGCTACCGACGAATATAGCAAAACGCCCTCACAGGACTACATCGACATTGTAAAGGAAAAAGGCGGAATCAAATGCGTTTCAGGGCAGAAATCCAGCAGGATCATCAATAAGCTGTGCGTGAAGTTTGGGGTCAATAAACACGAGGAATACAACGCAGTATTCGCCCAGCTTTCCGACTCCTTAAATCCTCTGGAGATTAAGAAAACCGCGCTGCTGTCCGTGCATCCCTGTGATTATCTGGAGATGTCCAACAAAGATAATAGTTGGGATTCATGCCATTGTTTAGCAGACGGTGGGTATCAGACCGGTACTTTGTCCTATATGAACGACGGCGCCAGCATGATATTCTACACCGTTGATGAAAACGTCACCTCGGATTACCGCAAAGCGCCGAAGCGGACCCGCCAGGTCTTTTGTTATCAGGACGGCGCTCTGCTTCAGTCACGGCTATACCCCACTACCGATGATGATGTCGCCAGAGAGCAATACAGGAATCTTGTCCAGGCGGCGATTGCTGCATGCCTCAATGTTCCGAATCTATGGCGGCTTAAAACAGAAAAAAACGATGTGGATCTCTACTATTCCACGACCGAGGGCAGCTTGCATTACCGAGATTATATATACAGTGAATACCGTGCGAACGTATCGCTGCTAAGAAATCGGACAAGCGAAAACAGGATTGAAATAGGCAGCCGCGCCACCTGCGTCTGTTGCGGCAGCGACTCGGTGAGAGGCGGAAATATCAAATGCGATGATTGCGATAGAACCGTAGTTTGTCTGGACTGTGAGAGCGAGGTCAGATGGAATGAGGCTTTGTATCTTGATGACCTGAGCTATTGCCGTTCCTGCGTTCATGTCTGCGCTTCCTGCGGCGGTTATACCCGTGAGGCGCTATTCCCTGTTTTCGACAGGAACGGTAGCGAGATTCATGTCTGCGAGAGCTGCTATCAGAGAGTAATCCAGGCCTGCGATGAGTGCGGCATTCGTTCTATTTGTTCGGAAATCGCCTGCAACCGTTATTGTCAGAGAACCGCTGTGGCCGCTGTAGCGGCTTAAATTTGTGAGGTGAAAAAATGAAAACTATAAAAAACCAAACGGCTCCAGCTGTGAAAAATAACAAGCAAGACTCGCTTTCATATTTTGAGGGCATTTTAAGGCTTTCCCAAAAGGCATTGAAAAAGGCCGCGGCAGATGAATTACGGAAATTGGGCTACGGCGTCGATGTGCGTAAAGGCTTTGTTTACGCAAAGGGAGAAGTTCCCGTGTTGCTGGTGGCGCACCTTGATACCGTACACCGGCAGGAAGTGAGGCATATCTGCTATTCGCGTGACGGAAAGCTGATGATGTCTCCGGAGGGGATCGGCGGCGATGACCGGGCCGGCGTCTATATGGCCTTGGAGATCGTTAAAAACCATCGGTGCCATGTTCTCTTTTGTGAGGATGAGGAAATCGGCGGACGCGGCGCCCGGGAGTTTGCCAACAGCAAAATCCGGCCGGAGGTAAACTATATCGTTGAAATGGACCGGCGCGGCGCCGACGACGCGGTTTTCTATGATTGTGAAAACCAAGATTTTACTGATTTTGTCTGCGGTTTTGGCTTCAGGGAGGCTTTTGGCTCTTTCAGCGACATTTCAGTTATCGCTCCCCGTCTCGGCATCGCAGCTGTCAACATCAGCGCCGGGTATTACAATGAGCACAGCCGCCATGAGTACATCAACCTGGCTCAAATGAAAATCAACATTGACCGAATCAGCCAGATGGTCCAGGCACCCACAGAAGGGTTCGAGTACATCGAAAGATTGTCATACGGCAGATATGGGCAGTTGTATTTCGAGCCGATGGATTTATGGGGCATTACGCGCCGCGGTCAGAACTTCAGACAAACAAAAACCTTGATGCCTCTGCCGGAGTCGGCCTATCTTATGATAAACGGACACATGGTAGAAAGTTGCAGCTCCTATTACATGGACAGTGCCGGCGATGTATATGATTACCTGCCGGACCTTGACGCTGCCGTTGAGTCGGAAGACGCCGTTGCTTTTTCCGAATCCGGCCTGCCCCTACGTTTCAGCGAAAAGAATGCGGAGCGGATCAAGGTGATACCTCTTGAAATAGCTCTGGAAATGTTGGGCTAAGCCTGACAATGGTGAGAAAAGGGAAGGCTTCGGCCTTCCCTTTTCGTTTATGCCATGGTGTAAGTGCGATTGTGCTTTATTTTACGATGATAATGATATATAATTAATTTGTGGTAGAATCTTTTTGACATATTCTGCCGATAAGGTGAAGCGATTACGTAGGATTATTTCGGAGGATAAAACATGGATTCAACAGTTACTTTCTATGTTACTCGACATGGGGAAACATTACTTAACCATTTACATAAAGCACAAGGT
>Ga0153946_1000134_pt1 | contig 28098 bp, 36 predicted proteins | sample TSNJ030MetaG_FD_104751 | JGI IMG/M metagenome (GOLD analysis project Ga0153946, IMG submission 104751) | Attine ant fungus gardens microbial communities from New Jersey, USA - TSNJ030 MetaG | ecosystem: Host-associated > Fungi > Mycelium > Unclassified | place: USA: New Jersey, Wharton State... | reverse complement strand
GGAAACTCAGCATCAAGAACCTGATCAGTCGTCAGGCATAATACAAGGATATCCATTTGTAATACAGGCGAGAGATTTACAAGCCTTGGACCAGACCAAATGAGTCACGCCAAAACAAAAATGTGCTATGCAAATCGCAATCAATACCCACAAAAATATCACTTTCAATTGACTAGTAAAAAATCTAGGAAATAATCACAATTTGTTTACTGGTCTCTCGCCTTCAAACATCCCTCAGTACCTCCGCTCTCGGTCATCATAACGCCCACGATCATAATCACCTCCATGGCGACGGTCTCGATCACGGTCCCGATCCCTGTCATAATCCCTACGACGATCATAGTCGCGGCCACCTCCACGGTGGTCATAATCACGCCCACCACGTCTCCTGTCCTCGTAGTCTCGAGCATAACGGCTATCATAAGGTCTAGGATCGTATGGACGTTCGTCTACAACATCCGAGTTATCACCAATTTAACGAAAGACAGAGTGGAAGCAGGCTCACGTTCATTTCTCTTGGGAGGTCCGCAGTAATGACCTGGAGTAGGTGTTCTTGCCCGAGCACGCCGAGCCTATTCATCACAAACCCAATGTCAAACATGTAACAAACTTGCCACACTGGAGTAGCTTCACTTTTTCCACTGTAATTATTTGGCCCATAATATCCGTAGAGTTGAGAGCCGTGATGGCAGCTTCTGCTTCCTCGGCCGTCTCCATCGTCACAAATCCGAACCCTCGGGATTCACGAGAATGTGGGTCATGCATGATGGATGCTTTTTGGACCTAGTGGACATGTCAGAGTCAAATTGGTGCTTAAGACAGCAGGACACACCCTGCCGACTTTGGCAAAAATGGCTTCCAGCCCATTGTTATCCATTTTGCGATTTAGATTAGCAACATGAAGGTTATTTCCTGGATTTGTGCTGCCATCCGAAGGGCGCGAGCTGTTCGAAACGACAAAGCGAAGCATCGGCCATATGAGTGTGATGACCGCGTCATGAAACTTACGTCCTGTCGTCGACATTCCGACCTGGGCTTCTGCTCCTCGAAGGACGCCTGGGGCCTTTCCCGTTCCTAGTTCTAGGAAACGAAGACGCCCTTCGTCCGTCGGGACCGCTTATGTTACCGGGAGCAGCAGCAGTACCTGACAACTCGAATTGAGCAGATACAGATTACATCAAGTACGACATACCATCGGCAGGGGCATTTCCCATTGTCACATCAGTGGGAATGCTGATACCACTTGAAGGGGCGATGTCCTGAGACTGCCAGGCTGGCGAACGGAAATAAAGGAAATGGAGGAAATGTCAGGTCGTGTCATGGTTTGCGATGCCGGAAGTGAGTGTTGGCAGGAAAGAATGTGGATGAATTGTGGGAGAAAAGTAAAATTTCTCTCCGCTCAACACCGCACATTGGCCGTTAGCCAACAGAGAACAATTATTGTGGCGGCAAAGTTGCTGACAGAAAGGAGACTAGTCGACGAAGACGCTGTTGGCACTGACGAAGTGATACGCATTGCCGGGCACAGGAAAATGATGGTGCGACTGGGACATTGTCGACGTCGTGGCTGATGCTGAGGACGTACCGTCATCCATGCTGGTTTAAATATTTTTGCTTATTTCAAGTTCAAAAGTCAACGTCGTGCTGGCCGTTGCTGTCGTCGGTGTTGACGACTAGTGGCGGATGGTAAAAGGCGTTTTGTTTGGCGTCACCTATCTTCAACGATTTCCTTTTCGGGACAGTAAATTTACTCAGAACCATGAGTTCGGAAGAATGGCAGCAAACTCGACTCATAGGCGAGGACGATGATGACGAACGGATAGACAGCGCCGACGATGAAGATCTTGATAGCGATGCTGCGTTTGACGAAAGCGATGAAGAGCGTTTCGTGGACTTTTTTTCAAACCAAGTTCGATACACTCTCCGTGTTATAACATAAATTCTTACGTCTTCAGCATTTTAGAAAAAGCAGAAAAATAAATCTAAATCGAAGAAATCCACTGTGAGTTTCGCAAATGTCAACCTCGATGAGGACGAAGACATAGCTCTAGCAGAGGAAGATAAAGATGAGGACGAAGACGAAGAAGGAGATTCAGGCGAATTCATTGATCTGCTGGATGTATTGGATGGAAAAGCAACAACCGATGACGATGAAAAACGACCCAAATCGAAATTTCCAGAGGACGAAGCTGAAAACAGTGACGAAGAGAAAAACAACCAAAATGCATTTGCCGCTTCTGACGATGAAGACCTACCAGAGGCATCTGATGAATTTCAGAAATTCATTGCAGGTTTCGACACCACTGCAAAAAAGCGCAAAGCAGACGAAACTGACGGCGAATCTGCAAAGGCCTCGCGGTCACGGAAAAAACGTCTAATCACTGAGCGCACTGAAGCTGGTGCTGAAGACGAGTTTCGTGCACATACATCTGGTTTGTATTCACTCCTCTTCCTCGTCACCGGAAATTGTTACATCTTCTTTCATTAGGATCCAAACTTCACCTGGACGATCTTCTTGCTCCTCTTGCCTCCCAATCATCAAATCTTCTCTCCCTCAAAAAGAATACCAAGGTTCTCTCTCTAGTATCGACAAAAGCCAAGACACTTTCTGCACCCCTGCCTCTACAAGCTCAAGAACGTTTGGATCGCGAGGCAGCCTACGAACAAACGAAAGGTGAGGTTGACAAATGGAGTGCGACAATGAAACGCATCCGAGAGGTATGATTCATATTGTGTCCTCTCATAACCCTTCTGACTCTCCCAGGCTGAGCACCTCAGCTTCCCTCTACAAGCTGGTTCATCGGGTCGCGTGTCTAATCTAGAGCTCGCTGCTAAATTCAAAGTAAGTAAAACCCTCTTGGTTCAATTTTTCCTTCATCTCACTTCTTCAGCCCTCAACGCAACTTGAATCTTCAATTGACTCCCTTCTTAAATCTGCCAAACTACGAGATGAAGATGTTGAAGAAACCGAAGACGCTCATCTTAGAACTAACAACATCACCATTGAAGAAGTGGCACAGCGCCGTGCTGAGCTTCGCCAAATGCGCGAACTCATGTTCCGTGCTGAAATCAAAGCGAGGCGAATCAACAAGATCAAGTCTAAAACTTATCGTAAGATTAAACGAAAGGAGAAAGAAAAACTCAAGGAAAAGACTCTCGAAGATGGTTTGGAAGGCGACAGTGATGCTGAAGAGGATAGACTGAAGAGAGAAGTGGAACGCGCAAGGGAAAGAGCAACACTGAGGCATAAGAGTACGGGAAAATGGGCAAAACAGATGAAACAAAAGCATTTTGATGAGGGTGGAAGAGAGGAGATCGAAGAAATGTTACATCGTGGTGAACAGCTTCGGCGGAAGATCCAAGGCATAGGTAGCGATGAGAGTGAAGAAGAGGAGAGTAGCGAAGAAGACAAAGATGCTGATACACAGGAAAGCATCCTGAAGATCAAAAAGGCTGCCTTTGAAGAGATCAAGGAATTGCAGGGTTCAACAAGTACCAACGAACACGAAAGAAAGAAAGGCAAGGGCGTATTCGAGATGAAGTTCATGAAAGATGCAATGGCCAGAGAACAAGCAAAAACAGATCGAATGGTCGATGATTTTGTCAAAGAAGTGGGTGGTGATGTTGGTGAAGGGAGTGACGACGAACAGCAAGATCAATTAGGTGACCTTGACACCGCCAGCGGGGTTCTCGCTAACCGGACCGGCGGTCGTCTAGCATTTCGACCTGGTGCACCACAAAATCAGGCTCGATCAGGTTTGCGAACACTAGGCTCACTTGCTTCAGACGTATCTAGCGTCACTCTCAAATCCACCGATTTCGTCTCGCCTCCTGATTCTCCTCGAACTGCACCAAAACCCTCGGGTTCGTCCAACATAACATTATCTGGTCATACAGTAGACGAAGTGGAGTCAAATCCTTGGTTAGCAAGGGATACCAATTCATCCTCTAAGGCCCCAAGAAAGAAGAATGAGGTGTTCGGCAAGGATAGTCAAAGAGCGGACAAGTCCAAGAACAAACTCAAAAAAAAGGCGAGGAAGGTGCAAGAGGAGAAAGAGAAAGCACAAGAGGACGCCAAAGTCGAAATATCCATGGACCAAAATCTGACACTCGAAGCTTTATCAAAACATCCGAAGGCATCAGCATCATCAAAGTCTGCGCACGCAGTCAACTCTTCCAAATCTGCAGTAGGAGTTGTTGCTGGAGGAGACTCTGACTCTGACGCGGATAGCGAAGTCGATGCGCAGGAAGCTGCAATCCTTAAGACGAAGATTAACGCCAATCCGAAAGGTCTAAAGGCTATACAGCAACGGGACCTTGTCGCACTCGCATTTGCTGGAGACAACGTTGTCCAAGTACGTGGTGATTCCGGGCTATTCATCAGAGTTGTGCTCTTATACAGTACAGGAATTTGAAGAACTCAAAAAACGTGAAATCGCGGCTGACGCACCCAAAGACGTCGACACGACAATCCCAGGCTGGGTAAGTCTAATCTATGGACTTTACGCACCTAATATTTCTCATCCTTATCACGTTATTTTAGGGTTCCTGGGGCGGTCAAGGAATTAAACGTGCGCCCCCGAAACCAGAGAGGATCAAGAAAATTCCAGGTATCGATCCCAAGTCCCGAGCCGATTACAACAAGAAAAATATCATAATCTCTGAGAAACGTGACAAGAAAGCCGCCAAATATCTGGTCAAGGATCTTCCATATCCATACACAAGTCGTGCTCAGTTCGAGCGTTCAATGGAACGGCCTTTAGGGAAGGAATGGAATACCCGTGTCGGGTTCCAAAGAGGGACATTACCTCATATTGTTAAAAAGGTGATTTCTATGTTTATAGTTCCGTGGACACCCAACTAATTTTCTCCGTCAAGCCTGGTGTTATTATCGATCCTTTGACAAAGATAGTATGATGAGACCATAATAGTAACATTGTTCTCTTATATATAGAACTATTCAAAAGAGCCTGAAAATGTAGGTCATCGTTTGAAGATCGATGGGCCTGCGTCATCCAGCATAACATGTGAGGAACAACATGGTCAACCTCGATCAGTTTATACCCATCGCAAGGCTGATTAAAACATAAGCATTTGCGACGATTTCTATTATCAAAATCAGGATACCAATGGCAGTTGTCAATCTGCCATTGCTAAAGTCGACCCAAGGGTCATCATTTTCAACATCATCTCCTGCTTCTGCTTCTGCTTCTACTCTTCTTCCTCCACCATGCTGTTGTCCACCAGCCGGGTACTTTCGTACCTGCATGATGGTTTTAGACGAAGTGCAATACAGCAGGGGAACAGTGACGAAAGGAAGAACAATAGCGAGAATGACTTGTGATGCAACTAGGAGTGCATCTATACCCTCTTTTCCCACCGTAATGGCTACCACCATGGATGGGATGATAGCAATCAAGCGTGTCACTAAACGACGAATGGCAGCCTGGAAGATCCAAATAGACTTGAATTCTGATCGAAAGGTAGCAAAACCAAAATTCGACTGACAGAAACACGCCATTGGATGAATCCTTCAGACACAGCTTGGCCGGCCACAGTGGCGATGAAAGATGAGCTCTTGAACGGACGTGTTAGATGAATAGATCTTGGATACTGATGACCCTCACCTGTCCGGACGTTAACAACGCAATCGCGAATAGAGTAGCGGCAGCTGATTGGTGTCAACGAGCAACTTTGAAAAAACTCCACAATACGTACTCACATTGACCGACAGCATCTTTGATGAGGTCATAAGCGTCAAAAAGACTAGCTGGAGCTACGTCCCCATCATAACTGTTGTCGTAGTAGAACACGTCACTTGCCAGAATCAAGATCCTTGGAAACAATCAAACCAGTCTGATTGCATAAAAAAAGTTGACATACATGGAATTGATCAAGACCGCAAAACCAAGCAGACAAACCACAACATCGGCAATCCCATGGTAGATGTGAGCTTCCACAAAAGATAACGGGTTGTTTTGATGATCAGAATGTCGCTGAGCCCGAGTAGCATAAGATCTCGATGGGGGATTTCGGAAAAATCGAGTTGCTGAGGTTTTGAAAACCGAAACCAACATTTCAAATCTAGATGGTGTCCTGAGAATCTCACTATCTCCAGAAGATTTTGTGTTGAGCACGGTGAAACTAAGCTTTTCATCATCAACTTGACGACTCGCATTTCTATCTTGAGTTGCGAGAGCTGATCCCACAAACAAACTATGGGGCATGACAGTTGCTCCTATAATCCCGACCGCTAGATAGCCACGAATTAATATCCTATTTCCTTAACTCTACAACAGCTCACATGTGTAGAGACTCCCAGGCGAGAAGATATACTTCGATGGCAAATACCCTCGGAAAACATCCGCCCAATCCACATCAACCTTGGAGATGACGATGGCCATACAAATGAGTACAGCTAAAACCTTAAAAGTGTAAGTAATGTTCATATTTATAGTTTCTAGTCCAAGCATACCATGATAGTAATCAAACCTTCGAATACTCTGGAAGGGCGCCCACCTAACGGATCTCCCATCCCAAGAATAAGAATAACATCGACGGAAGTAAGCAGGACACCATGCCACAGCTGCAATTTTGGGAAGAGTAAACACAAAGCTATGGCCGAGCCCAATAACTCGGCTAAATCGGTTGCGATAATCGCAATTTCCGCAAGGGCATATAAGGGGTAGAGCGCCAGCCACCGGTATAACCGTGTATACTTGGGGCGATCATATAAGAGCAATCGGGAGTGGGAAGCCAGATCTGGTGATATGTCAGTATGATAATCTAAAAATAACCCTAACCGCGATGAACAGAACGCAGAGAGATACGGTTTCATGAATGAGGAATTACCAGGGTACCAATGCCAAAAAAACGATGTTGACGACAAACAGAGAACCCACCTAGACCAGTGACGCAACCAAGCCTGCTTCCCAACACCTAGGATTTATGATCTTCAGCAGCTCCTGACTGGCCAAAAGGTGCCCTACCTGTAGGTACATAGCAAAGAGGCTGGCAAGTAGAATGACAAACAGCAACCTGTATCCGTACAGTGAGCCCGCCTGCAGATCGACTCCCCAATTTCCTCTGTTAGGAGAAGGACGATGAGTAGATGGTGATGACTCTCAAAAAATAACTCACGGGTCGAAATAGGCCACTGCACAGACGACGCCGGCACCAGTGCGTCGGATGTGCTTAAATATTGTCACGCAGGCCCGCTTGAACCAACTAGGTGAACTTGGCACGCGTCGTAGTGGTGGGCTGGACGGCGGCAGGAGACTGGTTGTGGGCAATGTCATGGTCAAAGGCAAAGACCAGCAAAGCCATTATCAGTGGAATTTGAAATCCGACGAACCCAAGCCAACGGACAAGATGAAACAATAGTACGGTACCACCTTAGCTTTGGGTCATCCCAATATGGAACTTCCCGATCACTCCTCCCGAATTGCACCGGTTCCAGTGCTACTGCAGCTCAGCTTGCTCTCAAACCTCCTGCGTCTAGCCATAATATTGACAGAGACTGTACCACGACATGAAAAGAAATCAAACTAAAACGGGATACTATATCGCTTCGAGGGGTCGTGCCGCTTTGCTAGTCGCCTTCGCGCTAGGGTCGGAATTCCAAACAAGGGACGCCTCCCAATGATATGAAAACCATACTCTTCAGCTGCATCATCAAAGGGGATCGAGGTCTCAGGAATTTGGATATCAACGATGTGTCCTTGTCGAGAGTATCCGGAGGAACTTGTGCTTGCACCCAACGTCAATACCGCCTGAGGTATACGTGAGATTCTCTTCCATGCCCTGTTCCAGGTTCGCACCCTTTGTCTCAATCCTTTGGGCTCTCTTCGTCTTATTTCTTCGCTTTTGACGGGGACCGCTAAAAAACTATACTCATCTAATTGGGCCCGATCTTTCTGTGGTTGGGAAGACATGTCTGCCGAGACCCTTGAATTTCTGAGCGACAACGATCTTAATCTTGCTTGATCCCGATAAGGGCCCGGAGAGAACGTATCGCAAAAAACGACAGATTGTAGTGTTTCCGGGGTCGGCGAAGTGAATGTAAGTGCTGGTATACAATATCCATTTTCGGATACCCCTTTCCATGCCGAAATCAACGACCCATGGTAAGCAAGGATGATCAGGTCCCGAAAATAACATACCTGACGCATTTGCATCAGAACGTGGAGTAAGACCCATTATCAGGGATGGAGGACACCTTGCACGAGTCTCATCACTGCCAAGAGACTATCCGTGACGAGGTAAGCTGGTTTATACTCCACATACCATGAACATTCACCTGAAAATCCAGCAAAGATCCAAGACTTGAGTCGGATGCCTCGCCATCATACTTCTGGGTTAGGTCAGGACTGTCGTTTTTTGCAAACTCGACAGAACCAAGATGATGGTCAACCACGTGGGTATCTTCTAAAATGGGTGATAGCTCGAGTCCAAACAATCTTGTTTGAGAGTTCACGTCACTTCGTCTTCCGTTATCCTGGAAAATATCAGAATGTATATTCGATCCTCGTGGAAAGAATCAAGCCAAACCGATCCTTTTTGGCGAGATGGTGACGCAATCAGAGGCGACACGCTCGAGCCATTCTGACGCGCTGGTGTCTATGATGTCTTTCATAAAACCAGGCATCTGGTGCAGCTGAAACGGACCCACTGATTTAGCTGACGGAGGGGTGGATACTACCATATGCGTGCTTCTGCGCAGACTCCGATGAGGGGTCAGCGAAGGCGAGGAGACTACATCATCTATGGATCCCTGAGAGTATTGAGTTTAATCATTCCATGTTGTTCAAACACACACCATAGAGATGTCCTTTGAAGGTGAGGCAGTCAAACTAGAGTGCATCTAGGAAACAATCCAATCGCCGTTCACATTGGAGGGAGATGTGCTCACGGAGGATGAGAGGACCTGAAGTCTGTCAAGAAATGGACTTGTTAGGATATATGCACCCTACCTGATGAGAAGGACGTAAACAAGGCGAGGGCGAAGGAGGCATGGCATATCTGTTGATAGACTTTCCAACAAATCGGTCAGTTCTCGGATCACTCAACGGGAATAGATAAAACAGCTGCACACAAGTCTTCTCGAGAAGGAATGATTCGAACATCCCTTTAACGAACTAGCAACACTATCTGAAAGCTGAGGACAGGTGAAGAAGGTGTCTGTTGGTGACGACTATCCGTGAAAATAGCAAATGTTCATCTATTCATCAACAGCAAATTTGGATCGAACTTGGCTCACATTCTGCGGAGGACAGTGTTCGGGACAGATACACAAAGTATTTCTTCGCCAGGAGACAGCAGTGCTGTATGCAGATACGGTTGTGACATCGAAACTCTTGGGATGAAGGGACTTGCGTGGAGTGCTGGTAACGGCGTTGGAAAGAATTCCAGAAGGATGTACCGCGTGTTTTTCCTGCGAAAAGACAGAAATGGTAGGCGTTACGGTCGACAAATCTGTATCGTTATCAGTGCCTATATTTTCAAATATGGGTAAAACCTAATACCCCTAGTTGCTGTGTGTGGGCGGCGAATGGGTTTGTGAACGGGTGTCGGTAGTTCCTATCGAAGTACATTAGATGACTCAAGCCAGACTGCTTGTAGAATTGGCGAACCGGGTGAGGAAGAACAATCAAACTAAGGAATTTCAAAGTTGTTCTGAACATAGTGGTGCGGAAGTGAATGAGAAACAAATGAACTGATGTCACTGGACGCGTCTGTTTGTTTTGGTTTCAACTAATTCCTTTGCAAATCCCACGAGAGCCCCCCTCTCATTTCAGACCGCAACGTATTCCTTGAATAGCATTGCATATTGTCTTGTCTTGACGCACCTAGGAATTTCCGGCTAAATCAACCGACGCTCTGAAATCATAGATTCCGTAGATAGGGAGCATACTAGCAGACAAGGATAAGGCCGCAGGACATAAGGGAGAGTTGGTGTTTCCAGATGGTGCAGGAAATGCTGCTTGCTATTCTGAAGGATTCTACCAAAGACAGAAAGGTGTCCGAGCGTCTTGTTCTTCGAGCATCCGACCAAGCTACCAATCACACAGGAAGCTATCCAATGAGATCCCACAGCCTTCCCAAGAGTAAGGCCATGTCTTGATCTCTTTGTATTCAGGCTAATCCAAGGCGCAAGTCATCAAGATCCAGTTTTAAATTGCTAGCAAAACCGACTTCTAGGAACTTCCACATGTACATTAGCAACACATAGAACAGTGGAGATTCATCTCAACAACAGAACTTGAAGAGCTTGTCCAGCCATTCGCCAGAGATCGTGACAGAAGGCTGACCCGGGGTAGAGGGATTGCGAGTGCACGTGGACACACCTCCACCTATCTCAACTTCGTCCACACCTCTTTCCTGTGGTTACGTGTCTTCTGTCGATACAGAGCCTCGCAGTCTGGGCTCTCTGCGTCTAAGCACTATGTTGCGAACAGAAATTCTGAATCCGAGAAAACCGAGGCGCACGTGATGTTTTATGAGGTGACCTCAAGCGCAGCAGGTTGAACAAACTCGGGCTCTTTGGGAAGAAAGGGAAAGAGCAGTATTGCCATACAATCGGCCATCAATAGAACCACCTCTGCGCAGAACACTAAAAACAGCGTCGATGGAGTGTCAAGCATCATCATTTATTGAACTCGATTCTTCTATTCTTCACGATGACTTCCTGCTGATGACTATCCAGACGTCTGGTCAAGTTCTGCCGCTTGCTTTACCCATATTTCGTCTTCTATCGACCTTCCCCGACCCGAATAGTGACACACGATCTTCCCCATGAACTGTCCAGCTACCGCATCAGTCGCTTTCTTCCACCGGGCTCACTTCAGACTTACTGGCCCGACAAAAGTGTCTTCGTCTCTTCCTGATCTACCCTCACCTCTCTCACCTTGTTGTACTGCGTGATAGGCTTCCGAGGCGTAATGCCCCTTTCATGACCCTCTTCGCCACTCTGTCTGACGATGTCGGCATTTCGATTCTCACTGTTAAACATCTCTGCTTCATGTTAAATCCTGTTAAGACCTAGATCAGAAGCTTTTCTATAGTTGCTGTTGAACTGGCTTGCGCATGTTGACATTAAGATTATGGGCTATAGTAATCACCACCCTCAATCCCTCTCAACTGAAGATTGAGAACCCCAAAACAGGAAGATCTCCCCTATCCGAACGCGATGATATGACTTCATAGACCATCCATCAGCCGAGATATCTGAACGGCGATAGAAACGATCGCGAAATGAATACCCAAAAAGTCACACTTATATCCGATCGGTGCCGACTCCAACTTACTTCGCGAACGCAACTAGTAATCCCGTCTACACCCAACATGCCTTCGAACCCTTTTCTTCAAGGGACAAACGTGCTTCTCGACCACAATACCGTACCAAACGCACCCCTTAAATTTTTGGCGTACTGCAAACGCCTGCTACATGATTGCATGGTTCTCGTATCTTAGCCCAGGGACGATTGGTTCGCGACCTTTGGTTTGTTGGCCCCGTAAGCCTCTTATGCTTTCAACTGCTCGCACTCTGCCGAAAGGCTGAAGTGTTGATCCCAAAGTTCGAGCATGAACCGCTTACCTGACAAGTTCATTCTCTTCTATCGTCCAAATGTCACATAGTCTTCCATAATATGCAAGAAAAAATACATTGGATGAGTGGTTCAACAGAGACTAATACCGCTGATATAAACCGTGTCGCAGAAACCTGGTGTGATGGACCAATATTCGAAACTTCGACATCAAACAGTCTAGAACGCTAGGACTGGTTGAGGTTTATGGCGTCTATTATTACACGAAAAGCCCGCTTGCCAAGATCCTGTAGATTCCCTTCCTACAAGCAATGTTCTACCTCCGAGAACGCCACTATCCTTACGTTTCGGGATACAATAAGATACTCCACATCGTGGGGTGCCCGCACCCAAAGATCTGAACGAAATCCTCTTCTGGCATATTTTTCCGGCATAGCGGGAACAAGGTGAATCACCGATCCAAAAACACTCTCGATCATGAGAGATATCAACCTCAACCATTCTTTTTGATCATGGTGTTGATGAAGGGTGCGGTGGTATGATTCCATGCTACAAATATGACGGTCATACAGACTTGTTCCGATCATATGGGCCGCTGATCCTTCTTTGATGGCATATGGTGCAAACTAATGTACATCTGCTATGTTGACTTCACCGTCCCGTTCACAGATTCGAGTCGATTCCAAAGGTTCTATTAAATCTAATATATATACTATTCAGTTTCAAAACGCATACATCTCATAATAGGAGCCTGGACTCTGAGTCGAGGCCTCATTTATACTAGCTTTTACATTCTACGACTCCCCTGAAATACGGAAAATCAGCTACCTGGTATAGGTCAGGCTTTTTGGATTGATACATTCCTTTCTCGCAACTGGCCCCAAGTGCCAATCCTGCTCATAAAAATCATTTTAAATAGCCTTAAACTTCAAAAAAGTGGATTATTCAACAGAATGTCACACCTGTAATATAATACAATTCAAAAAAATTTCTAAGATATACATTCATGACAGATAAAATAGACATGGATGCAGTATAACATACTATTAACGTTGATATCGTATAACGTGTAGCATGAGATGGTCTATGAAAGGTCGAGATCACCACTTCTTTCATCCCAAGCGGCGACTGAAAGCCAAAGTGTCCCAGTGTTCAAGGCAATCGAAACCAGCACCTACATCGCACGCCGTATTATGCCACTGGTAGGCAGAAGGACCCCGGGCCGTAGACAAGCTTCACCGAGCCGATATTTTAACACTGCACAAACGATTCTTCACCCCGATCAAGGATTCAGGTTCTTGGTTAACAGAAAAGTCTGCCTAACTCTCTCACGTGAAGATACGGCTCCCATGGTCCCTGGATGTATTCCAAATCAGTTGTGCGGCGTTAATTACGTACATTAATTGAGGTGTAATCAATATTTAATAGACGCTTGGTAGCGGTTTCAACCGCAAACGACATCCATGACTCGATCAACGGAATCGCAGGTAGACATCGACACATTCCCGTGTGCAGGTTGTTCATGCTTGACCGACGCATCAAAGCTTCTATCACTGTCCCCCACTTCCAACCCACTCGTATTGCACCCACCTTAATACGATAGACGAAGACAAAACAAGAAACTATGTGATCGAGAGAATTTTGAACTTGGGAAGCGTCTGCTTATCTCATCGTCCTTGACCTCGGTCCAACGGGAGTCCTTTCACAGTTGAACAACCTGAACCCGGTATTGAAAGCCGAACTGCGACTTCTTTTGACGATATAGTGTCCCTTTGCCGTCGGTCGTATATGTGATAACGCTCCATTTTCTTATTTGATTCCTCTGAGCACAAAGGTTGATCCCCGTGTGTCTACATTAATGGCTTCTTCGGTCCGCTTATCCTTTGTCCTGCGTCCAGCAGTCTGGTGCAACAACTGCTTGTTTGATAGGATCTTCTAGCGGACTCTCTTTTTTTCGTAATCGAGCGACCGTTTGACTGTTGAAACACCCTAAAATGAATCCAAAGCTCCCACAGCGCACCGCGTAATAGTACAACCGATCCAAAGGGAACTCGACCGTGGTTTACAAAGAAGGTCATTTGGTAAAAAAACCTCCCGTTGCTTGTCCCCCCGAAGCGGCTGTACGCTAAAGTGACTTGAACATTGGCTCACGTTGATTAGTATCCGAGCACGAACCGAGCACCTTTGCGTGTTAACTTCCTCCCTCCCTTAGATAGACGAGCACAAAGCTTAAGTTTACTTTTATTTTTTTTCAAGTCAAACCCCATGGCTCGCGGTTACTCCAAACACGGCAAGTTCAAAGCTTTGAAATATGAAGTATCAGACTTATTGCTGTCTTCCTTGAACGTCCGCCGCAACATTGACGGTCAACGATAACTCGTGTGATCCGACACGGTGTGAGCGATATTTGATATCCGCCGAAACTCAAGTAGTCTTTCGTTCTAATGATTAATTGATATCGATTCCAGTGGTATTGTCCCGATGGGATACTCTCAAGTCAATCCAGGTACATAGTGTGGCTTTTTTTTCCCTGTTTCAAGTCTTGTATCCATCATATCATCACGAAATTCAGCCTGACAATTGGGAAGAAGAAGGAAAAGAAGAAGAAGAATCTAGATCAAACAAAAAAGGATAAAGTCCCTCATCGAAACCCGGAAATGAAGAAAATGCCAGACAGAACGGACAACTATCTCATTCTTTGTTTATGATAACCATTTGTACGAGTTCTCCTTGAGGGGATAACCTTGCCGCTCAAGATCCTCTTGAAAAAAAATCCATAGTCAAAATGCATGGCATCTCGGACCTCTGAACCTGATAATAATAATAGTATTTTACAACCCAGTCTTATTGATGTGATAGGTTATGGAGTAATTATCAACGTCATGACGTTGAACTCAATTTCTAAAATAAACAGAGGTACGTAAACGCACTTTTTTTTTTGATTATGAAAACAACAGCAACCACCAACCACCCTAGAACGCTTTGGATCCGCATGGGCTCTAGAACAAATTCAAAGAACACGTCCTTATTATGAACAAAACCCCCCTTTTTTCCATCTGCCCTGAAGGAAGCTTTTTACGTGAAGTTTGATGAGGTTCATGTTCCAGTAACAAAAACAATCAACAGAAGATATATATATAAAGCCCCTCCCCAAGAAAAGACACTATCGAGCACGGGTAGATAAATAAACGTCTACAATAATATAGACAGAGAAGTGCAGAGCAATGCAGAAAATGGTATAAAAAAAGCGTACATCGCATGTAGTAGGTATATATGTATGTGTATGTGAATGAATGCAGTAGGAAAGCAGATATACATGCACGTATGTAGATGTGCGTTTATACAAGCACAGCAGAAGGAAATGAACAATAATCGCACGGTTTGTCAAAAATGCAAAGCAAAAAAGAACATAAGCGAACCAAGGACCCAGACGATGACGGGCATCTGAAATGCAGTAAACCAAGAAAAACGAACGAACGACAGGTCGGACGACAATGCATCAGAAACCACGGACTGTTCCGTCTCATTCACCCTCATCATCCTTTCTTCGACTCATGACAAATGCACTCTCCCAAGCTGGGACACTCGGGTCAAGTGCAGCGAATCTCCAATTTCCAACAAAGGTCTCGTTCCCAACAAGGTATCCGTAGAAGAAGGTGAAGTTTTGACGAGGCCAGAACTGTGGATCACCAGGCTGAGTACTTGCCTTTGACGTTGAAAGGAAACAAACGTACTGAACGTCGAAGGATGCCTATTAAACCGTCCCAGGGACGGACACGACCATAAAATGAATACGAGTTCCATGCGAGAGCGTGACGACGATCAGTCTATTGACTGGATGAGAGGGAAGGCTGGACGTGAGACGGAGAGATACGTACTGTGCCTTTGAAAATGATGTCCTTGATTCCATTGCACAGAGGGATTTTAGCCCTGTCTGTGCCGCGACGGACAGGACGTACCCTTGGATAGAGGACTTGGGCATTGACATCTTGCAAGAACTCGGGTGATTCTTCCTCGTCGACTGTGATATCCTCCTCGGCAACATGATCGTCATCATCCATGGAATCGTCTGAATCAGACTCGGAGCTTCCCATCCCTAAACCCACGCTCTCGAACAAATGGTCAATAGATCTCCAGTCCTTTGCATAGGCATCCATGACGGCCTCGTGGTCCCTGTCATCCAACGCTTTTGCGTTCCTGATTGCATCCTCACGTTCGCGACAGGTTTGACAGTGATCGGAGCCGTCATGCATGTGAGCATCATCGTGGGGTTGCGACTTGCGGTCGAATAGCCTGTAAAGCCATGATGGGTGTGTGTGACTGCCATCGAGCTTGACGGAGACATTTTTGGAATGACTGGGGTCTGGGAGGAATTGGAGGTTGCCGAGGGGGCCTGGGAACCATGCATTGCGCATGGAAAGGTCGGACCACGTGTCGTGAGGAATGGGCACGTGATCTGCCATGGCATGGAGCTCTTCTAGACGCATAAAGAGTGGCTGGTGGGTGAGATGGAGGGCTGCTTCATTGAAGTGGGAAGGGTACGCAGCGTGAGAGATCAGGTGACGCATTGCAGCCTCGGGTGGCAACTACACACACACACAAATAACATGTGAGCACATATGACGGTCAACTGGAAAACGCACGTACGGCAAGTCGACCCTGCCACAGGCCGTCCATGCAGCCAGGCTCGTACACACGGCCTGGTCGCCACTTGGGGCTCTGCAGCCATGCGTTGCCACACAGTCGACGTCGCCAGTAGTCGGAATCCCAAAAGACACTGTGGTCTGCGAGGGTGTCGTCGCGAATGCCGTTGACGCGCTTGCAGCCCTCGACCCAGTCCCACGTGATGGACGGCGGAGGTGCGGCTCCACGGTGCGCATTAACCTCAACAAAGTCTTCTTGAACAGGGCGGGGTTCGGTAGATGCCGGGGCCTCGGCACGTGTACGGGGGAGATGCGGCGGAATATTGAAGGGAATGGTTTCGCGGCGGGCAAAGTAGAGCAGCTTGGCGGCCGGCGTGATCGGTGGCGGAGAAAACGCGGGCATGGAACCAAAATACGGGAGGGCGACGAGCCTGCCGGGGTCGGCATAGACGGGATACGGACCGTGTGCAGACGGCACGGAGACGGGAGATATTTGTCGCGGAGATGCCGGAAGTGGACAGACAAAGTGGCAGGGGGGCGCCTCTGCCTGGCAGTACCGGTATGGATTCAGGACATACGGTAGTAACAGCGCCACAATCCGCTCACGCTCGGCTGTGGGTTCCAGAGCCAGCTTTTCTGGCGTCGTCACAAGCCACAGTGCCCACAGAATATACACATTCTCTGCACTCTCGATCGGCCAGCCATCGTGTTCCTCAGCACCCAGCCAGAATCGGGTTGTCAGGTAGTGGTGCAGGAACGCATCGACCCCCGCCCTCTCAAGCTGGCTGCGATTTTTGCCATTGTTGTCAAGCAGCATCACATAGATCGTCCGGATCGCCTCTTCATCCGGATTGGCATCCAACCTGCGCACAGCGGCGAGGGTCTCTGTATACTGGCGCAGTTGGTCGTAGTAATCACGGCCATTCGGGCGGAAGTTGCGGCGAAGAACGGCCAGATGGTCAAAGCGGAAACGGAAGGCGGCAGCCCAGACGGCCGGATTGATGTGGCAGTTCAGGCTGAGGTGGAGGTCGGGGTGGGTGGCCTGTAGAGCGAGCAGGTCGGTTGGCGGCGAGTACGGGTCATCGCAGGCAAGAAAAACAGCAATGTGGGTGAGGATTTCTGCGGGTACGAGATGAAGGAGGGACATGGCGGCTGCTTCAGTAAACCCTGCGTATATATAGATAGTGGCTGTGATCGCCGTCCTGATCCCCGTCCAAGCTAACTCTGCTCAAACCAGTTCAACTCGCAGTCGCGGGAACGCAGGGATCTCGTATTCTGTTTGACGCTAACCGCCGCCACAGGCAGGGTTTTGTTTTCGTCACTGGTCTGGACAAGTCTAGATCAACCACCTCGTGGTCAATCGCGACGTGTATCTTATATCTCTGTTCAAGTCCCCATCTTGGTTACCTTGACAAGCAGATCTCTGTCCCTATTCAAACTTTCTGACTTGTTTGTTGCTGCACCCACGGGTACTTGTACACATAACACACCCTAAGGTGGCGCTGATGCTTGTGTACATGTACATACAATTTTGATTGCCATTCCCCTCCCATCAAAGTCTGTAGAATGAGAGGTTCCATCGGTGCGGACTCGTAGAGTGGATGATATGAATTCTTCATTTGTGACGTTTTTCGAGCTCCCAAAAAACGAGGGAGAGGATAACTAGCACACGAGGAAGTGGGCAATCACTTGGTTCCACTCCTGCGGTCGAGAAAATTCATCCGCTATATAATCCTCAGAAAAATGGATCCACTACACATATGAGCCATGATGAAGGCCACCATCTACTTCACATGCATGCGATTCTCATCCAGAGCTTTTTCTTTCGTTCGGTGATTTTCATGGGCGAATCTCGGGATCCCACCGGTAGTTCTAGATATAGTTGACAATCGGAGATAAACAGCTACTTATTTGCTACTGAGACTCACTCTCCCCCCTTTGTTTAAACCAGTTCAACATATCATGTAATTGACTTGTTGTTGATACCCCTGAGTTACGTACATATACAATGTTCTGTTGATCGTTTCTGATGGGATTTGTCATCCAATTAGGCTTTTTTCGACGGGAAGTTGTCGTACATGAGGGAAACTATGGTTTTGCCGGGGTAACGACCCTGGTAGTATTTTTTGCTCCGTGGACTTGGATGTTAAAACGTGTTATACTGTTTGTCATCGGCTTGATGTCCGCTTTCTGATGGTCGATCTTTTACTCTGCCCCATGTGAAACTAATTCCTGAAGAGGCGGTCTTGTTAAACATTTGTCTTGTCTTTATGGTCTTTGGCTATTTGACTCTGGCTATTTTGCCGAACCCTCTACTGCTAGATCTTCTTATTATCTGTCTGTCGGGAAAATATTTGTCCACAATTTCAAGGGAGTGGACTGATGATATATCAATATTCTGTTTTCACTAGTAAACCTTTTCTCAGTGAGGTCAAGCTGTCCCTCAAGGACTGACGTGAGCCCGACTGACATGCTCTCATTAGCCGCCATATGACCTTTGTCTTTCGGATGAGACCCTTGTCTATTCTATAGGCTTTAAGCCGCGACCCGTAACTTCGGGTAGACTAGTTACATATAGGAAAAGTGAACACATGCCATTCCGACATAATGGAACCAAGACTGAGCTTGTGGTCTCCATGGAAGCATCATATTGAACTAGCTTCTATCGGGACCGTTCAGAATTCTCTGGGATTTTTCAAAAGCTGTTCTTCGGGTCAGTCAATCTGTTACGTCACTTTGATCATTACTGAAATGTCTCCGCTAGCTCTGATCGCTTGTGTTGTATGCGAACAGATCTTCTGTCCTTCTATTTTGTCATCCACGGATATCACATATTTGGAAATGGTTGGTATTGACTGCCAGACAAGCGATGACAAGCGACCTTATCTCACGAGTGAAATTGCCGAGGCGTTTCTGGTTTGATGAGGCGACGAATTTGAACATTGTATCCTGGATCAAACATAGTTTTGATCGCTCCTGACCCTGAGCATAATTAAGGTGTGGCTTAAATTGGATTTAAGCAGGCAATACTGGGCAATTCTTCTTTGGTGCACTCTTGCTTCACATTGACCTTGTCGCTATCGACCAGCTTACATGAGACGTGGGAAGGCGTTGTGGGGAACGACTGAAAATGGAATTTGATGCCAGGAAAGAAGCGGCGCATTCGCGAAGTGTATAAAAAATTCAAAGCGACCCTTGTCGCCTCTTAATCCACTACCACTACCATCTACCTCAAACAGCTCGCCATGGTCCTTTCCCAGGATTCTACAAAGTACCTGTCTCTATACGATTCCAGTCCTCCTCGTTCTCGTCAGGCAAGTACTGGTTTGGGTGCTTCCATCTGGGCTCCTCAACCTCAGCCGTCCGAGACCGCTTGGCCTCGCGCCCTCGACTCGTTCTCTCGTGCGGCTGAACGAGACTCAGTCGATCTCCACGCTCTTGGTGGCCTCCAAAAATCTCCCTCCAGTCTGCCTTTGATCAGCCGTGAGGACGTCTTTGGGTCATTGAACACGATGTCCTATTCTAGCAAAGACGTCGGCGCCATTGGCGACGGCCGGAAGAAAAACAGCCCAGAATACGAAGACACTGTGCGTATATGCTATCATAATCCGTCTTCAAACGCATAATCTCAATCGTTTTTGATTCTTCAGCATGTTGAGCAGCTCCTTCGCACTCTTAATCTCAATTCGCCTGCTCCTTTTGCTAAAAAGCCTCAGCTCAATCTTGACGTGAACCAAAATCCAGACTTTTCTCCTGCATCTGTGTCGTCGGCGTTGCTCACGCCGACTGACCTTTCACCTGCTCGAGCTCTGTTCGACCCGAAAAATCCGGGCCAGTCTCCGTACGACGCGGCTCATAGCTTGTCTTTGACCCCTTCTTCCTCCTTGCTATTTGATCAACAAACTACGCCTGTCAAACTGTCTGACAGCTTAGAAGCTGCTCCTGGAAACCTTCGCTATAGCCTATCTCATTCTTCGTCGTCTGGTATCCCGCCATTCCAGCCATTCTCTGAAGCGCCCACCCCTGCGCCACAAACCCACAATCTACACACACTTTTTCCTAATACTTCACCTTCACATGTACAATCGATTTACAGCTCTCCATTGCCGCGTCGTATTCAAGAAACAAACCGCCTTCCTCAAATGGACTGGCGTCTTACCCAACAACCGCTTTCTCAACAACCTTTAGCCTTGCACCCCGACTGGCGCCTTCCCAGTGAGAAGGCGGCTTTAGACTTCAATTTAAATCAGATTGGACATAACGAACCCTTGCGCTCTACCCTCATACATCAACAACCTTCTCCACCTCAACCCTCTCAGTCCGCTCATGAGGTAAGTAAAGAGTCTCTTACGGCCCCGACACCCGGAGACTAAGATGTGCATGAAATTAGCCGATCAACTTCTTGTCTCTTCTTCATCCTTCCTCCTCACCTCCGTATCATATTTTCGTCTCTCGCATCATCAAGTCGTCAGACCAACAAGCCTCTATCTTCCTTCAGCAAAAACTCAAAGTCGCAGATACCGAAGAACGTTCAAAAATTGTCGACGCCATTTGTGCCCGTGGTTTTGAGATGATGGCTCACCGGTAAGTTGATGGTATATGGGACGAGTTGTGATCAGAGCTGATGAATCTCAGTTTTGGCAACTGGGCAGTTCAAAGGTGCTTAGAGGCTGCTTCTACTGCCGAGGAGAGAAGGAAGATAGTCAGTTGCATGAGGCAAGATCGTCAATTAACTCCCAGTTTGCCTCTCTTGACATCTTACAGGGGCCGTATCGTTGACTTGGCCACTAATTGCTATGGCTGCCACGTTCTCCAAAAGGCTCTCGATTGCGAGGAAGATATTCGTCTTCTCATCGTTTCGGAACTCCTTCTTGGTGATCCAGCCCAAACTTTGGTTAATAAACATGCATCGCACGTCTGGAGCAAGGTTGGCGAGCTCAGCTTATTAACGATATACTCCGGCTTACTTTTCTCAGATCATGGAGCTTTCCTGGACGCCACCAGCACCTCCGATATTTGCCTAGTACGTTGTTGAATATCAGATATGGATATTAAAACTCACACGTAGTCCAGTGTCAATAAATCCTTGAAAGGAAAATGGGCATCTCTAGCTTGCCATGAGACTGGCTCCCTTGTTGTTCAAGTATGGACCCGACTTGATGTACCATAAACTTGGTCTCATTCCATATTCCTAGCATGCTTTCGAGAACTTGGAACCCGAGGCCAAGGACGGCATCGTGGATGAATTATTGAATCAAGGTACCACTATCTTCAGCGAAGTTGCCAAAAATCAATGGGGCTCGTATTGCATCCAACATAGTTTGTTATTTTTCGTGATACCTTTTGACGAGGACTAACGTTGCGCGCAGTTCTCGAACATGGTTCCGAAAAGCATCGTCGCATGACTCTCGATCACTTGTTGGAAGGACTTCTTGAATTCTCCACCAATGAACAAGGCTCCAAGTCCGTCACAAAGGCCCTGAAAGAAGGGGGCAAGGATACTCTTGATCGCGTTGTGAAGCGTATGTGTGAACCGGCAAAAGGGTATGTACTGTACCTCATGATAGGAAAGGAAGACCTTAACGCCATGAAGTGCCCGACGCGCTATGATTGTCGACCTTGCCCTTTCAGCTACCGGAAGCCAGCTTATCGCCAGCGTTTTGCCCACGGCGAGTGCTCGTTGTGATCTTGTGATGCCGCTCTAATATCCCAACAGGCTGACAAAGATCAAAGAGCTCTTCTCTACGAGTGCATCAGAGGCCACATCGTGACCCTGCGCGGATGTAAGACTGGCTCCAAGGTCATCTGGTTGTTGTAAGTCAGATTCGCCACCTGCTCGCATTAGGTTTGGCTGATCTTGAGTCCCGATGGCAGTGACCGCATGGTAAGTAGTTTGTTGCGTCATCGCGAAGAACAAGGTTCAATTTACTTCCAGCGCGCATATTATGGTTACTAAAAAAAAGTTTACCCTTGAACGCTCTTTACTTTGGAGCAATCTCAAAACATCAATTTTTTCTGCAAAAGATATTTCGACCTGCCCTCCAACTTACTTCATCCATCTGCATTATCAATAATCTGCATTTGAACATCGGACCTCAATTCGCTTGCATCGAAACGAAAATGTTCCCATACTGCAACTTGCAAAATAACTCATAATAATGTCTCGACCACTCGAACTATTAGCATGCTTTACAAGATTCCTGTGCCTCACATTTTCCAACATTTTCTGTTCCTTTAACAATCATTTCTGCACTGTGCATTTCTATCATTATTTCATCCATCCTCATCCTCACATCATTTGCCGCTGTTACATAGATTTGCAAAGTTCCTTCGTTCCACATAAGCCTGTGTGTATCACTGCCCTGCAGACTTCCACACATACATCTTTTATGCTACCTCACGGTCCTTGCTTACATCGCTATTTGCACTTTTAGACATATTGAAAGATAGTTAATCTTGTACATATTGCACGAGACATACAGTATCAAAAGTTCCCGGGGTAGTTAACCACTTGCTTCAGCATCCAAAAATGTTATCCGAAGAAAATCAATTGAAATAATCTATGAGTACAGGGATTACACGGAAAGTGTTTTGCTATCTTTTTGAGCTGGAATCAATGGTTTGGATCAGATCAGATGTACCTCAAGATGGGAGACATGCCTCACCCATAGTAATCTTGTCGCCAAGCGAAAGTGCAATTCCTTGAGTCTTACTGCGGATACGGACGTGTCCTGTGATAGTTCCTGCAACCGTCCGCTCAATACTCAAGTTAGCTAGTGCATCCTCCCCTATAGTTCATGGCAAATCGTGCGTGTCAGTTTGTGTGGCGCAATCGCAGGGCTAATCACGAACCGAATAAACTACGAGCGTACATGTTTGCCGACAGGAAGTCGCAATCGCCAGACAGCGCACCCTCGGGTGTCAAACAAGACATATTTGTAACTTTCATGACTTGCGCAAGGTATTCCCGGGGATCGCTACAGCAAAAAAAGTCAACTGAGAAAAGAGGGAGAGAGAGAAAATATTCCCACGAAAGTGTAGAGTTGACATTGACGCGATTCTCCCATTCAAATTCCGTCCACATACTGCGGAACTAGACATAAAAAAACAGAAACACAAAGCAAAACGTGAGAAAGCACCGCTCAAGAAGCGTCCACTGATCAAACAAAAAAAGCAGAGTCTCTCACTCACCTGAGCCTCACTACAATACGTCGGTTTTATATAATCCATAATATCGATATGAATGTCGTTCAAAATCACACATTGTTCTGAGAGATGGGGGCCTTCCCAGAGTATGCTACCGAAGATGACGCCGGTTTCGGTTGAGGAGACTTTGATGGTCGCTTTGATCGTTTGGAATCCGTGTGGGGCGATGGTGTAGACGGAGGGCCGTTCGACGATCTTGAGGTCGCCTAGCGTGGCAAAGTCCAGACAAAGATTTTGAAGCGTGTCGGAACTTTGGTTGACAAGGAGGACATCTACAACAGTCGTGATAGGTCAATCGAGTGAGAAGAAATAAGGTGAAGAAGAAGAAACGGTACCAAGCAAGATATCGAAGCCGTGCATCTTGACGAGGACCTCTGCATAGATAGGGTCCGAGAAACCTACAGACCAGTCCTCCAGCATGGGGAGTAAAGTATAACCAGGCTAACAACGTACCCGTCAATTGGGTGATACGACTCAAATTGGACATGAAATCCTCCTGCGTTTCCGCGGCACCAGTCGCGCGTCCAACATCCTCATCATACTGGTTGAATAAATCTCTCAATAAACGCATAGACCTCCAATGGGGGGCGAACCGTACGTACATCAATCGTGTCATCGGCTGTCTTCTTTGAAAATTGACGGAACGTAAGCAAGTCGTCAACTTGCGTAACGGCAGCTTTCTTGCTTTCTGCCTCCTTCTTTTCTGCTGCGCGTTTCTATAAATCAATAGGTGTCGAAACTATTACACTGTCAACCTTCAAAACACCAATTGGTAAACCTTACCTCCTGAGCATTCAGCATCTTCTCAAAAGCCTTCCTAGTGTCGTCTAAGAACACTTCCTTGAAAACAGGCCTATGGTCTTGAACATCCAATTCGCTCAGTGTTTGTATACAGTTCATAATCCGCTCGTTTGAGTCTTCGTCGATCTGGGTTGTCACAAATTTAGATTGGCCGACGCGAATTATTGAAGCCATGATGAGCATAGCTTCAGCTGTGAGCGCGTTGGAGGCGGTAGTGTCTGATGAAAGCTGAACGAAACGGATAACGAGCTTTGTGAGAGTGGAAGCAAGAACAGCTCCAGTGAAAAAGTCGCCACCCAGGAGAAGACCTGACGCGGTAACATGTTAAGCAACGCGAGTCAGTCTAAAAAGCACCGATAAATTACTTACTTCTAAGAGGAGGCTTGGCTGCAGCTTTGACAGCCTCCAATCGTGCAGAGGTAATGCCTGTGAAAGCGGTCTCAGTAGCGTAGGTACCATCTGCCAAGACTCTTGGACGTCCAGACTTGGCTTTTTCTTTTTCCTTCTCTTTCGACTCTCCATCCTCTTCTTTTGTTAAAATACCTTCATCCGAGGCTTCATCCAATAACCGCTGCTCTGAGGCCAAGATTGGAATTTCACCCAGCACCTTGCGAAGCTCGTGCATAGTTTCCGATATCGTTGGAAGCGTCTCAACGTATTCGCCAATGATCCAGAGTACACCCCGGTAGACTTTACCCGATCTGATTTCAGACAGAGTGGAGATGAGTTTCTCGCAAATGGTCACTCTAAGAGAGGGGAATTTCTCGACAACTTCGCTATTTTATTTTTTTCATCCTTTGAATTTCTGCCATCTCGGGTAGGTGGAGGGCCTTACATACCGGACAAAAGCGACCACATCGAGAGCAGATGGGTTGTTGGTGTCCCCGAGAAATTCCATGAGAGCATGCACAACGCTAGCTGCGACTTCAGAAAATTTGATGGCAGTGACGTGTATAGATTGAATAAGGAGCTGGCGGTATTCTGAGGCCTGACAAATGGCCAGAAATTAGAATTTGTTGAGAGGACTAAGAGGACAAAAGCAAACCTTGTCAAAATCGGCTTCTTGTGTTCTTTGAAGCTGCTTCTTGAGGAACAGCACAACTTCTTCCACATTTCTGCTCGATGTCATGCTCAGGACGATGCCTATGGCCTTGCGTCGGACCTCTATGTCAGCACTGAGGGGAAAAGGCGATAAATTGGATAGAAAGAGCGCATATAGGGAGCAGAGTGCTCACCTTGATAGAACTTGTAGCAGGTCCATGACAAGTCCATTGATGACAGGGCCATGTTTAGAACGAAGGTTCTCGATACGGTCTAGAACAATAAGCTTGACATTGTTATCCGACTCTTTGACGACAAGGTTAATCAGACAAGAGGCAGCAGCTGCAGGAGATGGGATAAACCAAATCCAGAGTTACTCAGAAACACTGAATACCTTTGACTGCGGCAGGGTTTTGAGTCAGGGTTGTCAGGGTTGTTGCAGCCTCGTATTTAACCGCATGAGATGACGCGTTCAGCAATTCCAGGATGCAGCGAATCCAGCGTGCCTGCGTTGAAGGCACGTTAGAAGGGGGTCTAAGGAAAGAGAGAGAGAAGTGCCGCGTACTCGATGTGCAGAGTCACTCTTGCAATCCAGTCTGATGACCTCGACAATGCTCATCTGAAGCGCCTCTTCCAAGCTTGGAATTGAATCGTAGATGCTCAAGACATATTCCACCGCCTTCTGCATTGAACAGTGCGCGAGGAAGACAAACGCGTTCCTTTTACACGTTGAATCCGTTTCGGCAATGAGAAATGTGTGCATGAGCTCAGGCGCATCTGGTATAAGGTGTTCGAATTCGCGATATATGGAGTAGACGGCGAAGACAGCGTTCTTGCGGACGTAAGAGTGGCGATGCTCGAGACATGAGCGACAAGTGGGGATGAGAGGTTCGAGGAGTTCCACGTCTCTGGAGATTTTCTGGAGGAACCGCAGGGTCGCACCGCGGATATATTCATTTGGATGTTGCTGTAGAGTAGACTGGTGTCAGTGAATAGAATCAGCTGAATTTGAGACACTAGCCAGATCGTTGCGGATTGCATTGCTGCAGAAGAGTTGGAGTTAGATCAGCCCTCTCCCTTTTGGATGCTGCGAGAGAAAAACGCACACGACTAGAATCATCTCTTGCTTTAGCTTGCCATTGTCATCGTACTTTGGGCAGACCTCCCAATAGAAATGTAACAACTTTTTGAGCTGCTTGTTCCGAGAGGGCATGACATATTGCATAATGGGCATCAGTAGCATGGGCTAATTGAGAACCTTCAACAAAAAGTGTTTTGTTGAATACTGAACTGACTTGCCTGAGGGTTGCCATTGATGGTAGATATGATGATTTTGCGCAGTGTTTCAATTTTGACTTCGTCTGAGCCCTTCTCAAGGCCGGATCTGAGCTCCTGTGTGCCAGGGTACTCTGCACTGCTCTCAAACACAACTGTATGGCAGGAAGGATCCGACGCAGACATGGTGGACTGGTCAGATCGAGAGAAATGTAGTCGTGGGAAACTTTGACATTATGTCTACACAAGTTGGAGAGAATTTTATAACCAATTGTCCATCCAGCGCCTATGATTTCTGCTTGTTGTAAGCTATCCTCGCTGGTTGGAACCATATCGAGGCACTGCGTTTGCTGGAAATGTTATTACTGTAGCTTGTCTCGCTATGGAAGGATATAAATAAAGGCACACAAATTTATTCCAGACGTTGATCCCTTATACCATGGTTCTACGTCTTGACTTGGACAGGCCCCCGATACTGTCTTACCTTGATATCTGTCTTTTTCTTGACCATTGAGGACTGTTTGTCTAGGCAAGAACTTCTCCTTCGCCATGGGTGTTTTGGTGGACCTAGCTGCCGGACCAAGACTTGCAGAACACTACATGACATCATGAATAATCGACATTTCTTCGTTCTATCTTAGAGTCTTAGAGTCGAGGCCTGGAATTCAGCCGCCGTTCTTCGACGACAAGAAATCGCTTGACGACCTCAATACACTCTTACCATTCTTCGGGCTCATGCCGCGTGGTTGGCACCCTCTCGGCCTTGATTCCGTTATTGCACTCTCAAATCACCCTACCAGGGGGCAGGTGGCTATTTGGACTTGATAAACACGAGTTGGCTATAGTGGATTTGGACTCTGGCGCACATTATAGTCTTTTGAAATCACCCGATCCTGGAGAAGCAAGGGCTTTGGATACTTTCCATTTTTCCTTCAAGGAAGGTGTTGACCCACATCCTCGTGAGTTCCAGAGGGTTCGGCTTTGTGACGATGGAGACGGCCGAGGAAGCAGAAGCTGCCATCACGGCTCTCAATTCTGCGGATATTATGGGCCAAATAATTACAGAAAAAGTGAAGCCACTCCAGTGTGGCGAATTTGTTACATGTCTGACATTGGGTTTGTGATGAATAGGCTCGGCGTGCTCGGGCAAGAACACCCATTCCAGGTCAGGATGTCGTAGACGAACATCCTAGACCTTATGATAGCCATTATGCAGGGGACTACGAAAACAGGAGACGTGGTGTGCGTGATTATTATCACCGTGCAGGTGGCCGCGACTATGATCGTCGTAGGGATTATGACAGGGATCGGGACCGTGATCGAGACCATCGCCACGGAGGTGATTATGATCGTGGGCGTTATGATGACCGAGAGTGGAGGTACGGACCAGTAAACAAATTGGACGTTGTGATTATTTCCTAGATTTTTTACTAGTCAATTGAAGGTGATATTTTTGTGGGTATTGATTGCGATTTGCATAGCGCATTTTTGTTTTGGCGTGACTCATTTGGTCTGGTCCAAGGCTTGTAAATCTCTCGCCTGTATTACAAATGGATATCCTTGTATTATGCCTGACGACTGATCAG
>Ga0153946_1000133_pt1 | contig 28133 bp, 24 predicted proteins | sample TSNJ030MetaG_FD_104751 | JGI IMG/M metagenome (GOLD analysis project Ga0153946, IMG submission 104751) | Attine ant fungus gardens microbial communities from New Jersey, USA - TSNJ030 MetaG | ecosystem: Host-associated > Fungi > Mycelium > Unclassified | place: USA: New Jersey, Wharton State... | reverse complement strand
TTCTTCCCAGCCATATTTTCGGCCACTGTTTTATATGCTATGAATTGCTCATGCTCGGTGGGAAAATCGTGAGATTCCAAATACAAAAACTCGCTGCGAAACAGACCGATCCCTTCTGCATCATTTAGCAAGGCTGTTCCTGCATCAGACACACTGCCAATATTGGCATACAAATGAATCTTCTTCCCATCTGATGTCACGGTTTCTTTTCCCTTTAGGCTCTTTAACAATTCTTGCTTTCTGAGATCCTCCGCCTGTCGCTCTCTCGCATTAGCCAAGGTATTGGCATCCGGATCAATAATGACAGTTCCTTCATACCCGTCAATAATGGCCAGCTTCCCATTCCATTCCGCTTGAATATCCACTTCAATCAAAGCAGGGATATTCATCGTTCTGGCTAAAATCGCAGTATGTGAATTGGACGAGCCGCTGCGAGTTACAAATCCTAATAGTTTGCTTTTATCCATTTGCACAGTCTCACTTGGTGCCAAATCATCCGCCACCAAAATGATCGGTTCTGTCATATTAGTCATATCTGCCTGCTTGCCGCTCAAAACGTTCACAAGCCGTTCGGAAATATCTTTTACGTCTGCTGCCCTTGCCTTCATGTACTCATCATCCATCTCCGAAAACATCTTAGAAAAATTATCACCAGTTACTGCCGTCGCGTATTCTGCACAAATCTGCTGCGTCCTGATAATATTATAGACCGATTCACAATAATCATCGTCATCCAACATCATACTGTGCACTTCAAAAATGGCTGCCTCGCTTTCACCCACCTCTTTTGCAGCCTTATCGTAAAGTTCCCGAAGCTGATGCCCTGCCGTTTCACGTGCCGCATCAAAACGAATTACCTCTGCCTCAATATCATTGGGCCTTTCTCTGCGAACAGTAACTTTATTTTTTTCGTAACAGAACACCTTGCCTATGGCAATCTTTTTAAAAATGGTTTTTCCCTGATATCGTTCCATAAGCCTCCTCCGCCTTTCTTTTATAAGTTCGCTTCCATAAAACCTGCAATTGCTTCATATGCTGTTTCTTCATCTGCACCTTCAATTGAAAATTCCACTTCTTCCCCTTTTTTCACTCCCAACCCCATAAGCATAAGCAGTTGGGTTGCCAGCACTTCCTTTTCACCTTTTTTTATTTTAACCTTACTTTCATATTTCTTTGCTTCTTTTGATAACTCTCCTGCCGGTCTGGCATGAATACCCAGCTCATCTTTAATGACATAAGTAAATTTTTTCATCTTCTAGCCTCACTTTTATTGTTTTTTTATAGTATACATTGCAACCTCGTTGATTTCCCGATTTGCAGAAATAATAATATCCATACCATCATTTACATAATGGAAAATATTTGCCGGACCACAATCTTCATCCAATTCTTGCGACTGATAAGACTGAGATTCTTCCTCGTAGAAGATGGCGATCAAATTCCGTTTCCCTTTACGATGACCTACTACTAAGGCTGGTATGCCACACAAATCCCCACCATAAATGGCATGGGTAAACTCTGCATTTTCAGGATACTCATACACTTGCTCATATTGATTATCCAGTTCCTTGTATATGGTAATTCTTTCACCATGAAATGGAGCCAATGTACAGAGTTCTTTTATTCCATCTCTATTTAAATCCACCAGAACCGCATCGCTTACAGGACTCTCTAACAGCATTTCTACCATCCATTTTCTCTCACGCAACGCCGGCGGAACAAATCGAAATACTCCTTGTTCGCAAGATATTACCGCTGTTTGCACTCCTGACGAAACATCTCGACAATATCCATGATTTTTCAGCATCCCATCTTTTAGCACCTCCAGCTTCAACTGATGACCTTCATGAAATTCTTCCAGATTATCGGGCAGCTCTGCACCATATACCTTCCCTGGATAGTTCCAGTCATCCTTATATTCGTGACCTGATTTCAAGCTGCATACCAGCAGATATTTTTTTCCATCACGTTCTAATATATCAAACCGATGAACATGAGGAACATTTACCAGTGTCTGAACATCCCATTTCCCATTTCCTCTTGGTGTTACCACAACAATTTGCGCTTCCTTTGAATCATTCGGAGAATAGAATTTATGAGTCGCTAGAAATTGTCCATCACTTCCGGGCACTTGAACCATAGTCATCACGCCGCCCGGTTCTTCCCACACCGTTTCCTTCAGCTCTCCCTGCTTATCAAAGAGCAAGCATGGATCCTGCTTTTCTGCTGCCACTAATATATAATCTTCTCCATGATAATGCAATGGTGCAATAGAATAACATTTTTCTAAATTTGCAATTACTCTTTTCTTCACTTTAAATGGATTCATCTCTTACCCCACTCGTTCTTCCAATATTTGCTCTTCGCTTTCATCATCAAGGAGTTTACCCATCATCGCCCGAACAGCGTTGAGTTCTTCCTGCCACTGCAGGTTTCCGGTATACCAAAACTCCGTCACATATTTCCTGATTCCAATGCTCCATGCCGCCTGAATGATTTTTTTAAAGTCAACATGCCCTTTGCCATAGGGAATTTCTCTAAATATGCCCGGAACGGTTTCTTTCAAATGCAGGGAACTAATATATCCTTTTCCCGACAAGATATCTTGCACTTCATCATTACCAAGTGAAACAGCCGCATTTTTTAAATTTCCGGAATCAGGATAAACCCCCAAATAAACAGAATCAATCTGCTTCACATAATACATCGCTTTCCAAACAGTATTCATGAAATTGTTCTCCATTGTTTCAAGTTCTACCAGAACTCCTGCTGCCGCAGCCATCATGGCAACCTTCTTTAGGTTTTCGCAAAATCGCTTCTGAGTTGCCGGGGTTGATTTCTCATAGTAGACATCATATCCCGGAATCATTACAATACGAACACCCAAATCTTCTGCCAGCTTAATCGCACCCTTTACAATTTCCATGCCGCGTTCACATATCTTAGAGTCTTCATTGCCCAGAGAGTACTTTGTCAATGCACTGACACACATTGTTCGAATCGGAAGCCCCACTTCATACATACATTGCAAGAGTTCCAAACGCTCTTCTTTCAACATATAGATTCTATGAATTTTTTCTTCCGTTTCATCAATACTGATTTCCACAAAATCATAGCCGGCCTTTTTAGCCGCTAAGAGTTTGTCTTTCCAGGGCAGTTCTTTTGGCATGGATTTTTCATAAAGTCCTAATGTATATTGCTTCATTTTGCACCTCCAATATATAATTCTTTCAAGTAATACTCCATCATGGGCTGAATTCTGCCCGTGCAGACAGAGAAGGCAATTACCTGCCTTCTGCATGCCGCAATCGCCTCTCTGCTCTGTCCACTGATCTTTTTATGAGAATCAAGAAGGGTACCATCATCCATATCACAGATAATTAAAGAAATCAGTTATACAATTCCATGTTCTTTCATTTTGGTTTCCATCTCATCTACTGACATAATATTTCTCAGCCCGATCACGATGGTTCCCTTTTTCTGAGCATCAGCAAACATATTTAGAAAATTCTGCGCGCAGAACACCACATCATACTGGGCCGCTGCTGTCTTTCCTTCCGATAATGCACAGTGGTGAACCTTCGCCGGCTTCAGATTTAATTTATCCAGTACTTTCTGCATCGTCATCTTCATCATCAAACTAGACCCTGCACCATTTGCACAACAAACCATAAAAGTCATATTTTCTTTCGCCATAATCATTTCTCTCCTCTTCTAATTCTCTGCTCTCTTTGCTTTTAACTCTTTATATGCTTCATAATCTTCGGTCATCTTGAAATAACCTTCTTTATCCATACGATATCTAATCTGCGGTATCGCCAGCAAACCTGCCACTACAATCGCGATACCGGCATAACTTAAATATTTCATTACTACTGTCATCACCGGCCAGATTACTGCCCAATCCCACATTCCAAGATATCCACCATACGCTGCCATGCCAACCCATCCGGCAATAAACGCTGAACCAAACACCTGACACAAACCAGATATGAACGGTAAGATAAGAGCCGCTTTAATACCACCTTTTTCATTGGCAAAGATGGCAATGGTTGCATTGTCAAAAAACACCGGAACAAATCCACAGATAACCAGTACCGGACTCTTCAGTACAATTAATGCCCCAATCGCAATGATCTGTCCCAGGAAGCCCGCCAAGAATCCCAGCGGCACTGCATTCGCCGAACCAAACCCAAAGATTGTTGCACAATCCACGCCCGGTACAGAGCCTGGCAATAAGCGGTCAGATATTCCCTGGAATGACGCTGTTAATTCGTTTACGAAGGTCCGAACTCCCAATTGTAAAATTGCAAGATAAACTGCAAAATACAAACAGGTCTGAATCACATAGAATACCATACTGGCTCCTTCAGCAAGAAATTCCTGTTCTACCAGATAATCTCTGCCTAGAATGCACAGAATTGCGCCAAAAAAGATTAACATCAATACCGAGGTACACACCATATTATCATTAAAGATAGACATAAATCCCGGCAGTTCAATATCATCGATCTTCTTGCTCTTTTCCCCTTTTTTATTGCCAAATAGTTTCTCTGCCAGCCATGTGTTGATAGCTACACCAAAGTTCTGCTGATGAGCCAGACAAAAGCCTGCTCCATCGGTCAGTTCCTGACATGGTTTAATCGTCAGGTCTGAACCTACTGCCCAATATGTACCGAGTACGATTGCCATAACTAACAATAGAGCAATATTATTTGTTAGTAAGAACGGACACGCGAATAGAATCAACCAATAAGCTGTTGCCGACTGCTGTACCTGAATATGCCCAGTTGTAAACAACGCCCGAAGTTTTGTATATTTACTGAATCGTACCAATAGAATATTTACGATAAATGCAATCAATAATAAGATCATTGCATTTCCAAAGCCTTTCCCAAAGACCTCCTCCACACCATTGGTCACCGCATTTTGTCCGAAGTAAGGGTCAATTACCATCGCATCAATGTTAAAGCGATCCCTAAGCCCTACCAACACCGGGCGAAAATTACTAACCAGACCAGACGAGCCAACCGTCAAGATCAGATATCCGACAATCGCCTTAATCACCCCTGCCAACACATCGTACCAGGGCTTTCTTAGTAAAGTATACCCTAACGCCACAATCAAGCCAATCATAAATGCAGGCTGCTGTAATACGTTTGTTGCAAAATATGTCCATATATTCATTAATATATCCATGTTTTTTCCTCTCTCTTTCCTTTAAGATCATATAGTTTGTCAGTCTAAATATGTCTTCTGTATTTCTAATAACTCTTCTTGGGTATTTGCTTTTGTCAATGCTTCTACTACCGCTTCGTTCATCAGCATCTCTGAGAGTTTTGTCATATTGTCTAAGTGCTGATTGGGATCACAAGATGCCAGTGTGAAAAATAATTGTGCATCTTTTTCCGAATCGCCCTCTTCAAAACTAACCGGTTTTTCCAATTTCATAAATCCCACTGCCGTCTTATTGACTCCCTGCGCTCCTTCTTGTGAATGGGGAAGCGCAACATTTGGCATGATTACAATATAAGGACCGTGTGTTTCTACACATGCTATAATATCCTCTTTGTAATTTGCTTCTATGGTTCCATCCGCCTCCAGGCTCTCGCAGCTCATTCTGATAGCCTCGCGCCAATCTGCCGCTTCCTTTGCGAATTTGTAGTGTTTTCTTTCAACTAATTGCCTTAACATACATTTTCCTCCAAATCAATTGTCTATAGGCAGGATCTAAATGGTATATTTTGCGGAGCTTCAAAACAATCCTCAAAGCCTCTCTGATGATGATATACTATTTTGTCTTTATCCACGGGATATACGTACTTGCCGCCCACTTCCCAGAAAAATGGATGAAACTTGTAGTCCAGCCGATCTTTCTTCATGTCATATAGTACACGAATTTCATTTACATCGGCCATAAAGTTAGTCCATATATCATAGTGAATCGGAATTACCACCTTACAGCGTAGTGCTTCTGCCATCCGCAGGATGTCACAGGAAGTCATTTTATCCGCCATTCCTATTGGGTTTTCACCATAAGAGCCAAACGCCACATCAATATCATATTTTTTTCCATGCTTCGCAAAGTAAATAGAATAGTGAGAATCACCACTGTGATAAATAGTTCCGCCCGGAGTTTTAATCACGTAATTAACCGCTTTCTCATCCATATCCGTCGGACATAGTCCAGTTAGTTCTTCCCTATCCGCTTCTTGAGAATCTGTAGTAACCAAACAAGTTCTATCAAAGGAATCGGTTGCAATAATCACCAGATCCTTGATTTTAATCGTATCTCCTGGTTTTACCGTAATACAACGTTCTTCGGGAACACCCCATTTCTTCCATAAATCCACCGATTTTTGCGGTCCTATAAAAGGCACTGGAATCTCTTTCCCATTTTCATCAACCGTAGTCATATTACTTTGTATGACATGAGCTGCATATTCGGCACTCATGTGATCTTGATGATAATGAGTCGCCAATACGGCATCCACCTTTTTTATTGCAAATGGATCAATTACGAAAGGCACTGCACGTAAGTTTGGCTGCATTGCTCTGGCACCACACATGTTTGCCATTTGGTGTCCCACTTTCATCTTTCCGTCGCCGTGGGTACGTTTCCCGTTACCACACCATAAATCAACCGTTATGTTACAATCTTCCGGTGTTTTAATCCAAAGTCCCGTACACCCCAGCCACCACATTGCAACACTGCCTGGCTGCACTTTTTCCATTTCTATCTCTTCGTTTAACCACGTCCCCCATTCCGGGAACGTACTCATAATCCAGTTCTCTCTGGTGATATCTTGAACTTTGCTCATTCCTGTCCTCCATTACTAATTTACATCTTTATTATTACTCATAAAAATAGCCGGTCTATTCTTTATGAAAATATTGTATCATTTGCCATTTTTATATGGAAGTCCAAGAAATGTTTAATTGTTTGTGCAAAAATTATATATTGAAAGCTCCTAATAGGAAATAAAGTTTCTATCCCTATAGGAGCTTTCGCTCTTAATCGATTATATATTGCTGTATATATTTTATAACTTCATTATGGGTATCCAGCTTTACAATCTCATCTATACGCTCATCACTTTCCTCCGAAAACACATCCATGATATCTTTCAATATTTTCAAGTGACTTTCCTGATCTTCCGGAGCCAGCATAATAATAATATCTGCCTGATGTGTATCAGAAAAAAAGACCGGATTCTTAAAGATCACAAGTTTAATTCCCAAATGGTTTACACCATCCTCCGGTTTTGCATGAGCTAATACAACACGTTTTGTTATAAACATATATGGACCATAATATTGGATTTGTGAAATAATCATATCCAAGTATTTTTTTTTGATACACTTCTTTTCAATTAAATCTTTTCCAGCTAACCAGATAGCATCCGTCCATGAATAAATTTCTTTTGTAAAGTGAATTTCAGTTTGCTGCAAAAAAGTTAAAAGACCTTTTGCCTTTGCCCCTAATTTTGTTTCTGATGGTACGTCATGAAAATAATCTTCCAGCTCAGTCTTTACTTTTTCATAGTCTTCTTTTTTAACATATTTTTGCAGCATTGAAAAAATGCGGTCGCTTTCCTTCAAAGCAATCATTTTATCAGGTTTGACATAGTCTAAAATCATTTTCCGATCCTCATCACTCAAAATCGGATGTACCACCATCACCGGTAATTCGCTTTTAATCTTAACCGTTGTTATTACTAAATCGCATATGTCTTTAATATTAACCACATCTACTGCTGCTACCACATCTACAATCTGAGCATTTGGTAAAAGCCGCTGAATTTCTCGGCGTAACATGTTACCGGTGGATACTCCATTTACACATACAATAAGTATTCGTAATTGTTCCTTTGTCTGATTTGATATTTTTAAATGTGCTCCAAAATGCAAGGCTAAATACGCCACCTCACCGTCTGGAATCGGGGATCCTATAATACGCACCAGATACTGACTCACCTTTTTTGTAATATCCACCAGGCTGGGATATTCTCTTATTACATCTGTAGTAATAGGGCTGCCTATCTGGATTCCATATTGGTAGCGATAGAGCGATGTACTAATATGCATAAAAAGTGCACGTTCAAGAGATTCACGGTCTTCAAAAATGATGCAGGCTATCTTCTCGAATTCAGCTACTAATGCTTTTGTAATTACGTATACCGTTTGATCGGTCGAACTATCGAAAATTTCATTTCCCATAACAGCAACTCTGGACCCCAATAAATGCAGGCACAAATATATTTGCTCACGATCATCCAAATCCGGAAAATACTTTAATATCAATGCAAATTCCTGCTTTTTTACAATTTCATCGTATTTTAAGTTTGGAAAATATGGCTTTTCCTTACTCTTATACATCAGAGGCAATAAAGACGCCAATGAAAATAAAACACCATCTACATACTCAGTATTCAACTCCTTTTCAATGATATGCAGCTTATCAAGATATACCTCCAGCTCCTTGTTCTCAACAAAACGCAAAACGCCATTATCAAATAAGGATTTCAACTCATAGAAATAAGAAAAAAATACTGCTCTGCTATGAATAATATCTCCTTCTATTCGATACCCTTTTTTTGATTCATATACTAATGATAAGCCGTACTCCTGCAGTTGATTTACAATGACACGCAAATCATTAAAAATAGTATTTCTGCTAACTTGGCAGCATTGGGATAGTTGTTCAATATACAACGGATCGCCATAATAAATAATATAACAAATAATAATTTTCACTCGTTCCATCGGTGAAAAAACATAGCTTTTACCTTGGGTTTCGCTATTTAAAATATCTTCTATTTGATTTTTTTCTTCCAGCGGGATTAAAATTCCTTTCCTTCTATGTACCTCTAACTCAGGCAAACCGTAAAAATTAAGCCATTCATTAATTTTACACAAATCATAATAAATGCTTCTCTTTGACACTGCTATGCTATCTGCTATCCGCTGCAGGGAAATGTAATCTTTTTCTGTCAATAATCGACTTAATATCTTCTTGCATCTTGAGGTGATGTATACTGCTCCCATTCAAAACCTCCTTTTGGTGAGATTTATCTATTCTTAATTTTAGATGTTTTTCTTGAATAAGTCCAGTACAGATGCTTGCACGATTTCATTACACAATTTGAACTTCTGCTGTCACCTCCTCAAATATCTCGTATCGATGGTGTGATGGGGTAGTTTTTGCGTTGATTAAGGCCGGCAAAAAGAGTATAATAATACCATTAAGCGGAGGGAAAAAGAAATTGGGAGTATCTGCCCTGAATATAAAGTTGTGGGAGGGATAAAAATGCCAAAGTCAGTTCGTTCTACGTTATGCTTTCTGCTGGTGACAGTCTTCCTGACCGGCTGCCAGAAGTCGGAAGCGGCACAGGATATCAATGCCCATGTGCCGCGTAAATTCGGCGCTACATATATGACTATGAATAATCCATATTTTGTCGTACTCAACGAAAGTATCAAGGAAGTGGTAGAAGCTAATGGTGATATCCTGATCACCAGGGATCCGCTTCAGGATCAGAAAAAACAGAATCAGCAGATCGCTGAGATGGTAGAGGCCGGTGTGGAAGCCATATTTATCAACCCGGTCGACTGGAAAGGGGTGGAGCCGGCTTTAAAGCTATGCCGGGAAAACGGTGTGGCTTTATTTAACATTGATACCAATGTTTATAATAAGGAGTATATCGTTTCCACCATCATTTCTGATAATTATAATGCCGGGGTGCAGTGTGCTAAAGACATGATGCAGAAGCGGGACTCTGCGGATATTGTAATCATCAATCACACCACCATCAATTCCACTCAGCTGCGGGTGAATGGTTTTCTTGATACCATCGCGGGCAATGATAATTACCGGATTGTAGAGCACCGTAAAACCACTGCCGAACTGGAAGTAGCGATGGAAGAGATGAAGGATGTCATCAATCAGGGCTATGAATTTGATGTCGTTCTGGGCGGCAACGATCCGACGGCGCTGGGATGTCTGGCGGCAATTCAGCTGAACCATATCGACAAAGATATTCTGCTTTATGGAATCGACGGTTCCCCGGATGCCAAAGCCATGATTAAAGCCGGGTATATGGAGGGAACCAGTGCCCAGTCACCCATTAACATCGGGCGGACAGCGGCTGAAACTGCTTATCAGTATCTTGAGGGAATTACAGTGGCGGAAGAAATTAAGGTACCGGTGCATTTAATCACCTCTAAGAATCTGGGTGAATATGATATCGCCGGATGGCAATAGTGAGGGTGGAATGAAAAATCAGCGAACACAGCTTGTTAAATATGCAATGCTTTTTACAAATATCATTACAATCATATTTATTACCGGATTTGTCTATTATACATCGGCAAGAATCTACGAATTCTATGTGGCCAGAGACTTTCTGGCTTCGGTAAATGCGATACCCTGGAAGCCACAGCTAATCCTCACCAAGGTCTTATTTTTGCTGTGTCTGCTGGTGGCTTCGTTTATCATCCGGGAGCATTACAGTGCCGGGCATGTAAAAATAGAATATGTAACCGTCATAGCCGACTTTTTTATCTGTATTATTATTGTTTACTATCTTGATTTCAATTATAACGGTATTCTATTCTGGGTATTTGCCAACGGCCTGTCGTACATTGCTAATATGAAAGGAAAACTGGCGGTTACCGTACTGGCAGTTCTTAGTTTTGTAGCGACCAGCTACGACCTTATATCCATTCGAATTAACCTGTATAGTTTTTCTGATTATATCACCTTTTATAACGCCAACACACAGCAATATCTCTTTGGACTGCTGAATGGTCTGACTCTGACCAATCTGCTGCTCTTTATCATGTTCTGCACCTTTGTCATTCAGACCCAGAAAGGTACGATTGACGAAGTTAACCAACTGTATGACCAGCTCTCCGATGCTAATCAGGAATTGAAATCGGCGAATATTAAACTTGAGAAATATGCCGATATAAAAGAAAAGATGGGGCAGACCAAAGAGCGAAACCGGTTAGCCCGCGAGATTCACGACACCCTGGGGCATACCCTGACGGGGATAGCAGCCGGTGTCGATGCCTGTATCACCGTCATAGACGATTCTCCCGAGACCACAAAACAGCAGCTGGAGGTCATCTCTAATGTGACCCGGGACGGATTGAATGAGATCCGCCGTTCGGTGAATCAACTACGGCCGGATGCTCTGGAGCGGTTTAGCCTGGATGAGGCAATCGGTAAGATGATTGAGGATATTAACGGGATGGCTACAACCAGGGTTTACTTTACCTCGGATATTGACAATCTGAAGTTTGATGAAGATGAAGAAAATGCGATTTACCGGGTTATACAGGAAAGCGTCACCAATTCAATGCGGCACGGACATGCCAGTCAGATATGGATTCAGATCAATAAAGATTACAGTGATTTCCACATACATATAAAGGATGATGGAATTGGCTGTAAAGAAATAAAAAAAGGATTCGGCACCAGACATATCATCGAGCGGGTGGAAATGCTGAACGGCAGCGTTTCATTTGACGGCAGCAACGGGTTTGAAACCGAAGTGGTGATACCGATAAGATGGGGGGAAAGTTTATGATTAAAGTATTGATAGCAGATGATCAGGAACTGATTCGTCAAAGTTTGCGGATCGTGCTGGACAGCCGCGGAAATCTGGAGGTTACCGATGCGGTGGCGAATGGTCAGGAAGCGGTTGCCAGTATCCGCAGAAACCGGCCGGATATCGTACTTATGGATATCCGGATGCCGAAGATGGACGGGGTGCAGTGCACCAAAATCGTGAAGGAACATTATCCGGACATTAAAATTATCATCCTGACTACCTTCGATGACGATGAATATGTTTATAATGCCTTGAAGTACGGTGCCAGCGGCTATCTGCTCAAAGGCGTTTCAATGGATGGTCTGGCGGAGGCCATCGATATTGTACATAGCGGAAGGGCTATGATTAACCCTGATGTGGCAGCTAAAGTGGTGCGGTTGTTCTCCCAGATGGCTCAGACCGACTTCTCTATTCAGGTCGGAGAAAAAGGAACCCGGGAGCTGGCCAAAACCGAGTGGAAGATCATCGCTCAGGTTGAGCGGGGCGCATCCAATAAAGAGATTGCCGACCGGCTGAGGCTTTCCGAAGGGACGGTCCGCAACTATCTCAGCATGATCCTTAACAAACTGGAACTGCGGGACCGGACTCAGCTGGCAATCTGGGCGGTACAGACGCAGGTTAGTAAACAATATTTGGAGTAGCATATGAAAAATAAAATTAAAAGAAAATGGCTGGCGGTGCCGGTACTGATTATCATCTTATTTGCCGCAGTCAGGCTGAGGCAGAGTAATAAAGAAGTGATACTGGAACTGGGGATTATCGCCGAGAGCAACTGGGACGTGGCCAATGCTACCTGTTATGAAATCATCGATAATGCCATCGCGGTATTTGAGGCCGATCATCCGGGGGTAAAGGTTCATTATGACAGCGGTGTCCGCAAGGAGGATTATTCCGAATGGCTGTCGCGGAAGATTTTAAACGGTGATGCTCCTGATCTTTTCATGGTTTTATCGGAGGACTTTTATAAATTTGCTTCCCTGGGAGTCTTGGAGAATATTGATGTGATGGTGGAAAAGGACATATCCTTTTCCACCCGGTATTACTATCAGACATCGCTGGGTACAGGGCAGTATCAGGGCAGCCAGTATGCGCTGCCATATGAGACAGTGCCGACCCTGATGTTTGTCAATAAGTCGCTGCTGCAGCGGGAAGGACTGGAGGTGCCGGAAACCGATTGGACATGGGACGATCTGGAGCAGATTGCAAATGTGGTGACCAGAGATACCGACGGAGATGGTATCATCGACCAGTTTGCCACCTATAATTACAGTTGGAAGGAAGCGGCTTACTCCAATGGAACAGAATTGTTCAATGCTGACGGAACCCAGTCCTATTTCAATGACAGCAGGGTAATTGATGCCGTCAAGTTCGTAAAGACCCTGAATGACCTCAATGAGGGTCAAAAGGCCACCCAGGATCAGTTTGACGGGGGAAAGGTAGCATTCATGCCGCTTTCTTTTTCCGATTACCGCACTTACAAGACCTACCCGTATAAACTGAAGAAGTACAGCAGTTTTCAATGGGATTGCATCACATTGCCGGCCGGGCCGAAGGGAGAGAATACTTCCGAGGTGAATACCCTGCTGCTGAGCATCAATGCCCACTCAATGGAAAAAGAGCTGGCCTGGGAGTTCATCAAGCTGCTGACCTATGAGAGCAGCACCCAGCGGCAGATATTTGAATACTCACAGGGAGCATCGGTATTGACATACGTAACCGGATCGAAGTATGCCGAGAGTATTCTGCGGCGGGATATGGAGGTCAATGAGAAGATCATCGACAGCAGCCTGCTGAATGACGTGATCGAGAACGGTGCAGTGCCTCCCGGCTTCTCTAATTACAGCGAGGTGCTGGCACTGGCTGAGAGCGAGATTACCAAGATTATAGAAGAAGAAAAAAATATTGACAGCTCAATGAAAAAGCTGCAGCGGGATATCAGCAGCTATCTGAAGCAGTAACACATAAAACATTACATTTGTCATAACCCCTTCTGGCAAATGTAATGCTTTTTTTGTTACAAACCTCAGGTGTGATATAGTCCGGAAGCAGGTATGATACACATAGTAACAGCAATACACCAAAAAAGGAGGAGAAAGTATGAAAAGAAAGTTATTGAGTATTTTGTTATGCGCTGCATTGACTGGTGTTCTGGCCATGGGATGCAGTAATGGTGACGGCGATACGGCTGATACCGCCGGCACCGGTGCGAAAGAGAGTACGGATGAAGGAACGGACAGCGGAACCAAGGAAGGCGGTTATACATTCGGCTATACCTGTATGGATGGAACTAATCCATTTTTCGTAACTCTGGAAGATACCATCCGTGAGGAAGTGGAAAAGAACGGGGATAAACTGGTATCGGTTGACCCGGCTAATGATGTTACCCTGCAGATTCAGCAGATTGAAGATTTGATTTCCCAGGGAATTGATGCGATGTTCCTCAATCCGGCTGAGGCGGAAGGAATTCTGCCGGCCCTGGATGCGTTGAAAGAAGCAGGTATCCCGATCATTAACTTTGATACAGAAGTGGCTGATATGGATTACATAGTATCTTATGTCGGTTCCGATAACTACAATGCCGGTAAGGTCTGCGGCGACGATTTAGTGGCTAAGTGCCCGGACGGCGGGAAAATTATCGTTCTTGATTCACCGACCATGAACTCGGTAGTAGATCGGACCAATGGTTTCATGGATGCTATTGACGGACATGGATTTGAAGTGGTTGCTCAGCAGGATGCCAAAGGAAATCTGGAAGCGGCAATGGGTATTGCAGAAGATTTGCTGCAGGGCAACAGTGATGTTGTAGCCATCTTCGGCGGCAACGATCCAACCGCTCTCGGTGCATTGGCAGCAGCTAACGCAGCCGGTATGACCGACTGCATGATATACGGCGTTGACGGCTCTCCGGACATTAAAGCAGAACTGGCATCCGGCGATTCTCTGATCGAAGGAAGCGGCGCACAATCTCCGATCAACATTGCCAAAGATTCTGTAGAAGTAATGTACAAATACCTGAGCGGAGAAGATGTAGACGCGAGATACCCGGTCGAAACATTTTTGATCACAGCCGATAATGTAGCCGAATACGGCACCGATGGATGGCAGTAATCAATACCCGTTAAACGATGCGGAGGATGTTGTAAAAGCAGTACTTTTGCAGCATCCTTTTATGAATAAAAGAGGTGATTATTTGAACGGTGAGACGTTACTAAAAATGAATAATATACATAAGACCTTTCCCGGAGTCTATGCGCTTAAGGCCATTGATTTTGAACTGAAACGGGGTGAAGTTCATGCCTTACTGGGAGAAAATGGGGCCGGTAAGTCGACTCTGATTAAGGTGCTGGGGGGAATTTATGCGGCCGATCAGGGAGAGATCCTGATCGAGGGCGTAAATGTTGCCATCGATGGCGTAAAAACAGCGCAGAACAACGGAATTGCCATTATTCATCAAGAATTGGTTTTGGTTCCGTATATGACCGTGGCGGAAAATATCTTCTTAGGCCGGGAACCAATGAAGGGCTGCTTTGTCGATAAGGAGCAGATGCTTCGCGAGGCTCAGGACCTGCTGGATGCGTATCAGATGAACATTGATGCCGCTATGCCGGTGGAGAAGCTCACCATCGCTCAGCAGCAGATGGTTGAGATTGTTAAGGCCATTTCCTATCATTCAAAGATTCTGGTCATGGATGAACCGACCTCCTCGATTTCCGATAAGGAGGTTAACTTCCTGTTTCAGACGATTAAGACATTGACGTCAAAGGGAGTTGGTATCGTATATATTTCCCACAAGATGAGCGAATTGGAAGAGATCTGCGACCGGGTAACAGTGATGCGTGACGGCGAGTATGTAGGTACTAAGGCGGTAAAAGAAACCTCAAAAGATGAGTTGATCGCAATGATGGTAGGGCGGGAATTAGTCAACTATTATACCCGTGATTTCCAGGAGGCGGGTGATGTGGTCATGAAATGCCGGCATATCTCCGACGGTAATATGGCTGACGATGTCAGTTTTGAGGTCCGCCGCGGTGAGATCGTTGGATTTGCCGGTCTGGTCGGAGCCGGGCGAAGTGAAGTGATGAAATATATCTTTGGATTAACCGATAAGGGTACCGGTGAGATATACATCGACGGTGAGAAGGTAACCATTAAGTCTCCGGTGGAAGCGATGAAGCACGGTATCGCACTGGTTCCGGAAAACCGGAAGGCAGAAGGTCTGTATGCGGTTCAGAGCGTCCGGTTCAACTCCACCATCGAGGTTTTGAATCGGTTTATAAAAGGTATTTTTGTAGATACGCAGAAAGAAATTGCTATTACACAGGATTATATTGACAAGATGGCAACCAAGACCCCTTCTCAGGATCAGGTGATCGGCAATCTGTCCGGAGGGAATCAGCAGAAGGTGCTGATCGGCAGGTGGCTGGCCACCAACCCGCGGATTCTTATCATGGATGAACCTACCCGCGGGGTTGATGTGGGAGCTAAATCGGAGATCTATACCATTATGAACGGGCTGGTTAAGCAAGGGGTATCGATTATCATGATCTCTTCCGAGCTGCCGGAGATCTTGGGGATGAGCGACCGAATATACGTCATGGCTCACGGCAAAATGAAAGGCTGCATCTTACACGCGGAAGCAACGCAGGAAAATATTATGAAGCTCGCAGCAGAATAGCAATTATCGTAAGGAGGAGAGAAAATGACAGCGAAAACTAAGAAAGCGGCATCATCTGGTTACGGAGCTGCGGCGAAAATATATCTGAAAGAAAACCTGGGAATCATCATAGCATTTCTGGTGCTCTGCATCTTTTTATCGGTTAACCCGATCACCAGTAATTCGTTTTTTACCCAGAAAAACCTGTTTAACGTGCTGCGGCAGATTTCCACCAACCTTTATCTGGCCTGTGGTATGACAATGGTTATTATCCTCGGCGGGATTGATTTGTCGGTGGGATCGATTATCGCTCTGTCCGGCTGTGTGGCAGCGGGCTGTGTGGCCCGTTATAATCTGCCTTTGCCGGCGGCGGTTTCAGCCGGAATTATCATTGGTTTGGCGGTGGGGATTTTTAATGGAGCATTTATCTGCAAGACGACCATTCCCCCGTTTATTGTCACATTGGCAACGATGAATATTGCCAAAGGATTCGCCTATGTATATACCGGAGGATCACCGGTGCGGGTCGTGACCAAGGAATGGCAGTTCATCGGGGCCGGATATATCGGTCCGGTACCAACACCGGTGGTGATTCTGGTGGTGGTACTGATCGTCACGGCGATTATCATGAATAAGACAAAAATGGGCCGGCATATCTATGCGGTCGGCGGTAATCCGCAGGCGGCTGAGTTTTCCGGAATCAAAGTGGCAAAGGTGAAGTTCTTCGTCCATGCGTATTCCGGGATGATGGCCGGACTTGCCGGAGTAGTGTTGGCCTCGCGGATGTATTCCGGTCAGCCGACGGCCGGAGACGGTGCCGAGATGGATGCGATTGCGGCGGTAGTAGTAGGCGGTACCAGTATGGCCGGAGGCAGCGGTAAGATTGGTGGGACGATCATCGGTGGTTTGATCATCGGCGTGCTGAATAATGGATTGAACCTGCTGAATGTAAATTCGTTCTGGCAGTACGTGGTTAAGGGTGCTGTTATTTTACTGGCGGTATTTATTGACTTTATCAGGAATAGAAATACAAAGTAGGATATCTTACATAAATCAGCAGAGAGCTTATTGAAATGCTATCGCATTATCAATAGGCTCTTTTTTCTTTTGTGTGATTTTCATAGTGATATCCGCCCTATTCCATGCGGGTATATAAAAACACTGAGAAAACACTGCCATTGCCATCGGATTTAACTTTAATATATCCACCCTGATCAACAATGATTTTCCGACTGAGATAAAGACCGATGCCAATTCCATCTTCGCTGCCGGTCCCCTGCCCCCGATAAAACCGCCCCCATATTTTAGCCTGTTCTTCTTCGGAAATTCCTATGCCGTTATCAGCTATATCAATACGGATAAATGACTCGTATCTGTTAACTGTTATCGTTACTGCGCCACCTGCCGGAGTATATTTCACGGCATTGTCCAGAATATTGAAGACTGCTTCGGCCGTCCAATTTTTATCAATTGATAATGCAATATCTTTATCAGTATCAAACAAAATTTCAATATCCTTATTTTTTGCTTTGGGATATATCTGTTTAACCGCCTGAAGAATTATATCGTTTATATTTGCGGATTGCGGCCTGAGCCGGATAATGCCGCTCTCAAGTCTGGACATCTTTATCATACTGTCGGTTAAAAACGCCAGCTTATTAAGGGATTCCTCCAGTACTTGCAGATATTCGATTCGCTGCTCTTCTCTTAAATCAGGCTCCTGTAATAATTCCCCAAACATTTTGATGGATGCGACCGGCGTTTTGATTTGATGGGAGATGTCTGAGATAAGGGATTTGATTTCATCCTTTTCTTTATTTATTGCTTTGTTTTGGGCCTTTAATATGCCGCTCAATTTGAGCACCTGATTTTGCAGCTTTGACAGCAACGTATCTTCCACATCGGAAAAGATTTCATTCTCCCGCATAATAATAATACTGTCAATAAGATCTGAAAGTTCAATCAAAAGTCTGTCCATATATGACTGATGGAGCCTGTCCATAAGTACCACCATAATAAAAAATACAGCGGTACCTATGAAGAAGGGCCAAATCATCTTCGCACCAAAATACCATGCAAAAAACGGAATTGTCAAAGCGGTCAGAATCGACAAAACGTATATAATTATTCTAAATTGCCGCACCTGCTTCATTATTAATCTCCCAATCTCTGTGGTTATTTACGAACTATCTGTTTTCGGTAATATGGCTCACTCGCCAAAAGTGTACCCAATGCCGAATACCGTAATAATATATTCCGGGTTTTTGGGGTCATCCCCTATTTTCTGACGCAGCCGCCGTACATGCACGCTTAAGGTGTTTTCGTCAATGTAATCGCCGTCAATATCCCATACATTTTCCAAAAGCATGGATCGAGTAAGCACCTTGCCCTTGTTAATAATTAAATATTCAAGAAGCCTATATTCCGTAGCGGTCAGCTTCAGTTCCCTGCCGCTTATTGTGACTGACATGCGGTCAAAATTGACCTCCATGTCTTTGTACTGGAACTTTTGTGCTTTTGAATCCTGTCTGTCAATCCGGCGCAGAACTGCGATAACCTTTTGTCTCAAAACCTCAATTGAGAACGGCTTTGCGATATAATCGTCACACCCCGCTTTAAAACCTTCCAGCATATCCTGCTCCGTATCATTCGCTGTCAAAAAAATTATAGGACTGCTTACTGTTTCACGGATTTTTTTACAGAACGCCAAGCCGCTGCCGTCCGGTAAATTTATATCCAGCAAATATAAATCAAACTTATTTTTTGCATAGCTCTCTACGCCTTCAAAAAAGCTGAAAGCGGAAACGACCGTATGATTATCCTTTTCCAGAGCTATCCTGATCCCCTTATTAAGGGATCTGTCATCTTCAAGCAACAGAATCGCTGCCATAACATCACCTGCCTTAAAATAATAGTATAACAGAAAATTACTTAGTATTCTATATCCCGAAGCCGCTGCGTTATACTCTCTTTTACGGTTGTACGGTATATGATACCGGGCACCGAAAGGCAGATGATAAATATAACTGCAATGAATGCAGATATCAGGCCGATCGGATACTTAAATACGGCATAATCGGCGATCTGCGGGGATAAATCAGCAACGACGTACAAAATAACATTGCCTAAGGTCATAACTATTACGGTCGTAATCAAAGCATAATAGAATCCCTCAAAAGTCAGCATCCTTCCGATCTGTTTCTTTGTCATTCCGACGCTCTCCATGACAGCCAGCTCTTTACGGCGGCTATGAACACCTGTCAGCATCACATTTATGAAATTCAGAATGCCGATCAGTATTAGTATGATGGAAATACCGTCCGCTAAAACATTCATTGTGGTAATGGAGGACTCAAACTCTTCGGCCACATCGGATTGCACGTCAAAATTATACTCTGCGGAAGCCAGCTTTGCGTTCAGACTCTCCAGCTTTGATTTGATTTTCGGCTCATCCGAATCCTCTACATTAAAATTAATAAAGCTGATCTGCGAATCGTTTGTGAAATCTTCCATAAAGGATTCACTGACGTAAATACCCTCAAGTTCTCCTATAGTCGTAGTAATATTCGGAAGAGAAACGGAATTTTCCAGATCCTCAAAGCTGAACGATCCGCCTATAGTGCCAGTTTTCCGGTTACCGGAGCCTTTATCGGTTAATGTCAGACTATTTCCGTAGAATTCAGAAAGATCATCATTATAGTAATTTGCGGCAAATACTATTTCACCATTTCTGAAAGCCTCAATATCTATCTGATCTTCATGGGTTTTGTTATAAGCTTCCACAAAACTGTCGTCAATTACCACCAGCTGGGTTCCATAAATCTCTATGTCTTTTATGCCTGACACAAAATCATCATATGAAGCTTCCTGCGCGTAATATTTGTTATATTGCACTTCCAGGAACGGGCGCAATGCTTCTTCATCGAAAAGCAGATCACAATAAACAGTTTCTATTACCTCTATATCAGTGATCCCTTCAATGGAAGATAATTCATTCATAAATTCGGTATCAAACTGCTCCTCGCCGGGCGCCAGGCTTTGATATCTGAAATCATACGGGTAGTACTGTTCAATATAATTTTGAACGTTAAGACTGCCGAGGAATCCGTTTATACTGAGCAGCGTGATGGTACCCATGAACAGGGATGCGAACACCAAAAACGCTCTTTTTTTATCACGAAAGACATTATAAAACGCCATTCTGTACAGCTTCCCGCTTTTTGAAGATTTCCTGTTCTTTTTCTTTTTTCCCTTTACACCCGTATATTTCGATGCTTCAACCGGCGAGACGGCTCCGGCGATTTTTGCAGGCTTGCGGCAGCTCAAAACGATTGTGAGAAATACAAACAGAATAGTTCCAATGAAGATTACCGGGTGGAATGATACCTCAGTCGGCATCGCGCCTTCACCGGTATTAAACATCTTTATAGCCTTAGGAACAATTAAAAATGAAGTCGCCGCCGCCAAAATCAATCCCACAGGTATGCCGATGACAGACAGGCGGTACATCTGAGCCCGTACAATTTTCCTGATCTGCTTAGGCGATGTTCCGATTGTTTTCAGAAGGCCGTAAAAACGGATATCCTTTGACACGGAGATGTACATCACGTTATATATTAACAGATAGCCGCTGAGCACTATGAAAAGGGCAAGCATACCGATTACGAAAATTATCTGTACTGTGTCTGCGGTGCTTTGTCCGCTGAGGTCAAAGGTTGTATCAAACTCCTGATCAGGTCCCAGCTTTACATCCTGGTTTAATTTGTTATATACATCAATTTGTTTACTGCTATCCACTGATATTGCGATCCTGCCATTTCCCTCAAGCGTAAACCCGTTATCCTCGCAAAACTGCTCTGAAACGAAAGCAATACCAATACCGCCGCCTCCATAATTTTCATAATTTGTAAACCAACCGGAGAGCCGGAATGTGTCTGTCTTCTCACCGTACTGCGTTACATAAGTGAGCGTTATGTCCATGTTTTCCCGGGGATCAGTTATTCCAAGCTGGTTAAGCGCATCTTGGGATAACATTATCTCGTCCGGCTTATTCGGATAAGTACCGCTTATTCCGCTTATAGCGGGCATGTAATGGTTTTTCCACTCACTCTCATCATAATGAAGTATCGTGATATCGGAATCATCACCATATGCCGTTTTCTGTGATACGGAACCAATTGCAATTTGTGTACCCACTGCTTTCAAGTTATCCAGCTCTTTTATCGTGTCATATTGTCCCGCTGTCGGGTTGCTGAGAAAAATGGACGCTGTGGTGCCCGCTGTCCTTATATTCATGGCAGAATAATTATCAGCAAAGCTTATTCCGATACTGAATACCGTGGATATCATATATGTGGTCAGAATAACTGCCAATACTGCAAAAATATTTCTGGACCGGTTCGCGCTTGCGGCACGTCCGGTAATGCGCCTAATTACAGCTTTATTATTATTTTCATGCATTTCCATTCTCCCCCCTCAAACAATCATGCCGTCTTCGATGTGGATAATGCGGTCCGCCATCTGTGCAATTTCTTCATTATGCGTAATAATTACGGTGGTTTGATTAAAACGATGACTGGTGGTCTGCATTAGCAGCAAAACGTCAAGGCCCGTCTTGCTGTCCAGATTGCCCGTAGGTTCATCAGCCAGAACGATAGCCGGCTTTGTAGAAAGCGCCCTTGCTATAGCCACTCTCTGCTGCTGACCGCCCGAAAGGTTGTTTGGCATGGCATTCAGCTTTTCCTCAAGTCCCAATGTTTGTATGATTTCATTTACAAAAGACATGTCAGGCTTCTGTCCATCGAGTTCAATAGGCAGTAAAATGTTCTCAAAGACATTCAGCACGGGCACCAGATTGTAATTTTGAAATATAAAGCCGATATTACGGCGTCGAAAAATTGTTAATTCCTCGTCCTTCATTGTAAAAACACCCTTGCCTCTGACGCTCACACTGCCCGAGGTGGGACGGTCAAGTCCCCCGATCATATTCAGCAGGGTGCTTTTGCCGCTGCCGGATGTCCCGACGATCGCGACAAACTCTCCCTCTTCAATTTCTATGGAAACACCATCAAGGGCGCGGACTTCATTGTCCTCTCCTCCATATACCTTTTTCAATTCACTTGTCGATAAAACACTCATTAATTTCCCTCCAACTTAATCGGTTTATTTTATTTTTTATAGTATAACATCCACTTCTTACGATCTGGTGACTGGAGTTCTTACAATAATGTGACTGGAGATTAAGTAACAAGCTGCAAAATTTCAGCCAGTAAATAAAAACAGCACCATGCGGTGTCAACTTGCCGCATAATGCTATATATTACTTATAGCGCTTTCTCATAAAGTTCAGCTATTTCTTCATCTGTAAACCTTACCGGATGATTTTCAATACTTGCAGTTGATACCCGATAGCAATTATCTGTCATCCACGGAATATCTGCTTTTTTAATTCCCAGTTTCCCAAGGGAGCCCGTTATTCCCAATTCTCCTGCCAGATTCCGTAAAACAGATGCACAGTCTTTTTCGTTTTTTCCACCTAAATGTTTCGAAATTTCTGCATATTTATGCGGGGAACCATCTATGCTCGCCTCCGTGATGACCGGAGTAAGCGCTGCAAGCCCTTCTCCATGTACTATATTTTTCAGTCCGCTGGCCGGATGTTCCATCCCATGAGGCAGAGTTACCCCGGCAGAATAAATTGCCATCCCGCCAATTGTACTGGCCCAGGCTATTCCATCCCATGCTTCGGGCTCATCATTGCCTGCATATATACCTCTCAGATATTTTCTAATTATATCAATTCCTGAAAGGCACATTGTATCAACCAATGGTTGACTATTTTCGGATAAATAGGCTTCCATGCAATGACACAATGCATCAAAACCTACCGACGCCAACACCTTCTTTGGCATAGTTTCCATAAGTTCTGAATCTATAATTGAAGCTTTTGCAATGACTGCATTTGTTTTCAATGATTTTTTGTCCCCGGTGTCCGGATTGGTCAGCACGGTAAATCCGTTCCCTTCGCTTCCCGTTCCGCAGGTAGTCGGTATAAGGATTAGGGGCAATGCCCCGGCACCTGTTTCTTTATTGAAAATATATTGATTAATATCACCTTTGTTTATACTAAGAAATGCAATTGCCTTGGCACAATCTAAGGAACTTCCTCCGCCAACTCCAATCACCACGTCGCACCCACTGCTGATAACCGCTTCTGCTCCTTCAACTGCTGTAGTGGTCAGCGGATTGGGCATTACTTTATCATAAATCTCCATACTCATACCGGCTTCTTCAAGATAGCGAACCAGCCGTCCCAGCAGTCCTGATTTCTTTGTACTCATTCCTCCCGTAACAATCAGAGCCTTTTCCCCATAAGATGCTGCTATCCGGCCAGCCTCTGCTATACGTCCTCTTCCAAATGTAAGATTGACAGGGAGATAATAATGAAACTTCATACTCAATTTGCACCCCCTGTTACTACATCTTTGATAATCTCATATGCTTTGTCACAATCTTCCTTTTTAACAATCAGCGGCGGAACCATCCGTATAATATGCTTTCCTATAGACGTTAGCAATAATTTTCTTTCAAAGCACTTATGTTTTACATCCGCTGCATTTATAAACTCATCAAATTCAACCCCTACCAGCAGACCCTGATATCTGACTTCTTTTACATGAGGTAACCTCTTAAGCCTGCTGCCAAAATAGGCTCCCATCTCTCTGGCATTTTTTGAACAGTTCAGATCTATCATTTCCTCTATCGCAGCGAGTGCGGCCGCACAAGACACCGGATGCCCGCCAAAAGTGGTTCCATGTGAACCGGTGGTTAAAGCTGCTGCTACTTCCTCCGTTGCACATATCGCACCAATAGGCATTCCACCGCCAAGAGCTTTTGCCATGGACACAATATCCGGTTTTATTCCATAATTCATATAGCTCATAATGGCTCCCGTTCTGCACCATCCCGTTTGTATCTCATCGAGCAGAAGAAGAATCCCTTTTTCATCGCACAATTTGCGGATTCCTGTCATAAATTCTTTCGTCGCCGGACGTACACCCCCTTCTCCCTGTACCGGTTCTATCATAATTGCAATGGTATTTTCATTTACTTCCGCCTTAAAAGCATCCAGATTATTATACTCTGCATAAGAGAAACCCGGCGTCATATCTCCGAAACCAATCTGGCACGCATTATCAGGCTGTCCGGTCGCACTCATTGCCCCAAATGTCCGTCCGTGAAAGGACATTTTGGCAGTGACAATATTATATTTATGCGGGCCATATTTTTCTACTCCATATTTTCTTGCCATTTTTATCATCGCTTCATTTGCCTCTGCGCCGGAGTTCTGATAGAAAATTTTATCCATCCCTGTAACCGTACAAATTTTTTCAGCCAACAATACCTGAGGAATCGTATATGGATAGTTAAATGTCTGCATCAGCTCCGCACACTGCTGCTGAACTGCTTTTACAACTTTTTCATTACAGTTCCCTAAATTATTCACTGCAATTCCGGCATAGAAATCTAAATATGCAGTTCCATCATCACTATATAAATACATATCCTTTCCGGTCTCTGCTACAAAATCAAACCTCTCGGATGTCTCAATTATAAATTTGCCTGCCTTATCTTTTATATCTTGTTCTGTAAGTCCCGTTTCCTTTATTTTCATTATTTGCCCTCCTCGTTATATGAATTCCTTTATCTTTAAATAATGCATAATTATTTTTACACAGTTGTCTATACCAATCTTACCACTGTTTAACGTCAAGTCATAATTAACCGGATTACTCCAATTATTTCCGTTTGTATAATGTGCATAGTAATCTGCCCGATATTTATCTGTATGTTTTATCGTAGCCGCGGCTGTGTCTGCTGCAACACCCATATGCTCCATCGTCTGCTTTATACAGAAGTCCATCGATGCCTCAATATAGATATTGACCACCTTCTCTCTTCCCCTTAGAATCCAGTCTGCACATTTTCCGACAATAACACAATTTTCTGTATCAGCCAGATTTTCAATAATCTGCTTCTGATAATCAAACAGATTATCATCCGAAACAAACTTTTCATTTCTTGCAAGATAGTTTCTGGATCGCGGAAGCCCTCTGAGAAAACCAGAAAACCCACTTGATTTTCTGATCTTTTCATTTACTTCGGTAAATACATTTTCATCCAGCCCGCTCAACTGTGATGCCAGTGTAAGTATCCGATTCTCATAGCAATGAATTCCTAAATCTTTTGCAAGTTTGGAAGCAATTTCTTTTCCGCCCGTACCAAATCCGCGGGCAAAGGTTACCACATAATTTTCCATCGTATCTCCTTTATCCAGCACATTCTGCTATATATCTGGTCAAAAACTCTCTGGTTCTTTGATTCTTCGGATTTGAGAACAGACGATCCGGCACATCATCTTCCACAATATATCCCTGATCCATGAAGATTGTTCTTGTTGAAACATCTTTTGCAAAGGCCATTTCATGTGTAACAATAATCATCGTAAGACCGGTTCTGGCCAGCTCTTTCATTACATTCAGCACATCTCCAACCATCTCCGGATCCAATGCACTGGTTGGTTCATCAAACAGCAGCACTTCCGGCTCCATGCAAAGTGCCCTGGCTATTGCAACACGCTGCTTTTGTCCGCCTGAAAGCTGCGCCGGCAAAGCATTGATATAAGGTGCCATTCCTACTTTTTTCAATTGTGTTATCGCTTTGGCATATGCTTCTTTCTCAGACAGCTTTAATACTTTTCTTGTTCCTGCCATACAATTTTTCAGAACGGTCATATTGCTGAATAAATTAAATGACTGAAAAACCATTCCTACTTTTGAACGGTAATTATTCACTTCTTTCTGTATATCTTTTACTTCTTTTCCATTAAAAAGAATTTTCCCTGCAGTTTGGTGTTCCAACTTGTTAATACACCGAAGCAAGGTCGATTTTCCCGATCCGGATGATCCGACTATGCAGATGACTTCTCCGCGGCTCACAGAAAAATCGATTTTTTTTAAGACTTCATGATCTCCAAAAGATTTGCTTAATGCTTCAACGTTAATGACTTTCTCTCCCATACGAACTGCCGCTCCTATCTGTCTTCCATATATTCGACTGCTAACACATAATCCTTCCTGCCTGCCATTTTTCTTTCCAGTAATAAAAATACACGATTGAAAATAAAACATAGCACAAAATAAATTAAGGCAATAACCAGATATGCTTCAAAATATTTATAATAGGTTCCGCCGGCAGTCTTAGCCATCATAAATAACTCCGAAACTCCAATTACATTCAGAACAGAGGTCATTTTTAGATTGGTCAGAAAGGTATTGGCCATTTCCGGAATAATGTTCCGAAATGCCTGCGGCAAAATTATAAAACACATTGCAGATAAAGGGGACATTCCCATTGCCAGAGCACCTTCCCGCTGTCCGGTGTCAATGGATTTGATACCTCCCCGCACAGTTTCTGACATATAAGCACCGGTATTCAGTAATGTTACAAGAATTCCTGCCATTATGGATGTTATTTTTATATCAGCCTGTAATAAACCATAATAAATGATCATTCCCTGTACGATCATCGGTGTTCCCCTGAATATTTCCACATAGACAAAAGAAATACCTTTCACTATCCGAACCGCCAGTTTTTTTATTCCACTGTCTTCTTTAACAATTTCTATATCCTGTATAATTCCAACTATGTATCCGAGTAAGAATCCTGCGACTGTTCCAATTACTGCTACATATAAGGTAATCCATGTACCCTGTATAAACATGTTGGAATATTTCTGTATGAAGAAAATCATCCATTCCAGAGAATTTGAAGGATTCATTGCCATAAGATTCCCAAATATCATCCTGTCCCTCCATTTTGACGGCTATTCTGCTGCTGGCTGTAAGGCAATCGCTCCTTGCATCATTACATCCATCTTGTCTTGGTCAGTCCAGGAAAGCGCATCCAGTGCTCCCTGAATCTGATCTTTTAATTCAGTATCCCCTTTACGTACAGCTATACAGACATTAGTTGAACCAGTCGGGTCCGTAATTGTATCACTTTCATCCAGACTCAGCAAAACCAAATCACTGTTTGTCATAGCCGCAGATTGTGAAGTAGGTAAATCAATCACACACGCATCTGCCGCACCATTCGATACCGCCATAAAGCATTCTGCTGTTGTGCCATAATTTGCCCCCAGCTGTGCATCCGGAATCTGATCCAGCAGATCTACCCATGCTGTTCCCAGCTGCGTTGTTACCGTCACACCCATTCCCTCAAATTCTGAAAGCTTAGTAATATTCTCAAACTCGCTGCCCGCCTTGACTGTAATACAAATATCTCTGTAATAATAAGGTTCTGTAAATTCATATGCCTGTTCTCTTTCTGCTGTTTTTCCCATACCGGCAATAATACAGTCATATTCTTTGGAATCAAGGCCCATTCCGATGGAATCCCATTCCACCTTATGAATTTCCAGTTTCCAACCCAGTTCATCGGCAATCATCTGCGCCATCATAACATCATAACCATATGCATAGTAATTTGTGCCGTAAATCGGTACTGCCGTATCTCCATTTGAAACTTCATCTGTCTCCTGCGTCCAGTTAAAAGGAGCATATGCACACTCCATTCCAACTCTGAGTACCTTGGTTTCTGTATCTTCAGAATTCTCACCTGACACAGATGCATCGGAAGATGCTTCTTCTTTGCTTCCGCATCCGGCCAACGCCGCAATTACCATTGCGACTGCAAACATAACACTTAACATTTTCTTTTTCATCTTAATCATCCTCTCTTTTTTAACATATAAAAAGCGCTTACTTAAAAATAAGTAAACGCCTTTGTTTCTGATAATT